>MDSY01000046.1_pt1 | contig 16672 bp, 13 predicted proteins | sample 811131 | NCBI WGS metagenome assembly MDSY01 (sample SAMN05326643, study PRJNA326480) | marine metagenome | isolation source: seawater | place: Atlantic Ocean: South West | collected 2010
ATCAGGATCCCAAATAGTATCTACTACAAATTCAGGGTGCAGCGTCATATGCTCAAGCATACGCTGACCCATAATGCCCAAGCCAATAATTGCCGTTTTGAAAGCCATATACCTTTTCCTTCAACTAAATGGGCGATTGTTAGAAACTTGTTACGTTCGACGTAAGCATTACTAATTTAACAGCTGTACGCCATTTTAGTCACCAGTCATAGGTAACAGATTGTCTCGAAGCTTGCGACGGACGTCTTGAAGTGAAGCCTCCCAAGCATTCAATGCCCGCTTGTTAACATCACGCTTTTGTTCTTTGTAAAGATGACCGTAGGTGTTCAGTGTTATAGGGAGTATATTGTCATTAGGAGAGGTTACAAAGTCGCTCGTCCGATCTCAAGTAGTTTTGTCTGATAACACCGATTGAGGTTTCCAAACGAGCCCACCGACATAATGAAGGTTGGACTTAAGAGATTGTTTTTTGTTATCCTAGCTTAAAAATAAAGGCCGAAGCATGCGTAACGTTCAGTGTTCCAAATATAGATCGACTAGCACCCAGATCAGCTCGTTTATTGCGCATCTGGACAATTGCTATGAGCGTTAGACAGACTGCGCTTCAGCTTAGTGCAGTGTATTTTGATGATGGTCATTTCACCAAAGACCTCACGTTAGCGGTGGCTATTCCAAGTGAAAGCCAAGAGCGCCAAGCTTACAAATGCCTTCAGGTTTACCTTGACGATTGCGTTATCCCATTGCTTTCAAAAATGGGCTTTACCTGTAAGCTGTTTGAAAATTCAGTTTCAGATGCGGGGCCATTTTTGCTGGCTGAACGTATCGAAAATTTGAATATGCTAACGATTTTGACCTATGGGCATGGTGATGTTTTGCTAGGGCAGCACGAGCATTGGAAACCTGGCTTGTCGCCTTTCGATCTTCATGAGGAAGGAGACCGGCTATACGGGCGCGGAACTGCTGACAACAAAGGTCAGCATTTAATTAACTTACAGGCTTTGGCCTCTGTTCTGGAGGTGCAAGGAGAATTAGGGTTCAACTTCAAAGTATTGTTTGAGACCGGTGAGGAAATTGGGTCTCCAGGCTTAAAAGAGTTTTGTGAGCAGCACAGGCAGGCATTATCTGCTGATGTTTTTATAGCTTCTGACGGACCGCGTATTTCACCCCATTCCCCAACGATATTTACTGGCTCTCGGGGAGGGATTAACTTTGATTTGGTGGTCAATCTTAGAGACGGCGCGCATCATTCAGGGAACTTTGGCGGTTTGTTGGCTGATCCCGCGATCATACTCTCGCATGCGATTGCCAGCATAACAGATAGTCGAGGCCAGCTCCAAATCCCAGAATGGCGGCCTACGAGTCTGACCCAAGACATCCGTGATGTCCTTGCCGTTTTGCCTCCCATTGATGCTGGCTTTGAATTGGATTCCGATTGGGGAGAATCGAGGCTTACTATGGCTGAACGCGTTTTTGGGTGGAACAGCTTTGCAGTTTTGGCAATGAAATCTGGGCATCCCGAAGCACCCGTAAACGCTATATCAGGGTATGCTCGTGCGACGTGTCAATTGCGATATGTGGTTGGAACTGCGGCTAATGATATAATCTCAGCGCTGCGCCAGCATCTGGATAACCATGGGCTACAATCGGTAGATATCATCCAAGCCGAAGAAAACCCATTCCCCGCCACAAGGTTGGACATTCGAAGCCCGTGGATTGCGTTTATAGCGGCCTCTCTGGAACGCACCTGTGGGCATCGCGTGGACCTTCTTCCAAACCTTGGTGGCTCCTTGCCCAATGATTGCTTCGCTGATGTACTTGGATTGCCAACCATTTGGATTCCTCACTCATACCCGGGATGCTGCCAACATGCGCCAAATGAGCATCTTCTAAAATCAACCGCACGCCAAGCGTTGCTCTGTATGACGGGATTATTTGTAGACATTTCCGCTTCTGGGCAGCAAATTATATCGGGATCAAAATATGGCACTGTTTGATACGGTTTATATTTTTCTGAAGAGCTCGATCTAAAGCTTTATTTAGCCCTTCTAATTACAATATCTTCAAAGTAGAATTTAACCAAGCGATCCCACCGAGGAGTCGTTGCCGTAATCTAGGGAGAATAACATGCAGTTAAAACATATACTCACCGCTTCATCCATCGCAGTCATGGTGGCCGGTCCCGCGCTTGCAGAAAATATCTTGCGCTGGACAAGTCAAGGTGATGCCTTGACACTTGACCCCCATTCTCAAAATGAATCGCCCACAATTGCGATGAATGGCCAACTCTATGAGTCACTTGTGACCCGGGACGCAGATTTAAATTTGCAGCCAGAATTGGCAGAAAGCTGGAGCGTTAACGCTGACGGCTGGACGTTCAATCTGCGCAAAGGTGTAAAGTTTCATGACGGTGCCGATTTCACGGCTGAAGATGTCGTATTTTCATTCGAACGTGCGCGCCATGAGGCCTCCGACTATAAAGAACAAATTAAGAGTATTACAGAAGTCAAAGTTATTGATGCGCAAACAGTCATGCTGGTTACGGATGGGCCAAACCCAATTCTGCCAAACCAGCTGACGTCTTTGTACATCATGGATAAAGGTTGGGCTGAGACGAACAACGTAGTTGCACCGCAGAATTTCAAAGCTCAGGAAGAAAACTTTGCTGTACGTAACGCCAATGGCACAGGTCCGTTTACACTTGTGAGCCGTGCACCCGACGAAAAAACCGTCATGGTACGCAACGCAAATTGGTGGGGCAATGGAAAATTTCCAGGGAACGTAGACCGCATCGAATATCGCCCAATCACAAACGCAGCGACTCGTGTAGCGGCGTTGTTGTCAGGTGAAGTCGATTTTGTTCTTGATCCCCCATTGCAAGATCTCAAACGCATTGAAGCTACAGATGGGCTATCTGTAAAAACAGCGGCGCAAATCCGGACAATTTTCTTTGGTATGGATCAATCAGTTGAAAAGTTACGTTCATCAAATGCAGAAACAAATCCTTTCAAAGACATCAAAGTGCGTGAAGCTTTCAATCTAGCCATTGACCGTCAAGCGATCAGACGCGTCGTTATGGAAGACTTAGCTTTCCCAACGAGCATGATCACCTCGCCAGGCGTATTGGGTAATACCCCGAAAAATGACCCTGCGGTGACCCATGATGTAGCCAAAGCCAAAGCACTTTTAGCTGAAGCTGGCTATTCGGATGGCTTTACCGTTCAATTGGATTGCCCAAACAACCGTTACAACAACGATGAAAAAATCTGCCAAGCGGCTGTTTCAATGCTCGCCAAAGTTGGTGTGACAGTTAATCTGGACGCCTTGCCGAAATCACAGCACTTTCCAAAAATTCAAAAACGTGAAACTGACTTTTACATGCTGGGTTGGGGTGTTCCAACTTTAGACAGCCATTATGTCTTTGCATATCTTCTTGACGCTGCGGGCTCTTGGAACGCAGCTGGTTATGACAACGCGCGCGTAAATGAGCTGACGACAGCGATGGCCACCGAAATTGACTTGGACAAGAGAACAGCCATGATTAATGAGGCATGGACATTGGTACAGGCTGATATGCCTTATGTTCCGATCCATCACCAAGTTTTGGCATGGGGATTGGCATCCAGTGTGGATATTCCAATCGCAGCTGACGATGCCTTTCGTCCTCGCTATGCAGTGATGCAATAAAATATTGTAAGACAGGGCGGATTGTTTCGCCCTGTTATTTCCTAAAGGTTTTCAATGCTCTCATTCATCTTGAAACGATTAGCGCAGTCTTTGCTGGTTATGGCTATCGTTTCCGCAGTCAGTTTCTCCCTGTTCAACTTCGTTGGCGACCCTGTCAACAACATGGTGGGGCAAGACGCTACACGAGAACAAAGAGTCGAAATTCGACAGCAACTGGGTTTAGATGATCCAATTCTAACCCAATATACGCGCTTTGTTGGCAACATGCTGCAATCTGATTTTGGGCTAAGCTATCGCATCAAACGCCCTGTGGATGATTTGATCCTCGAGAGACTGCCGGCGACGCTGGAGCTCGTATTCGTGAGCGCTATTATTTCATTATTTCTTGGCATTACACTTGGGATTTATACGGGCATTCGACGCAACTCTTGGAGCAGTCGTATTATTTTATCATCTTCTTTGGCAGGAGTAAGCCTACCAACCTTTGTGATTGGTATTGCCCTAATTTATTTGTTCGCGGTTCATCTAAGATGGCTGCCATCATCTGGCCGTGCCGGAACGGTTGATTTCGGTTGGTGGAAAACGTCACTTCTCACCGTAGATGGCTGGCGTTCAATCGTCTTGCCTGCGGTTACCCTATCTCTGTTCCAGCTAACCCTGATACTGCGCCTTGTGCGCGCTGAGATGCTGGAGGTAATGCGGACTGATTTCATCAAGTTTGCTCGCGCCAGAGGCCTCACGGAAAGAGCCATCAATTTCCGCCATGCACTGCGCAATACTTTGGTACCGGTGATTACCATCATTGGCTTGAATATCGGTGGATTGATCGCCTTTTCGGTTGTTACTGAGACCGTGTTCCAATGGCCGGGAACAGGTCTGATGTTCATTCAGGCCGTCGACTTTGTCGATGTTCCCATCATGGCAGCTTATCTTGTGCTGGTCGCTCTACTCTTTGTTATCATCAATCTCATTGTCGATATTTTATACTTCGTCGTCGATCCGCGCATTCGATTGGGAGGATGAATACAATGTCGAAACATAGCCCTAAGACACGTTGGGAACGCCTTACCGACAATGACATTATGTGGTCATTTCTATCGTCCCCGGGGGCGATGAGTGCAGCTGTAGTATCATCAATTATCATCTTGGCCTGCTTGTTTGCACCTTTGATTGCGCCGTTTGATCCGTTTGACCCAGCACAGATTTCACTTTGGGATGGCAAGCTGCCTCCTTCGTGGGCTGAAGGTGGACAATCACAATATGTGCTGGGCACAGACAATCAAGGCCGCGACATGCTCTCGACGATTCTCTATGGTGGGAGGCTATCCATCCTTGTAGGCTTGGCCGCCATCTGCTTGGGTATGGTGATGGGTGTAACACTCGGGGTGATCGCCGGTTATGTTGGTGGTGCAACAGAAGCTGTCATCATGCGGCTTGCCGACGTGCAATTGACTATTCCCGGTATTCTATTGGCCATTTTGATCAACGGTGTTGGGCGCGCTGCATTGCCGCTAGAGCTGCGTGAGGAATTTGCAATTTATGTCGTCATCATTGCAATTGGACTTACCGATTGGCCGCAATTTGCGCGGGTGGCACGGGGCGCTACCCTAGTTGAAGCAAACAAAGAATATGTCCAAGCGGCCCGTATCATTGGCCTGCCTTCTTGGCTAATCATGCTGCGCCACATTTTACCCAACACAATGCGGCCCATTTTAGTTATTGCAACGATTGGTTTGGCTTTGGCAATCATCGCAGAAGCCACCCTCTCATTTTTGGGCCAGGGCATACCGCCAACCACACCTTCACTGGGCACTCTGATCCGAGTTGGAAACGAATACCTATTTTCGGGCCTGTGGTGGATCACGCTTTTCCCTGCTGTAGCTCTAATCGTGTTAGTCTTTTCTGTGAACTTGCTAGGTGATTGGCTCCGCGATGCTTTGAACCCTAAATTGAGATGAGAAATTTGTTAGACATTAACGGGCTAAATATTGAATTCCCAACCCGCCGTGGCACCATCCGAGCCGCAAGCAATGTTTCTTTGCATGTGAATGCTGGCGAAGTTCTCGGATTGGTTGGAGAATCTGGTGCCGGCAAGTCCACTGTTGGGAATGCCATCATTGATCTTTTGGAAAAACCAGGCAGAATTTCTGCTGGGTCCATTAAATTTAATGGCGAAGAACTGCGGGACAAAGATGCAGACCAGATGCGGCGCATTCGCGGTGACCGTATCGGAATGATTTTTCAAGATCCACAAACCTCGCTGAACCCCTTGATGACCATAGGCGCACAGCTGGTGGAAACCATAGAAAAGTCCACCGAAATTCGTGGGCGCAAAGCAGAACAACATGCTGTTGAACTATTAGAGCAAGTGGGAATCACGGAATCGGTAGCCCGCTTGAAATCTTATCCACATCAATTCTCGGGTGGAATGCGTCAACGGGTTGTGATCGCTCTGGCCCTAGCAGGTGATCCAGATCTTGTGATCGCCGATGAGCCGACAACCGCCTTGGACGTCTCAATCCAAGCGCAGATTTTGGACTTGATCAAAAAGCTCTGCAAAGAACGCAATTTGGGGGTCATCATCGTTACCCATGATATCGGTGTGATTGCAAATATTGCTGATCGCGTGGCGGTAATGTATCGTGGCGAGATTGTGGAAACAGGTGACGTTGCGCAAATTCTGGGTGCACCAAAACATAAATATACCAGGTCACTGATAGCGGCTGTACCACGGGCTGATACCAAGCTAGAGCGTTTCACTTCGGTTGATTATATAGAAGGCACCACTAATAACTTTAAGCGGATTGATATCCAAAATCACTGGTTGGGAGAAACCAAAAAACAAGATTATGACGGATTGGCACTAGAGGTGAAAAACCTTGATCTGTCTTTCATACTTCAAAATGCAGTTTTCAAACGCAATCGTAGAATGCTCAAAGCGGTTAACAACGTGAGCTTTTCTGTAAAGCAGAGCGAAACCTTTGGATTGGTTGGAGAGTCAGGGTCCGGAAAATCAACCGTTGCTCGGCTTATCGCAGGGCTTTATCAGCCAGATTCTGGGGCAATTGAGGTGTTTGGTGCAAATATTAACACCATCAAAAAATCGCAGGAAAACCTATCAGCACGCCAAGCCTTACAGATGATCTTTCAAGACCCATTCTCATCTCTCAACGCCCGTATGCGTGTGTTGGATATCGTGGCCGAACCAATTCGCTTCTATAAGCTGACAAATAGCGAAAGCGAAACACGACGCATCGTACAAGACTTACTGGACCATGTGGGACTTGGCGCTGCTGCGGAGCTTCGCTATCCGCATGAGTTTTCCGGCGGTCAGCGCCAGCGCATATCGATAGCAAGAGCGCTCGCGTCACGGCCAAGGCTTTTGATTTGCGATGAACCAACCTCCGCGCTGGATGTCTCGGTGCAAGCCACGATCCTCAACCTTTTAAAGGATTTACAACAAGAACTTGGCCTTACCATGTTGTTTATCAGTCATGATTTGCCTGTCATTCGTCAGATGTGTGATAGTATTGCGGTGATGCGGCATGGCGAAATCTGCGAAGTCTCAGACGCCGACGCTTTTTTCAACTCGCCGAAGCATCCATACTCTAAACATTTGCTAGACCTTATGCCGCGGATGGATTTGATTAAGCCTTAAAGGCGGAGCTATCATTTGTGTACGGCTCCTTTTTTGAAAGGTTTAATTTGAGTGGCTTTGATGGTTGCAGGTTGCGGTCATGTGTCGGGCCGGTACTGTCAAACTAATGAGAACATATATCAGATTACTGGCTCAGCCTAAGTGGATCTACGCCCCCAACACTAAAGGCCCGATGTACGAGGCGCGGGACCCGTGATCCAGGATCCCCGGCCCTGGGTCCTGCGGCTCAACTGGATAGATTGGGCTAAGTAACCCCCCTGCCGTTGGCCCACGGTCCAAGCAAAACCCTCCAACGCTAATTGAGCTCAGGCAACGCTATAGGCGAGACGTAGGTGGCTACTCTGTTGTCCGATAGTGCACTGGCTCTTGGTTCCCAGTCCACGGGCCTGGGCAAGGTGGACCTTGAATATTTAGGCCGTAGCAGGATCGAAACTCGCAGCCAAAACATCTAGCTTGAACTGTTCAGGCATGTATCATCTTAAGATCACGCGGAAGACCAGACAGAATTTCAGGGCCATCCTTGCGTAAGATCACGATGTCTTCAAGCCGGATACCAAAGCGGCCTGGAAGGTAGATGCCAGGCTCGATGGAGAACACCATGCCCTCGTCTAATATGGTCTGCGAAGACGCCGTGACATAAGGCGTTTCATGCACTTCTATTCCCATGCCATGCCCAGTGCGGTGCATGAAGTATTCGCCATATCCCGCACCGTTGATCACGCCACGCGCCGCATCGTCAACAACATGAGCGCGCACGCCAGGTTTCGCGGCATCCATAGCCGCTTGCACGGCACGTTCGACGATTTGATGCACCTCTTGATAGCCGTCCGGCGCGGTTCCCATCACCGCCATGCGTGTCATGTCGCTGGAATAGCCCTCCATAGCACCGCCAATATCCATCACCACAGCATCGCCTGATTTCAGGATCGTTTCGCCCGTGTGATGGTGGGGGAACGCACCGTTGCCCCCTGCCCCAACTATGTAGAACAAGGGTGCAACACCTTGATTCTTGAACGCCATACGAACCACATCGGCAACGTCGTCTTCGCTCATGCCAACACGCATCACAGCCCAGGCCGCCTGCATCGCGGTATCTGCGGTCAAGGCATTGCGTTTGAGCTTGTTATACTCATCGGCGTCCTTGCGCATTCGCAGCGCACCTATTGTGCTAGCCGTGAACTGGCTTGCCGCGTTAGGCAAAGCGTCTTGCACCAAGGCTGCAAAATCCGCGCGCATGGTTTCGTCCAGCACGATGCTTTTGGTACGCGTGGCATCCGCTTCCTTCAAAAGCGCAGCAAACGCCGTGTCTGGCCCCTGATCATCCGCCCAAATGTGAAACGGAAAATTTGTATGCTGGTGGGCGCTTTCCGCCTCCAGCGATGGCATCAAAAAACCTGCGTAGCTCAGCGTTACACATAGCAGCAAAGGACGTTCATCTGCGTGTGGGCGCACGCCCGTAAGCCACCACAGATGCGCACCAGCACCGAGCACCACCAAATCCACCTTTTGAGCGCGCATCACGCCTCGTAATCTCTCCATACGCGTCATAAGCCATAAACCTTTGCTGCTCGTTCCTGTGTCACATAGCCGCTCGTTATATCCATCTGAACGGCTTTTCGCCAGCGGTTTTCAAATCGCCGTAGCCTGCGCGCTTGAGGTGATCAAGCAGATTACATAATCGGTGGTAACGCCTAATCCTAGCACGAATGAAGTGCATTGCGTCATGCCACTCGCCTTGTTGATCTGGATATAGTCGCTAGAGAGAGCTGTCAAACAAATGAGAACACCCACCACATTGCTGGCACAGCCTAAATCTATGCGCTCAATAACTGACGCCACTCGGCTAGAGCAGCGGCACAGTTTAGCTTGAAATTAGTGCGTGAGTAGAGGTGACGTTCCTGCGGCCCCTCACAGCCAACATAACCCCACACCAAGCCCCTGTTTCGCCATTAGTGGACCAGAGTGGCCCAAAGAGGTTGAATCGGGGGCTGGTGATAGTTTGGACGCAGTGTGACCGTATGCATCTCAGACTATTTTTTGGCGATTTGGCCTTGATCAATCATTTGCTGGAACATTTCTTCCGTAGAGGCTTTCAGCGAACTGTACGTCATTCCCAGTTTTTCGATGCTCTTACCATTATTAGCACGCCATTTATGACCCATGTTGAGTGATATCATCTTCCTTGAAAAGGTTTTATCGACGATCGGACCCCCCAACCACAGCAACCATTTGGGAAGCTCTTTCTTCGGTAGTGGAAAATCTTTGCCATATTTTTCGGTCAAAAACCCAGCGAGGTTAACAATTGACTTCGCTTCATTAAAAACAACATGTCGACCTCCCGCATTCTTAATATATGCAGCGCGTAGATGTGCTTCCGCGACATCTCTTACATCTACCACTCCAATCTCAAAAGGAGGAGCGCCAGCTTTGAGTGTGCCATCACCTAACTGGCGCAGAAAGTCATGCGTTGCTGAGGTAGAATAGCCAGAGACAGACGGCCCAATTACAAAGGCTGGATTGATAACAACTAAAGACCACTTATCCTGTCCCTCCGCAATTTCCCAAGCAGCCCGCTCTGCTAATACTTTTGAGTACGAATATGGCTGGTGATTAGCAGTGGAAGTTACATTCCATTCATTTTCAGTCAGAGTGCCGTTAGGAAGTCTCGCACATTCTATGGTGTCCCCATAGATTGCTGCAACTGAGCTAGTCAAAACAACTCGCTTTACAGTTGAGGTAGCATTTGCAGTGGCCAAAACATTTTCAGTTCCTAAGAGGGCAGGCTCTATTAAATCTTTTTGGGCATCCTTGAATTTTGTAATGAACGGAGATGCCGTGTGAAACACAATATTGCAGCCCTTCATTGCGTCGGCATAGCTACCAGTCTCTAGCAAATCTGCTTTGAAAAGAACGACAGTGCCGGGTCCATTTTCTGATAGCTTTTTTAAATGTGCTACTTTCTGTTCATTTTCTGGATCACGAACCGCTGCATGGACACAAACACCCGCTTCAACTAGTTTTTTGATCAGCCATCCAGCGATGAAACCGGTGGCCCCTGTAACTAAAACTTTCTTCTTGGAACTAATGGAATATTTCATTTAAATTTTCCTTAAAATAATTTTAATTCACTTATTTTAATCAGGAAATTTGCACAAGTCGTAAATCTGAATACATTTACAAGTCGTAAATCTGAATACATTTAAGGATAGCTACCTTACATAGCCTAACCTAACCCCACACCCAGCCCGTGTTGCGCCTTTAACGGATCATATTGGGCGAGAGGGGTATGGAGCCTATCAATCAGTCGGTTGTTTACTTTAAGACGCAATAAAGGGAATACAGTTTCTCAATAAATAATGTTTGGGTTTTAATGCGCATATCTACACCTGAGTTTATTGCACTTATGGCAATGTTGGTAGCGACAGTCGCCATTTCAATAGATGCGATGTTGCCAGCTCTGCCTGATATTGCAGCTGAATTAGCCCCTGATAACACCAATAAGGTTCAGCTTATTTTGTCGACCTTTATCGTTGGAATGGCGATCGGAACTTTAATTTCTGGCCCACTTTCTGACAGTTTTGGACGCAAAAATATCATATATGTTGGTGCAAGTATTTATATTTTATCTTCTGTAATTTGCGTATTTGCCACTAATCTGGAAACAATGATTATTGCTCGCATTTGCCAAGGAATTGGAGCGGCTGCGCCACGTGTAGTATCACAAGCATTGGTACGTGATCTTTATTCAGGACGGGAAATGGCACGTATTTCGTCTTTTATAATGATTATTTTTGCAATTGTTCCCGCGATTGCGCCCCTGATGGGAGCAGGTTTGATTTCAGTATTTGATTGGCATGCTATTTTTATAATCTTTATTATATTCTCATTTGTTAGCACCATCTGGACAGGAATGCGCGTTCAGGAACCATTAAGGCCAGAAATGCGTGTCCCTTTCCGAGCGGATGTCTTCAAGGCTGCGTTTATACAAATATTATCTCTGGGCATTGTGCGAACGGCAATCATAACCTTAATATTTTCCTACGGAATGCTTTTTATATGTATTTTACTTGTGCAACAGATATTCGATCAATTTTACGGGCGAGCAGATAGTTTCCCAGAGTGGTTTGCTGTGATTGCCGGACTATCGGCATCGGCAAGTTTTCTAAACTCAATGATTGTAATTCGATTAGGTATGCGGCGGCTTATAAGCGTTGCATTGCAGGTTCAAGTAATCTGGAGTGCTTTAATGCTGGTAATGTACTATGCTGGAATAATCTCAGGTAATTTTGGTTTTGGGATTTTTGTGTTTTGGATTTTTGGTTTGTTTTTTCAGACAGGCCTGACACTTGGAAACCTTACAGCACTTGCAATGGAACCTTTGGGCCATGTTGCTGGTACTGCTGCAAGCGTAATTAGTGCTATAGCCACCTTTGGATCTGTTATTCTCGCGTCCATTGCTGGCCAGTTTTTCGATGGCACCCCTCTAGCAATGATTATTAGTACGGTTTTGCTATCTTTTGCTGGAGCATTAAGTGCGCATCGTCTTAAAAGATTTGAGCGTAATATGTAAAATTTGGTATCAGACTAACCTTGGCAGATAACATAACTTCACACCCAGCCCCTCTTGCGCCTTTAGCAGGCTAGAATGGCCGAGAAGGCTGAATGGGGCTAGTGAAGTCGGCTAGAAAAATGCCTCTGTACCAAGTGGAGAACGCTTCCATAACATCCCAGCATCAGACTTTACGGTTCTGAATGTGGTCGCACCGCTGACCCTAAGCTATCGATGGCTGAGTTCCCCACATAGATGATCTGGGTTCGGAGTATGTTCTTACTCCCACACCGGCCACATCGAGCCTTTTCGACCATGTCTTTGAACAAGGCATCAGGACGCAGCTGTCAAACTAATGAGAACTCGCATCAGATTGCTAGCGCAGCCTAAATCTAAGCACTCAATAATTGACGCCACTCGGCGAGAGCAGCGGCACGGTTCAGCTTGAAATTGATGCGTGAATAGAGATGGCGCCCAACAAAATTATCCCCAAATGAATTTACAAGGCTGATACTAAAGGGCCGTGGTCCAAGACGCGGGGCCCCAAGATAGGGGGGGGGGGCGCGCTCCATGAGACCTCGGGCTCAGCTAGAGCGAATAAGCACAGTAACCCCTGATTAACTCTGTTTTGATCTGATATTTCGTTGTGGGTAGGGTTGTGGGTAGCGATTTTATTTTATCATAAATACAAATTAAATCAGTTATTTAATTTGTATATGTGGCGGACAGATAGGGAGTTCATCGCCTTTAGCATCCATCATCAGTCAGCTAACACTCATATCCTTTAGCCCAGCGCTTGTAATGCCGCATGTGAGTACTGACCAAATTCTTTTTAGGGTGATATGATGGTTCCCATTAAAGAGACCCATCGCTAAAGGCTAAGTTTTGAAAGTTTTATAACTTGCTCTCATATGGCGTCTGTCCACCAGTTAATGCCAAGTCGAGCTTCATGACATTATTGTTTAGAGCAACAAGGCCCCAATTAACCCCATCAGGTCCATCAATAAAGTCTTGAAATTCAGAATCTGAAATACCCTCTTTGGCTTCCCAGACGCAGTAGATAGGACCTTCAGCAGCCATTGGCATGAAGGAATGATTAAAAAATCCCTTTTCCATAGTCGACTTAGTATTTTCAGCAAAAGCTGCTTCGTCACTCATTAGAGCGCCAGTTTTGCCCCACCACTCAGCCGCCATTCCTGGTTTGAAGTGATGATTAACGATGTAGAATGATGATGCCATTTTTAGTTCTCCCGTATTATTTCAATTATTAACTTCATCCCAAGAATATTGAGACTTATAGTTAAGGTTTAAGATTTTATTCCCAAGTGAAAAATAACAATCATAAAAGAATAGGAGCAAATGTTACGTAAAGGAACTTAGTCTAAAAATTCAATGTGGCGAGAAGTTCTGCCTATTTTTTGAGCATTATCTTGTAGGGCAAGTTTTGAAAAGCTAGCCTACTTGGCTTTCTAAAGCCACTCCTTCATCACGCTCATTGGATAGCCTGATCCGTATCCTTGGCTTACACCATCAGTCGTCCACCCACCTATCTGATCGGTGATATCTGCAGGACATTGGACAGCCCTCAACTTATCTCGCATCGAGTGTCTGAAGCTATGCATCGTGCATCCCTCAGGAACGTACTGCTTGAGCCATTTGTTTAAAGCAGCACTCACAGAGTTAGCTGCTGTGGTTGATGTCCTATTTTGCCTTGGGACATATTCTTGACTCCTTTATCGCCCACACACCAATTTACGGCCAGCACGCGTCTTCAATTTAACCGGTGTGGTGAACATCCTGCAGCCCAAAAACTGGCGTTGGAATACCCTCCATCCGGGCCTTGAGCTGCATGGCAAGATGGTGGGAATAGTGGCGCGATTGATGGAGGTTGCCGCCATGGAACCAGAGCGCCTCTTGCTGGGTTGGTTTCCACATGTTGCGCAGCTCGCCTTCCCATGGGCCTGGATCTTTTGGCGTGTCCGAACCGAGCCCCCAGACCTTTCCGACCTTATCCGCAGTCTTTTTATCGACAATGTCAGCCACCCAACCATTCATTGAACCATAGCCTGTGGCATAGACGATTAGATCAGCTTCCAGTTTCGTACCGTCATCAAGTTGAATACCATCTTCGGTTAATGCGCTAACCTGTCCTTTTGAAAGCTTTATTTTGCCATCAATTACCAACTGGCTTGCACCGATATCGATATAATACCCCGAACCGCGTCTGAGATATTTCATAAAGAGACCCGTCTCATCCGTACCATAGTCAAGCTCGAATCCGGCAGCAGCAAGATCACTGTAAAAATCGGCATCTTGTGTACGGATGGCGTCATAAACTGGTTTCTGAAAATCAGGCAAAATCGCGTAGGGGACCGAGGCAAAAGTCAGGTCAGCCAATTCGGTGGTGATGCCATTGGCGAGTGCTTCTTCAGAATACAGCGGCTTAAGGCCGTGCTCAATTAAGGATTCGGAACGCACAATATGCGTTGAAGATCGCTGGACCATTGTTACATCGACATTGTTTTCACAAAGCGCCGCGCAAATGTCATGTGCTGAGTTGTTTGACCCAATAACCACAACTTTCTTGCCCTCATATCCGTCTGGTCCCGGATGCGCGGAAGAATGCTGTTGGTCGCCGGTGAATACATCTTGGCCGGGGAAATTGGGCATATTCGCCTTGCCGGACATCCCAGTCGCGAACACCAATTGCTTAGGCCGCAGGCTTACTTTCTCGCCATCGCGATCTAAGTCGACAACCCACTCTTGGGCTGCTTCGTCGAAATACGCTTTGGTGACACTCGAACTTGTCCAGTAGTTTAGTTCCATCACCTTCGTATACATTTCCAGCCAGTCGCCGATCTTGTCTTTGGGTGTAAAGACGGGCCAGTTTGACGGGAACGGCAAATATGGGAGATGATCGTACCAAACGGGGTCATGCAAGCAGAGCGACTTATACCGCTTACGCCAACTGTCACCAGCACATTCGTTTCGTTCAACTATAATTGCCGGCACCCCAAGTTGACGCAGTCGCGCGCCAAGGGCAATGCCACCCTGCCCTCCGCCGATGATGACAACATAGGGCTGTTCCGTATATCCCTGTTCAGCTCTCTCTTTTTTCTGCTGTTCTTTCCACGTTAGCCCGTTACCATGGGAACCGTGCTTCGCGCCCAATGGTCGGTTGATCCCGAGCGGTTCTTCATGACCTTTCAGTTCAACCATGGACGTCAGCAAAGTCCAGATTTTCCCGTCTTTGATGCGCATCTGCCCTTCGCATCGCGCGACCGAAGTTTCAAAGGTTATCCATGCAGTTATCACGCCGTCTTCGTCGCTGACGTCACGATCTGCGTACAGCATGAAATTGCCGGGCTTTGCGTTGGCAAGTTGTGCAGACAGCATCTCCCCAACCGCAGCGTTCCCCTCCATTGTTTTTATGTTCCATGTGAGCGCAACAAGGTCGCGCCAATAACAGTCTTTCAAAAACAGCGTCAATATTTGATCAATTTTCTGATCTGCAAGCGCTTGGTTTAATTTTGCCAGAAGCGTATTAACCTTGGGTTCTTTAGTTGTATCAAGCATATCATAAACTCCTCTAAAGTGTCTCGTTAGTATCATTTTTGGGATGTCCGGCGTGACAGGTCGCTGAACAGATGCAGCATGGCAGTACAGTCTTGGTGCGCGCGCCCCCACAGACCTGCCAGTGCAAACATCTGTTGGGATGCTGCCCCAAGCGGAGTAGGCGCGCCGGCGGACTGCGCCAAAGCAAGCCCCAGACCGATATCTTTTAACCCACGCCGCAACGAAAAATCCGGACTGATATCACCACGCAATACCTTTTTGGGGTAATTGGTAACAGCTGTCAAACAAATGAAAACACCCACCAGATTTCTAGCGCAGCCTAACTCTATGCGCTCAATAATTTCCACCACTCGGCGGGAGCAGCAGCACGAATTAGTTTGAAATTGGTGCGTGAACCGAGATGGCATGCCAACAGAACCCCAATACTAAAGTGCCGTGATTCAAGGCGCAGTGCCTCTGATCCGGAGCCCCGGTCCTGGGTACTGCGGCTGAACTGTAGCGATCGGGCAGAGTAACCCCTGCCGTTGGCCTATAGCCCGAGCAAACTATCCCATGCCAACCGGGCCCAAGCAGCACAACATCCAAGACGTTGGTTGCTGCTCTATAGCTGATAGTGCCCTGGTTCTAGGTTCCCGGTCCCTGGGCCTAGGCAAGACGGTGTAGGAACCCCGGGCCAGGTTTGATGTAGCGAAATGCAGGTTGTTTTGTCATTGGGCGAGATTACAAAGTCGCCCTGCCCGTCTCAGGTAGTTTTATCTGACAGAGCCATAAAGCCACAATAGCTAGTGTATTAGAATTAGGTGAAAACAGCCCATAAAATCAGAATAATGATAGCAAATCCTACTCCAGAAACTACCCAAACTCGCAAGCGACGTCTATCACTTGACCCATGCCAGAGGCTTGGATCACTACCAGCACAATTTAGACATTCATCGGTGTCGACACTAGAAAATTTCTTACAAGTTTTACAGATCGACATATTATAAATATCCTCAACCTTATATTTGTTGGCTCAAACACCCACGGCTAATCCTACACATCAATTTTACATAAGTCTTTCACCCATTTTTAAGTCAAAGTAGATAAGTATTATTAAGGTGTTGGAATTGGGGTCTATTTCGTTTCACCAAATAAAACCTGCCGTTTTTTATCTGCCTTACTACAATCAATTTGTCCGTCATGGACCTCGATAACCCAAGACTTGA
>MDSY01001244.1_pt1 | contig 16672 bp, 13 predicted proteins | sample 811131 | NCBI WGS metagenome assembly MDSY01 (sample SAMN05326643, study PRJNA326480) | marine metagenome | isolation source: seawater | place: Atlantic Ocean: South West | collected 2010
CCTGCGCCGACACAAGCACGGGCGTTCGCGCCCGCAAATAGTCCCCTCGGGAAGCGCCGGCTGGAGCCCACGCCCACGGGGGACAACAGCAAGCGCGTCACCCAAATGGGCGGGTTCACGGGTGAACACTCGCGGGGCGGCGACTCACGAGGCGCCACTGTTTCGCAAGGCGGGTTTAATCAGCAAAGCCACGGCATCCCTGCCAGTCGGGGTCACATGACCGTGATGATGCTGGCGCCATCCGCTGCAGGCGCTGCGTCCATGCCCACACACTCTGTACCTAGCACGTTACACTGCCAGCTGGACGGCGGCGAGAGCGATCCGTTCGCGGCGGTTGTTGGTGACGATACTATTGACGCGGAACACAAGTGCGGCCCCACGATGTTGGAAGCGCGCAACGCGGAACGGCACTGCGACGTCGTGTGTTCGTCTGGCGGTTCCGCCAAATGGACGGACCGGTGTGGGGATTCGAGGGCGACGCACCTTTGTGGCTCCAAGGAATTCGCCGCTGTGTTTTTCGAAAACGGCATTGTGCAGTTATACACACCGGCGGGACGACGGGCCATGCCCCCACTCGTATTGCCCGGAAAAGCCGCGTTCGTCAGCGCGGATTGCGGTCGTTTGGTCGCGGTGACTGGCGATTGCTCATTGATTGTGTGGGAGCTAGGTGTACCTGGTGAAGAACGTGAAACTATGCGAGAAAGCGTGGCGCCGCTGTTAACCGGGCCGCGAGCGCCCCCCGCGCCGCCCATGGTGGGCGTCCGCCTGGCGAAGTGCGGCGCGCCGGTCGCGCAGTTCGCGGATGGCCACGCGTACGTGTTTTACCCCCGACTGAAATCATGGGCCAGGGTCGCGGACCACTCGTTTCCCCGGTCGGAGTTCACCACGCGGTTGAGGTTGCCTCCCGGTGCTGGGGGCGGTGGGCATGGAGGCGAGCTGCACGCGCTGCAAGTCGCGGCGGCGCGCGCGGCCGTGGGGATGGGGCCGTCGGCGCTGCTCAGCGGCGGCGCCGGGGCGCCCGCGCCGCGCAGGGAAACTGGGCGCCACCTGGAGTGCCTCCTCGCCTCCGCTGAGATCCTCGGGTCGAAAAACGAATACAGAACATGGCTACGGGCGTACGTCAGGCACCTCGCCGCGGAAGGGCCGGATGAACACGCTCAGTTGCCTTTAAGGGAGCTGTGCGTGTCGCTGCTGGGGCCGTTGTCGGGGGCCGTGGGCGAAGAGGACGTAGAAACGGACGGGAACGCCGGGCACTGGGTCAGCGAAATTGCGGGCGCGGAGAAACGAACGCTGCTTCGGGAAGTCGTCCTGCCTGCGCTGGCGGCAAACCGCGCGACGCAGCGTTTGGTGCCTGAGTTCGATGAGATGCTGTCGGTAGCGGAAGCGAGAGCGGCGCACGGGAAGTGAGAGTTGAAATACGAAAAGTCGAAAATACCAAAACTATTCTACCAACACGTCTCTTCCGTCGTTGACGGCCCTATTCGTTGTTCTTCTCTCACCGATGTCGCGCATCTTCTTCGTCACTGGCCTTCACAGGCAGAATTGGTCCAAAATACCTGGAGTATCGCGTTCCAGTCGGTCTTCCTTTTCCCTTTGAATATTATCAACGTATTCCTGTACTTCCTCGTCGCTGAAGCCGTCGGAGCAATAGTCAGAATCTAATCCAAGCACGACGAGTTTTTTCTTCTTGCATTTACCGCAGAACAGGTCAACAAGTTCGTACCCCTTCAAGCTAACTTGTCGGTGAATCAATTCGGCGCAACGGTTGCGTGCAATTTTTGCCGTACACATGCAGACATTGAAATATTTGCCAGTCAAATACTGTTCTTGGAAGCATGACGGACACGCGTTGAAGTCGTCAAAGTCATTCATCTGACACTGCCGGCAAGACCGCATTCCTGGTGAAATATGTTCCGATCACCAGACCTTCTCGCAAATGGAGCATGATAAGGCCCTTGGCCCATTGTTATCGAATCTACAATAGCCTCTACTGCAAATGTTCTTGTCGCAGCCCAAAAAAACGCATTTTTCAAGACCCTTGAGCCACAAGTCCGGAGCGTGGTCGAGGGCGTACCGAGTGCCGCACTCGCAACTGATGAGCGTCTCCCACGCGCACGGATTACGGAGCGCGCTTCGGAAGTATTTCGAGGGGGACGCGAGACGGAAGCGGTCCGATACGTTCGGCAAGTACCCCATGATCACGGACAAAACGTCAGGGGGGAGATCTAAGATCTGCTTAAGTTCCTCGCCAAGTTTTGACGTGCCGGTGACTTCGGGGGAAGGAAACACGGAGGCATCTACCCCCTTGCCGTGGTGTGCGTCAGTCATGGCGGTGGTGATAACACGGCTCGCACGAGTATCGGCGCGGCGCGTAACGTAAAAGGGTACTCGTGCGGCGCGTGCACGTCTTTTTGTCGAGGCTTCCGAGAAAAGCGTTACTTTTCTTTGGGCGAAAGGATTTTTTACATTTTTGATTTTCGGAGTCACCAACGGGTGTGGTTGCGATGCGAGGGCAGAGAGCCCACGCGCGCCCAGGTGTTAACCGGGACCGCGCGTGGCCCGTCTAGGCTTGGGCGGGATGGGCGGCGCGCTGAGGCGCGTGTTCCTCACCGCGAACGTGTTGCTGTTCTCGCTGGTGCTGCTGAGCACCCCGACGGCAACGGATGGGGTGTGGGGCCTGGAGCAGCTTTACGAGGATGAGATTCTGGAGTACGTCCAGCAGTTCACGGGGGATTTAGACAACGTGGGCATCGTGGTCCCCGAAAAAATCCTGCAGTTCGAAAAGGACGGGTGGTACCAGCTCCTTCACGACGAAACGTCCGCGGAGATGGACAAAGGTAAGGACACCGTGGACACAGGGTTGGGGTACAACGACGAGTTTCCCGGGCTGGGGACGAAAGATTCCCAGTTGTACAGTTCATCGCTGCGTCGGTGCGGGCCCAACTTGGAACGCTCGCAGTTGAGGGAGTTGGGGTGTACCAGCGATCTACCCATCGGCTCCCCATATGGCATGCAAGGCGCCCCTGGTTTTGGGCCGCAGCAATGGGCGTACAGGGGCGCATCCCTAGGCCCACCAGACGAACCCGTCGGCGACGAGGGGTGCAATTACAAGCTCTCGTACAAAGAAAACGTGGCGGCCGGGTTTGAGTGTTACGACTTGCCCCCGCTTGGCGGCGTCCGAACTCCTGACATCGCGAACGACCCTGACAATTTGCTGTTCTCGGTGTCGGGAAAAAAGTTGCCACCCGCGCAGTGGCGAGACAGACTGGAGCCGTATTACCAGAAACGGTACGACAGCGCTCCGCTCCGTTGGGGGTTCGAGGAGGGGAGTTTCTACCCGTACTGGAGTTTAATTAGCGCTGGGGTGCCGAACTTCGCGGTGAAGAAACACTGTTACTTGGATTCGTTCTCCGGGACTTATCAATTATGTTCCGCGTACCCGTGGGACCGACGGGAAAACACGCACGGGTTGTTGCACGTCAAATCTGTCCCCTTCGTCCTAGGCATAGGCGGGGTAACTTTTTAAACCAACGGAGGGGACACCACGGTGCCTGAGATGCCTAAAAGCACGTTCCCGTTGGCGAGTGACGGTGAGGGGGTGTTAGGGGTGGCGCTGACCCGCGTTTCAGATGGAAGTAGGCTGGCGGTGAAACCCATTCGATCGCGGCGACACTGGGAAACTTTAGGGTGGACTTCCGAAGAGCTGGAATTAATGCGCGGAGAAAAGTTCACGCTGGACGTGTACGACTACCGCGCCGGAGATTGGGGCTGGATCGCGGTGGATAATTTCATCGTTCCAGCGGCGTGGATCACTATTGAAAGCGTGACGCCCATTGGGGGCCCGAGAGCCGGCGGCACGTTGATTGAAATTGTGGGTGAGAACTTCGGCAACTCCGCCGACGGCATCGTGGTGTTCATTGGCGAGAAAGAGTGTACTAGTTTGGGGATGACGCAGCGAGGGAGTTTGACGTGCGTCACCCCCTCAGGCCAGGGTCATGGCGTAACCGTGTCAGTAGTAGTGGGCGATTACGACCGGACGTTGAATACCGGACCGTTTGGTGGACACCAAGCTGGGCACTGCGGGGACGAATCCGTGGAGTACCCGTTTAGCGCGTGTAAGCTCGGTGAAGCGTCGTTGGAAGCGGGCGTTCCGAAACGAGGGTTCACCTATTTAGACGCGCCGTATTGGATCTCCACACCAATAGTGGACGCGTTTGAGGATTCGCAGTACCGGTACAAAGCCGCGGCTGATGATGATGACGGCGATGAGTTGTTCTTCACCGCGGAGGTGCTTCCTTCGTTCATGAGGTTCGACCCCGCCACGCAGGTGATTTCAGGTACGCCCCTACGAGGCGACGTGAACTGTCGTTCCGATCAGTGGCACCCCGCGGTTGACCGGTGCAGGGAAGGGGGTTTTCACCTAGTCAGGCTTGCCGTCTCAGACCTTACCTTCACAAAGTACCAGGAGTTTGTGGTGCACGTTTTGCCTAATTACTCGCCTCTGTTGGAGGCTGATAGAAGCTTCCACTGGCCCACGTTGAGGGAAATCAACATGGTACGCACAACAGCGCAGCTCAACGCGTACCATCTGGAAGCCAGGAGCGCGCTCGCCGCGATGGCGCTCCGGCCGTCCACCGCAACGGTGTACCCCTGGACCGCGCGCGACCCGGCGGCGGCGGCGACGCGGACGTTGCTCACGAACCTTCTTCAGGAAACTAGAGTAGATTCCGCGGAAAGCAGGGCGCTGATCGCGGCGGTACGCGCGAGTGGAATTTCAGATGAGATGATGGACTTGATCAGTGCGCTTGAAGCGGGTGTAAGAGCACAAGAGCTTCAAGTCTCTCGCAACCGCGCGAGCCAGCCTTCCTTGGTGGGGGGTAACCCAGAGGGGTGGATGGTGCAGCTGCAAGACTTCATGGAAAACTCCGCGCGAGGCACGCAGGTGATGTGGCAACCCGCTGGTGGCGGGGGTCCTGGAGCCTCAAACGATTTGATCTCAGGGAGTGGGCACAAGTACGGTGGGTTCTTGCGAACCGTTCCGGGACCGGGGTACGCCCTAACCGCCAGGCGATTGAACGACCTCGAGATGGTCGTTGAAGTACCGACGTCGTGCTGGTCCGAGAACGACGCGACGAGTTCGTATGACAGTACATCTGTATCGAGCTCCACGAATTCATCATGGCGCCACCCAAGAGTGGTCTCTTGTGACTTTGGCGGGTTCCACAATTTGCACTACTTGTATCTGTTACTTGACGACGGGGGATTGCGGTTCGTTGAGGCGGTGATGGAACCGCCGGATTTTCCGCACGTCGATTTAGTGGCAGCGGCGTTGGAGTCGCAAGACCTGTTGGGGTTGGTGGAGAGCGTCACACGACGAGCTGCTTCGTACGCCAAGCGCTGGGAGGAGTTTGGAAGCCTACCTGCGAGGTATGAAGCCAGGTGGCAGCCTACTAGTAGTGGGCTCAGCGTCGTCGCGTCGGTTGGTGGTGTTGATTCATTAACAAACCAAACCCTGCCAACTGTGAACGTCTCCATAACGATGGACGTCCCGCACGCCTGGCCTTGGCCCGCGGAGGGCGAGCTACGACCGGCATCGATTCGCGTGCTCGCCGCTGATGATATCCCATACCACCGAAGGGAAGCTGTCGCTTCACTATCCGCGGAACTCGCCACGGACGCGACGTTGGCGGGGGGGGACAACCAAGGCGGTTTGGCGCAAATCCTTCTGGGTTTGGAAAAGAAGTTAGCGGCATACGCGTTTCGTTGCGCGAACGACTGCGCCGTTGGAAACGGCGCCTGCGACACCTCAGTATTCCCCCCCATATGTAGGTGTTTCCCCGGACACGGAAATTTAGACTGCTCCCACGTTTCCTGTCCAAACGACTGCTCAAACAGAGGCGCGTGTGACTCGCAACAAGTCTGCGAACGCGACGAGGAAACTGGGGAAATCGACTGCGTTGGGGGAACCGGCAAGTGCGCATGTTTGTATCCGTATTTCGGGGCGGACTGTTCCTTGCAACCGTGTGCGAAGCGGTACTTGGTCAAGGAAGGCGTGGAGGTGTCACGAGGTGTACAGAGTTTCGTTGATGAATACGAAGCCAACGGGTGGGCTGTTGCCGACGTACGGCTGTCCCCGACGAACGGCGATGCGCCGCCGTTGGGAAGCATTTCGGGGGACGCGTTTTCGGTAGCCGCCGCGGCGAAGGGCGTGGCGTACGTCGCGTTCGGGAGTTCGGACGATGCGACGAGCGCGCGGTTGCAGGACCCGTTCTACCGTGACGCAACACCTTCACGAGGCGTCGCGTTCAGAGCACGTGAGTTCCCAGAAGAGATCCGAGCCCTGGAACAAAGGGAACGGCACCTTCTCGCGCTGTTCGGCGTGGCGCAAGTCGAGTGCACCGGGCACGGCGCGTGCGATTACGGCGCCGGCGAGTGTTACTGCGCGTCGCGGTACTTCGGCGGCGCGTGCGAGTTTACGTATTGCGCTAACGATTGTGCCGGTCACGGGGCGTGCGATTTCGTCACAGGTCAGTGCAACTGCGAGCAGAACTACCTCCCGGACGCGTTCCAGGGGTGCGTGCTGCGGCCGCTGTATTTAGCCTCCACGACGTGCGAAGACGTGGCGATGGACAAGCGCGTGGACGAGTTTGGGCGACGCGTCACGCCATTGCACCTTTCGTGTATGTTAGGTGTGGCGCTAGGGACACCCGCGACCGGGGAGTTTTGCCCCGAAGCCAACGCGATTACAGGAGACAAAGGGGAGTGCTACACGAGTTTTCCGGTGTCAACAGAGACGACGGGGACGACGGAAACAACTGATGATGAATCCTCTGAATCCTCAGAAACTACTAACACTTTCCAAAACGTTGTGTGTTCTGATTGTTCTGGGTTCACGGCGCGCAACGTTTCGCAGATCCACTTGTACCCCGAGGAGCCTTGCCGCACTTCTTTCGGCGCGCGGCAGGAGGAGTGCATCGAATCGCGGGTACACAGCGATGTGGTGCAAGGCCTGGGGATGCTGCCTCCCCCGATTGAGGAGATTGTCGACGGGAACGGCACGGTGAGCGTCACGCAGAATTTCGCGGAGATTACGTTCAACCTAACCACGATGCGCAGGAAAGAAATGCGGTTCACAAGGTTCACAGCGCGGCCGGGTATCGTGCGCGAGTGGTATCATCCGGTTGAACAAGGCGGGTGCGGGTCGTGTACGGACGATAACCCGATGTGCGGCGCGAAGTTTGAAGTCTTAAGGGACGGGATGTTAGCCTACGCTGCGGTGGTGAATAGCGTGGCGCTCGTGGACGTCGACGTAAGGAACGCCACGACGCTGACGCTGCGAACTGGATCAGTCGCCCCGACGTACTGGAGACTGGGAGGGGGGCTGAACTACGGGGGGGGGGAAGCACCCGCGCTGGCCACGGAACCCGTCAGGGCCAGCTTCTGCGACGGCGCAGCCTGGGCGGACGCGGCGCTCATGTAGAAAGGAGGGTATACAGTTAGAATATGTAGTCCTTAAATTAGCTATTTATTTCGAGCCTTCTCCTCGCACGTCTTCCCCTCTCGCAGCTCGCACCGCCGCCGCGGCGGCTTCGTTCGGGCTCATACCTTGTGCGACGAGTTTCGTGAACTCGGCTTTGATTGCGGCTTCCAGTTCTTGTTTGCCATCCGCGGCGCGAGTCTCCGCTGCGGCCGCGGATGCTTCCCGAGCTGACGCGGGGGAAACCACGGGCGGTTTCGCGGGCGCCGGCGCCGGAACCGCTCTTTCCACCGGTACCGCCCTTGGCGTCGGAACCGTCGGTTGCGTCGACTGCGCGGTGAATCCCCCTCCGTTTCCGAACCCACCACCCGAATTACCCTCAGACGCCATTCGCATCTGCGTGTCCATCATCGAGATCATGGGCATCAGCTGCAGGCCGAACGGCGTGCTTAAAACTTCATCGGGCAGGGACAAGATGTGCGATGGGATCCCGGTTCCCAACAGGAATTCCGCGACTGTGTCCGAAAAGTTGTTGCAGTTGTGTCTCAGCAAGTTGTACGTCTGCATGGTGAACCGCGGGGCGATGTCGACCAGAAACTCCTCAAACAACTCCCTCGGTAAGTGCGTCTCCCCAAGATCCAGAACCTGTAAAGGCCGGCCGAAGTGCGTGAACCCCGGGGCGCCTCGTTGAATGCCACCCCCGAAATACCACTCCTCCCCGAATGCTACGATTCCGGTGTGCCACACCCCTTCGATCTGCTTCCCTAAAAGCTGCGCGGACATCACGCGCGCCATGCCCTGAGACAGGTCGTACAGGTGCAGCTGCACCTTCGTCGCACTCGTCGACTCCGCCATCGCGGACACCGATGGGTGCGCGCGCAGATCTGGAGAAGCTTCTTCGCGTGTTTTCGGTCGCGCACAAAAACCGAAGCCACGTGTCGAAAAACGAAACCGAACGCTCCGAGAAAGTAACGCTCCTAGAAAACTAAAAAAGCCACGACTACGACTACGACACAACGACGCGCACGTCCGCATGTTCAGGCGTGAGGTGGAACCGCAATCGCGTGTGCGATGACCTGCAACGCGACTTTCCTAACCCTGCGACATGACTGTCAAAAAGCCCGCCGACCCCGACGCGATGAAAGGGACGCACCGATGGGTGATACTCAACTGGAGCAAGAAACGAGCTGTTTATACACCGAAGAGTTCGTCGTCGGTGGGTTCACGTGGCGAATTATGGTGTACCCCCGCGGGAACTCTGATCCTCGTGAGCATATTTCGGTGTTCATCGACGCGAGGGCAGAAATCGATAACTTACCCGACGGTTGGGAGCAGCCTGTGACTTTCAGGCTTACAGTACACGGCGCCTCGAAGAGCGATGACTAGGACGAAGCCACGATAGACGGTCGATCCATTCGATCTATATACCGCAAATATACGTTCAACGCTCTTTCCTTTGCGAGTTATGGTGATAATAGGTTTGTGACCCTGGCTTACATGAACGACCCGAAGAGCTGCTTGGTGTCACGCGACGATGAAGTTGTGATTTCGGCAGAGGTATCGGTACCGACCGCGAGTATCGACGAAGTGACGTGCGTGAAGGCAGCACAGAGCGGCAACGTAGAGGTGCTGAAGTTTATGCGCAAAAACGGTCTGACATGGGACGAAGAGATTTGCGCGGCAGTGGCGGCGGGGGGGCACCTCGAGGCGCTGAAGTATGCGCACGAAAACGGCTGCCGGTGGGATGAAACGACGTGTAATAATGCGGCAGAGGGTGGTCACATTGAAGTGCTGAGGTATGCGCGTGCGAACGGCTGCCGGTGGGGCTCGTGGAAAATTTCATGGGCAGCTGAGAAAGGGTATCACGAGGTGCGGGAGTTTTTCATGGAGGAGCTTGAACGGAGACACCAGGCCATCCCAGGGCTTCTCAACGAGATCGTCATCAACTATGTCCTCAAATCGGATCATATACCAGACAAATCAGACCTTGCACGGCTTCGAGCTGTGAGTCCGGCGATGCGCGACGCTGTTTACGCAACACGGCGTTTGGAGCAGTGTGGTAATGCCAGCGACGCTTGCGGCCGCTGGTTCCGCGACGTCGACTTGAACAAGTTCGTGGACAAGGACGGGGAGGTGCTGGAGGGACGAGCGGCGTGGCGCGCCAGCGAAAAGGAAAAGGAAACAGTCCACGGCGTTTGGAGCAGCCCGGTTCTGGAGCAACACCAATGAAATGGAAGGGTCACGAAGCAATTTGGAGGGCCGCACTCACCTAGGGTTGCGAGTGAACGTGCACAGAGACGCGAGGACAAAAAGGGAAAGAAAAATGCGCCCGGAAGAATTTCGTCGGGCAGAGACAAACGTTTTCGTTTTGAAAATACAGACTTGAGATAAAACCCAACTTCTACTGCGTTCAACGCAGTCCTTTGATATCCGGCAACCGCACCCCCTCCGCGCGCTTCTCCGTGCGCTCCACGAAACTCGGGAAGGTTCGTAACCTGGCGCGTTCCAGCTCCAATCGAAGCGCCTTAACCTCCTCCGCCTGCGCCTTTGCGATGTGCTGCAGTTTGCTTTGCGTGACGATGGCGCGCATTTTCCGAGCCTTTGCTTCGCGCGCGTTGTCCACCTCGCCGCCGCCGACGACGCTCGAGTCTCTAAGCTTGGCGATGTCGCGCACCGCGGCGTCCATCTCGCGCGCTTGTTGGGCGATGGCTTCGTTCTTCTCTGTGATTTGCAAAGTTTTCTTCCGCGTCTTTTCAAACTCCCTCGTCTTCTCCGCCACGCGCTTCGCTTGCAGCGCCTTGGCGTGCTCCAAGCACGCTTCAAGGCTGGCGAGTTCGTTTCTGCGACGCTGCGCCGCCGCGTCCGTTTCCTTGACGCCTGATGTTGATTCGCTAGAAACTTTCTTCGCCCCCGCCGGTGGTTTCACTAAATCAACGTCCACCAAAACATCGGGCAACAACCCGACAGGTGCCCTGGCCATTTGAATCTCCTTTATTTTGTGCGACGCGTCTTCGCCCTCCATGGCGAGGCGTTCCTTTTCCCACTGCAAGTCGTAGATACCCTTTTTGAAATCCTTGATTGCGACCAGGGTCTCAAGCTTCCCCGCGCCGTGCTTCTGAATCACCTCATTCAGGTGTTCCACCACGGCTCGGTCAATAAGCACCGCGTCTGCTTTCGCCTCAGCCTGCGCTTTCAAATCGGCGACTCCGCCCATTAAAAACTCGGGTTCCAGCGCCTCGACGTACGTCTGCGTCATTCTCGTGGGGAGGGACAGGTCGTACAATGCGTCTCTTCGTCGGATTTTATGTTGTTCAATCGCGCGCAGAGTATCTTCCACCCTCTTCTTCGCCTTTGAGTCGCTGTCCACGATTTTTTTCATCAAGCGATTCATCTCCGCGATTTGGTCGTCGATCACGCGCAGTTCGTCCTCCTTCAAAATTTTCCTATCCCGCGCTTCCACTAAACGGAACCACCACTCGTCGTCCGTGCCGTCGGGACGGTCGACGAAGGAATCCAGGGGTTCGGGAACCGGAGGTTTCGGTCGCTTGATGTTTTCACTCGCGGGTCGGCCAGACGCGCCTCGGAACGGGTCGTTTTCCGTGACGTGCGAAAGCGTCGAGGGGACCTCCATGGTGGGTTGGTGGCCATAATCGGCGGTACCGCCCGGTGTGGTGACTCGTCTGGCGGGCGTGGTGCCTCGCGCGGGCGTGGAGTGCCCGGACCCGCCGCTGGACACACCTGAGTTCAGAGACAGTCTGCTGGTGGAGCGTTTGATTCCGCCGTGCTTTTTCGTATCAGCCTTTCGTCTTTTGTACAACGCGTGCAACGCATCGAATAAATCGTCGGAGTCTGCGAAATCGCGCTTGAACTCGCGGTCCAGTTTCTGGTTGGAAATCTCGCAGTTGTCTCGCTTTTTGTGGCACTGGTCAAGTTCCAGTTGAAACGCTTTAACGGCGTCTTGCGCTTGCGAATCCTCTTTCTTTGCGGATTCAAGTTCATCAGCCAATCGTGTTTCTTCCACCGCGTCGTCAAACAACGCAGTTTCCACTTCAAACGCCAACGCGACGACGCCTTGTTCCATCTCCGCTAGTTTGGAATCCACCGCCAGTTTTTGCACCAAAAACTCCTTCAGCACTTCGTCGAACTTCGTAACCGTCTCCGCTGATTCCTCGTGAAGACGAACCAACTCCGCGGCGAGCAGCACTCGTCTGCGTGCAAGCTCTTCTTTGTACACCTTGGCTTTGTTTTCAAACTCCCGGCCCTGTTTGCGCTGTTCGTCGTTCCAGTCGTCCTTGTCGATTTCAATCATCCACTCCGGTTTTGGAAGTTCGTCAGGAACCCCAACCTCCTCGGCTTTTTCTAATCGCCCGCCCATCATCTCCCGCAGCGCTCGGTCCTCAGGGGGGTTCTCGCCCTTGGCACGTATGCGTTTGCGTTCCGCCTCTTCAGCCGCTTCCGTTTCCGCGCGCTCCTCGGGGGAAAGCCACCGTTCGCTCGTGAGTTCGCTATCCATCACACTCAACACGTACTCTTCCTGTTCCATCGTTTCGACTTTGCACTCGAAAAGAGGGGCGTCGTCATCCGTGTGTCCTGCCATTTCTTTCCGTATATCCACCACTCGCGCGTTGATTTCCGCGATTTTATCCACAAACTTTTGCTTCTCCTGTTCCATGGCGGCGAAATCGGAGTTGAATTTAGCTTTCGTTTCCCGGGTGGTCATCTGTAACAACGAAAACTGAGAGATTTTGCGTCGCACGGGGTACAGCTTCGTGGGGTCGTATAAACACGATTCGTAGCTTCCCGCAGCTGGGGTATCATCGGCAGTTTTGTCGGGTTTTTTCGAAGCCACGTTTGCTTCGCCGACAGGCGCGTCGACGCGCAAATCAAAAATCGCGTTTGCGTCAGTTTTTAAGGAGAGGCCAGCGTCTGTTTCAGGTTGATGCGGCGGAGTGTGGACACCTGAGGATTCAGCTTCAGGAGTGGCCTTGCTACTAGGGCTTTCACCCTTGCTGTCCAACTCCCGCTCCTTGAAGTGTTCAATCTCCGCGAGCTCCACGCGTCTTAGGAACGCTACACGCCGCCCGAGCCGCGCAGTTTTGTCCTCAACCTTGAGTGGGTATTTGTGCACGGCGAGGCCCGGGGTGTTCAGTGCCGCGATCGCGCCGCCGTGATGTTCCATCGTGTTCCAGCACTCCAGTTTGATTTTCGACGCGGAGTAGTCCGTCACGAGGTTCTCGTGCTCCAGACGAGTGCGAAGCTCCTTTACTCGGGCTTCACCTTCCGCGACGAGTAACCCCTTAAACGTCTCGTCCATCAGCACTTCGCCTCTTGGAACGCGCGTGATTTCATCCGCGGATTCGTTGCGCGCAATGACGTCTTCCAAGCGTTTTCGGAGGTGTGCAATGCGTTTTAAGGTGTCTTGCTTCGACGCCTCTGCGGAGGCGGAAAGCGCGGGTGTGGGTACGCCGAGCAAGGTTACCGCGGAAACAGAAGAAACGGTTGTGTCTGGTAAAGTACTCGCCGTCTCTACAGTACCCGCCGGCGCGCCAAACACCCACGACACGAACGGCGACACCTGGGGAGTGGTTCCAGAAGAAGGCGCGGGTTCCCCAGCATCACCCTCACCTTCTCGAATCGTCTGCATGCCGGTTCCGAGCGGCGATATGTCATCTTCCTCTGCAAGAATGCCTTTCCGTAAATCCAGAAACCCGCTCAAAACAAACACGGCGCCGAAATAACTCGTCGCAACGCACTCGTCGAAATAAGGCGAAAAAGAAACGAGAGCGATACCTCGGCTCAGATCATTTGTATCCGTAGTTCCGCCAGTGGTCAAATGAATAGTTTTCACTAGCCTCGCCGGTCGAACTGCGTCCAGCTTAGGGTTATTAGTGTTCGTTTCGTCCGCGGCGACGAAGGGCGAGTAGAAAAACACGCTATTTGCGTTGGTCATGGTCACCGCCGCTCGCGTGGCAGAAAACGCAAAGCTCGAGATTTGTGAATTGCCGACGAACGCCCATACGAACGGTAAGCCGGGGGGGGTGACTGCTCGTTGCGGTTGCTCAGCTACAAGCCCTTGTCTCACCGCAGAACGCACCACCCCAGGTGGAGCGATCAACTCAGCGCTATCCGGGTTCACCACAAACACGGCGCCGGTGTCTGTTCCCAAAACTATCGTGTCGTTAGGGGTCCACGCCGCGGCGGTCAGCGCGCTTGGCTTGACCCCCGCGGCGTCCACTAAAAGCGGCCGTTGCGTAACTGACCTCCTGTGAAAGATCTCACTCACTACCTGTAGGGTGACACCAGGGTGCACTGCAAAAACCCCTCCGCGTTTGTGCGTAACTAAAAGCCGGTGCGCGTCGAAGGGATCGAAAACGACCTGTGCCGCTTCCGATGGTAATGAAGTGGTGACTAGAACCTCCCCCGTGCGATGGTTGATCAGCGAAAGTTTACGGTCCGGATTCACGGACGCGACCGCGAGAAACTGCCCGTCTCGCGAAAACGCGAGCGCGGTGATTCCGAGATGGGCGCACCCATCCAACGTTGTCACCCGCTCAAGGGAATCAACCGCGTGCACGTGAATTTTCGGGTCCAAACCGCCAGACTCGGCGTACGCCACCAAAGGCGTCACGGAGTGCGCGCTCGTGGCGAAGCACGCGATGCGGCGCGCGGCACCGGGTAACACGCGCTCTGTGCCAGTAGAAGTGTCGCGTAAAAGAAGCGCCGTGCCCGTGGAAGCCACCTGGGGAAAGAGAGAGGGGGGAGGGGTTAGGGGAGGTGTGTCCCAAATCAGGATGCCTAAATGAAGAGTCGGCCCGCGCGTCAACGACTACGACTTGAATGGGGCTGGGAAACGACCGTGTTGTACGCACCAGGGTGTGGGCATCGGCGTACTCGGCGTGGCCTGGAACCACGCCATCCGCGGGTGACGCCTCGACGCCTGCCATAGCACCGGTGTCCACCACCACCTGGAGGCAACGCGCGCCTCGAGGTGGTGCGAGTGCAGGACGATCCCCACTTCAAGTGTTGTCTCGGACGGAAAAGATGTTTCGCTCAAAAACACAAAAAAAACTCGTCTTTCTATCTCTTTTTCGTTGCTCTTGGTCTCTCTCTCGTTCGTCACTTCTTGGGTATGGGTTATCATGGTGCGTCGGTCGTTTGCATAAAGTCAAACATCTCGACGTATAATCCTTGTCTCTTCGCCCAGTCCCGAGTCGATTTCCACCACGGGCAGCCGTTAAAACGCGCCCACCTCATCACCGCAAGGTGTCTGTTCTCCGCCGCCGATGTGCACGTCTCTGCATTCCATGGGCAGCCGTTCATGCGCGCCCACTTAAGCACTTGGAGGTGCCCACCCTCTGCCGCAATCTTGCACGTCATCTCGTCCCACGGCCAACCGTCTGCGCGCAACACCTTCAACGCTTCGAGCTGTCCGCTTCTCGCCGCTGCCTCGCAAAGGAGTGCTCGATGCCGCAGGCGACCTTGCCGTTGCAGGCGCCGCAGCGCGCTTAAACATCCGAGGTTCGCGGCATCCCGCTCATTGAGCCCCTTAAACCGAAGCCCCGTCACCGCCACCGCGTCGCGCATCCCACGACTCACCGCTGGGAGCCGTGCGAGATCTGCGGGGTCGTCAAAATACTCAGATTTGAGTATTTGAGTGACCACGAGGTGTTGCGGGAGGCCGGTGAAGGCTTCTTGCGCCTCGGCCTCGGTGTTACCATGCATGAGAGTATCAGTGAAGGAGGAAGCGGCTTCGTGAGAGGGCATGGTGGTGAGTGGTGGCTTGGGTAACGGCGCGTGTCGGTGTCGTTGTGGCTCCGAGATCATCAGAGGGGCGTTTATGCACTTCCCTCGGACGTTACGTTACGACAGAAAAGATTTCACGAAAAATCAGATTCACCCTACAGCCTTCCTTCCTTGAGCACCCGTACATCGCCGTGCGATCGCCGATTGACACGAAAATAGACTCGTTGGATCCGTCACGATGTCTTCTATGTGGAGGCTAAAAGAAAGCATACTTATGATCTCGCCGTAGGCGAGAAAAAAATAAACAAAAACTGCCTCCGATGGGGATCGAACCCATGACCTCCGGATAGCTCAACCAGGTATTAACAAGTTAAACGTACAGACAATTAGTCTGGGAGATTTCCACAGTGAAGTGGGAATGTCGAAGTTTTTCATACATTGAACCGAGTATTAACTCGGTGTGGGTGCTAGAACTGTTTAGTGAAACATTTGCTAGTGCAGATGAACGGTTGTATTATGAGACCGACGCTCTAGCCAACTGAGCCACAGAGGCATGAATCGCAACCTTCCCTACATCGACCATTGCATGGAACAGCGATCGAAGCAGGAAAAAGTATGGATGACAGGTGAGACATTTCTTAGATATAATAACATAAAACATTTTCTATTTTTAATGATCAAAACATGGGTCAACGAATTTGCTGAGACCGATGAAACTTTCGTCTTTGGCTTGAATTTTTGCCGATCACAATCCCGGTGATTCTGCCGCGTCTTCGTAACGTCCTAGAAAACGAAAGCCACAACAACGCGCACCACAGCCGCACGACGCCAACCACACAGCCCACCTCAATCACGATGCCCTCCAACGCGCATGATACCACCGATACCTCCACCACGACACCCCCGCAGTAGTCTGTCGCGGGAGAGGCCTTCCCAACCACGTCGCGATCCAGCACAACCTGAGGTCTGAGTATTTTGACGACCCCGCAGATCTCGCACGGCTGCCAGCGGTGAGCCGGGCGATGCACGACACGGTGGCGGCGACGGGGCTTCAGTTTGAGGAGCTTTATGATCCATATCGTGTCGCGGAGCTCGGATGTTTAAGCGTGGTGCAGCGCATTCAACGGCGAGGTCGCCTGCCGTGTCAAGAATTGCTCTGCGCGGCAACGGCGAGGAGCGAACAGCTCGAAGCGTTGAAGGTGTTGCGCGCAGACGGTTGGCCGTGGGACGAGGGGACGTGCGAGGCGGCGGCGAAAGGTGGAGACCTCCAGATGCTTCAGTGGTTGCACGCGAACGACTGCCCGTGGAACTACAGGACGTGCTCGGAGGCGGCATTCGGCGGGCATCTCGAGGTGCTGCAGTGGGCGCGCGAGAACGGCTGCCCGTGGGACGAGTACACGTGCTATTGCGGCGAACGACGGGCACCTCGAGGTGCTTAAGTGGGCGACCGCG
>MDSY01075553.1_pt1 | contig 16672 bp, 9 predicted proteins | sample 811131 | NCBI WGS metagenome assembly MDSY01 (sample SAMN05326643, study PRJNA326480) | marine metagenome | isolation source: seawater | place: Atlantic Ocean: South West | collected 2010
GCAGCAGCGACTCCGTCGCAGCTCCGTCGCAGCAGCGCTGCGCGCACCATGAGCGGTCGACGGGGCAGGGCAGCCCCTCGAAAATCATTGAGCAGCCCGATAAGAAAATTTGCCACCTTTTGGGCCAAAAATCACGAAAGGGTGGGCCGTCAAACCTTGCTTTTTCAGAATTAATCTTCCTAAAGAGCTTAGGTCACTCCCCTGACAGGAAAAAACTTTTTTGGGGGGCGGTGAAAAAGAGCTGTGTTTGGGTATGTAGTGACCCACAGAATTTTAAAAAGTGCTGGGCCGTAAAAGTTGCGGCCGATAAACGGAAGCGTGCGGACTGGCTTTGAAAGCCAGTCCCCATGGCCGCGACGCTGTCGGAGGACCTGGTGAGCTTCTGCGAGTCGCGGACCAATTTTGAGCTCATCTTCAAGCTCGTTGGCTACGCGATCCAGCTCACCGCCCGCTGCCTCCCAGAGCGCTCGCCACTCGCCGCCGACCTTCTCGAGCTCGCTGATCGCTCTGGCGAGGCGCGTGCGCTCGTGCGCTCACCTCTCGGTTTCGTCGAGGGCCTGCTGGGCTTCGGCGCGCCTCGCACCACCACCTCCCTCCTTGGCGCCCTCGCCTACACAGCCTACCTCTCGCTCGATCAGTGGCTTTGGCTGGAGCCAGTCCTCAAGCGGCGGCTCCGCACGGGCGCGCGCTCACTCAATGCGGCTGTGCGCGCCATCTATGCGGCATGGTTGGCGCTCACATTGCTCATGCTCTGGAAGTCTCGCCAGCGCCTCCGGCAGCTCCAACGGCAGATCGCACAACAACAATCGGGGGGTCAAAGCCCAACGGAGGGCGGCCAGGGGCGGGCACAAATAGAAGGTTTGCGGTCGCTCGCAGTGGCACACTCCTCCCTGCTCCGTCGAGCCATCGTCCGATACCTCTTGGACGTACCGCTCGCGCTCCTCCCTGCTCTCGACAGCTCGCACCTTCAGCTCAGCGAGCGCTCCACTGCGGCGCTTGGAGTCGCCTCAGGGTTGCTGGGGGTCGAGGTCGCATGGACGACGCACAGGCTCGACAGGAGCAGCGGGCGGGAGGAGGGCGCCCTTTGGGAATAGGACGAATCAAGGTGCGGTTGGGGCGACTGACGGAGACGCCCAGCAGGATCAGAGAGCTTACGCCAAGGTGGACTGAAGGGGTCAGGAGAGGCAGCCTTAGGCGTGCACATTGATTTAGGTATAGGTTCCTAGGGTGGTGTACAGATCCGTATCGCCGCAAGCTGACGCGATTAAGGAAAGGTTGACCCCGCCTTACCCGGGATTTTTTTTCGGACGGACAGGTGCTCTCCGAGTATTGGGCGGCGGCTCTGATGATTACCGAGTGCTCGCGCAGCAGCTCGGGGGCCAGCGCGGCGCTCAAGGTACATCACAAGCTCCATGCTCGCACACAGCGTCAGCTGAGTGACAGCCAGCCAGCTCTGAGACTCCACAGTCTGGCTACGGCCACCGGCAAGCAAGCCTGTCGGCCTCGGTGTGCCCTGGAGCAGGGATCCAGCTGACCCGACGGCGCATCACGCTTGAACGCAGGATCTGGATGATGAGCGCGCACAGCCACTCCTCCATGACGGCGCGCAGCAGGGCGACCTCGAAGTGGCCCTGGCTGTCGAAACCGTCAACGTCACTTTAGTCTACTCGCGCTTCTGCGGCACGCTCGGCATCGAGCCGCACTCAGGCGTGCTCACCTTCTTACGGCTACGACTGGCCTGCCTCCAGCCACAGCGCCAGCGCCAACATCCAAAGAACTCGTTCGGGGACCGGGATATGTATGCGTTTTGCGACTTCATGCTGCGGGCGAGGGATGAGAGTTTACAGGTCTTCGAGCACTGGACGAGTATCGAGCTGGGCTGTTGCGCACTGGGGACCGATGGATGCATGATGCTCTCGCGCGTCCTGCGGCTGCGGGGATGTCGTGTGGGCAACGTCCGCTTGCATCATCAACGAGTCGGCGTCGATGGGTCGGGTGAGCTCAGCTTTTGGTGTCAAAATGGGCACGTCTCCATCTGAGTCCTCGTGGATGAGCCAGAAATCCCGGACATACGATCCTGAGCTGCTTGCGTGATCGTGGATTCGTGGATGGTACTCTGCCTTCTCTGATGTTGGATCGTTTGTTTGCTGCTGCTGACAGCTCGATCCTTTGTTTGCTACTGCTGACAGCGGCTCTTGTACAAGCCATTCGCGAGAACCGCGCACTCCATCATGTGTCGCTCAAGTTCGCGGCGATTGAAGACCGTGGCGCCTACGAGTTTGTCGAGCTCCTCGCCGACGGCAACTCTGCGCTAGTGGAGCTCGACCTCTCGAATAACAAACTGTCGTACACGGTGAGACTGCTTCTCGCTGGAATGATTATAGCACGGCTATTTTGGCTGCCGGCCCGGCTCTGACTCTCCGAGAGACTGGCCCTCTCACCTTTATGCCCCCCACCTTCCCATCAGGCATGCCTACGCTTGCAGCTCGCGGCCCCAAGCGACTTTCAGTTGGTCCTCAAGGGCAATCGAGTCTACGATGAGGTATGCGCCTCAATTTCTTGTAGCATCAGCTCATGGCCTTGCTCCTCCGCCCGCCTCTCGAGCACTATCTATCACCTTTGTGCGCTCGTCGACATGCATTTCTGAAACTATTAGATGCCAATCTCGCAGGTGATGAACGCCTCTTCACACGGGCTGGGCGTTGTCGCTACCATTGTCGGCATTGTCTTCATGTCAATCCAGACTGCCTTTGAGAACGACGACTTCAAGACACGCCCGCCTAGTGAACAAGTGTACAACGGCGTCAATGTGCACCGTTCCGTCTACACCTTATCTGTCATGGTCTACCTCATCTCGCTCTTTTGCTTGTATCTCACTTCGACGCTGTATCATTCGATGTTCGCACTCGGTGAAGTTGTGGTCAAGGTCCTCACCGTCTTGGACCATTGCGCGATCTATCTGCTGATCGCTGGAACCTACACGCCATTTCTCTGCATCCTGTTCCCGGACAAACAGCTCTACTCTAGTGGCCTCCTTTCTTTGCTCTGGGCCATGGCAGGCTTAGGCATTGCCGTAGCACTCGGATACCAAGGACCCCTCAAGGTGTGCAGTTGCCTACCCTTATGCCTACTTTGTACTGAGTTTTTAACTGCCGGGGGGAGCCTCTCTGTGTGCGGCGATCACGAATGGCATCCTCGCATCCAGGTGGGTTTACACATTGTCTCGTATGTCTGTATGGGCTGGGCGTGCGTGGTCTGTGCTGGCGAGATCTACACGCGCATGTCACCCGAGCCTATGGGCCTCTTCTACCTTGTTGGGGGCGGGATACTGTACACCGCTGGCGTTCCCTTCAATGTTCGCGACAAGCAGATATGCGGGCTGCCCGACCACACCATCTGGCACTTCTTTGTTATGGGTGGCTCGGTGATGCACTATATTTGCATATACGGCTACCTGCTCAACTTCCCGTATGACAGTCCTTGAAGCTAAAGCTTCACCGAACGGTCCTAATACACCTTAAATGTGCACAAGCATCGCACCGATGTGCCACCGGTACGGCTAATGATGCCTTCGTCACTACTACAAGTGAATCGCTTGTTCAGTGCACAACAAGTCTTAGTCTAGCGAACGGTACCACTGAAAAAGACGAGATCATGTCTAATACTGGAACCTCAGTACTGCAGGGGGCGTGTGTCAGTTTATGAGCCAGCCCTTCCATGCGCATGGTCATCGATTCAGCTTACCTATACAATGTATGCATGATATAGATATGCCATCTAGATCTACCGGAAACCTACAGCCCAGTGCTTTTTTCAGTCTTCAAGTCAGTCAACCCACACAAGTCATCAATGCTGCTTGGCTTCTGAGCAGTGCCTAATGGGAAACTTGTGCCCGAGACGCGTTCCGCCGGCCAACGGGCTGCTCAGTGTAAATCGCACGACAGCGGCGAACCTGTGCTTGATATACCAGCCAGGGGACAAGCAGAAGCAGAGTCCAACTTGACCCGACATCGAAGATCGCAGTAGGTGCAGGTTGCCTGTAAGTGCTCTAAGCTCCTTCACGCCCCGCTTATTAACACCACTTGCAGTCCCTGGCCGACTCCGCTGCCCGTATCGTGGTAATGGAGATGGTTAGCTCACCGTAGGACGGAGCGAGCCGAGGAAAATACCGCCTTGACGCTAACTTACTATATACTATATGTATTATCTATCTCAAAATAAGTGCTGGGTGTGCCTGCATGTGCAGGTGAAGCCGTTGGACGCTCGTTTGCTACTGGAGGCCTGCCGACTGTCGACCGCACTGCAAAAGGTTGAGCAGGTGAGTAGCAGCAAAAGTGCACGAGCCACGCATCACCACATCACGGGAACCTCGCACGTGTCTGAAACGTGGGTCGTTGGTGTTGGGCATAGTGGACGAGCTCTCTGCTCGGGGCAGGTAAAAGCGTGAACTTTACGAGCACGTCGGAAATGAGCTGACACTCGCTTTGATATATGAATAAGAAAAAGAAAATTGAAATGGCGCGTTAGCACCTTGACCTTACTAATATTATCGATTCGAACGGCGAGTCACGGCGTTGCATGCTGGCTCAAAGCTGCAAACGCAATAATGGGAATGCCAGAGGGCCGACCACCGACAGCCAAACCATACAGACATTGCAAACAGCCGGCGAGCCAAAACACACAGAGATTGCTCACAGCAGCAGTGCCTCAGTTTGCTGCGTGCTGGAAGGTGTACCGCGGAGACCTAGGCCTGCTCGATGGCCTTCTTGGCCATGGCGAGTGCACCCTCATACGTCTCATGTCCGCCAATGAAGCCCGCAGCGTGGCAAAATTTGCACCCCGGGATGCCACTCACCTGCGGAAGGGAGAGCAAGCGCATTAAATGAATCATTCTCTTCCACTCTGATGGGCTGCATGACGGACGGTATTGTCGCACTTTCGCTGCCCCATGGCCACACATCATCTCTCAGACACAAGCAGCGCAAACAAGAAAAGGACGCAAACAAGCGGCGCAAGCCGAAAAGGAACAAGCAAGCGGCGCAGACAAAGACATAGCAAGCGCTGCTCACTTCGCACAGAGCCGCGTCACGCAGCCCACGCCAAGCTTCAGGCAGCGAGACACGGTTGGTGAAATCGGTGCCTTCTTGCGTGACCGCCTGCGAAGGGGGTGTCCAACCATGCAAATGAGAGTCGCTCGAAATTCACGCAGACCATGTCAATCAAAGGGTGTGGAGGACACGGGCGAGGCCGTTTGATGATGACAAGCGGCCACGTGCCGAATGCGCAAGTAGAACCTGTCCAAACACGCATTTGGGGGCGGCGGCAGAGGCTGGGTAAGGAGCTGTAGGGGCCGAGGCAGCGGCTGCCTGGACGCGCCACATTCCCGCCTGGTCCGTGTAAAGCACAAACTTGATGAGCCCGTTAACGACATATTTGGCCTCGAGCTCATACAGGTGCCACTTCCATGGCATGCCGCCGCTCTCAAATTTCAGCACCTGCCCGCCATTATCCACCTGGTCACGCGCCTGGAGCGCCGCCTCGACGAGCTCCCTTGCCGGCAACTCGACGCCGACAATGTGTTCGAGAGCATCCGCAAAGTCGATGCCGCACATCTCGGAGGCCTCCTCGAAGCGTTCGTCCTCCGAGGGCCCGTTCTGCTCGTTCCATGGCGCGTTGAGCCGCGACACCCGCGAGCTGAGTCCAGAGCCCTCCTTGTAGCGCGCCGTGCCAGATTCGCAGACTTCGATGCCGTTGTCTATCGCGTCGATGCCCTCGACAAAGTCCTGCGGGGAGTGCAGCGCGTGTGGGGAGGGTGGGATTACTCGTGATTCGTGTAGTGCGTAGGGATGGCGTCGAGGCGCGGCGGTGGCGGCGGCGGCTGCACCTTGTACTGCTTCTTGTAGACCCACTCCAGCAGATCCGGTGTGCCGCTCTTGAGTTGCGGATGGAGTGCGCAGATCACGTCGCGGCCCCAGTGCTTATAGACGAGCCCACTCGCCGACAGTTTGGTGCTGAAGCCGCCGCCCAGCGTCTCCGAGAAGCCTCGCTGGTGGTGGTCGTACCGAAACTTGTCGTGGTCGTACACGCCGCCAACGTCGATCACCACGGGGAGCGGCTCGAGTTTGGCGGGGTCGCGCGTGCGCACGACAATCGCGGTCGGACCGCCGAAGCGGCTCAGCCGGCGCAGCATCCACACACCCAGCGCCTCGTCCGCCTGGAAGCTGCCCGAGTGCGTGCCGATGCTCATTTTGATGCGCCGAAGTCTCGTAGCCATTCAACAGAGTTCTAGTGTTGAGAGAGCCCGGCTACAAACTGTAAAAAAACTCCCGCGAGCGGACGGGGGTTCCGCACCGGAGCCTGCCTTCTCCGTCGCGGCGGATGTCGCTGCTGCGGTGCGCCGCGCCGCGTGAGGCGGCACGATGTCGACTCATCGTGCTACCCCACGCCGGCAGCGGCGCCGACTCCTACGCCAGCTGGAGCCACTTGTTGTCCGGCTCGATTGAGCTCTGGGTTGCCCACCTCCCCGGCCGCGGCGCACTCTCTGCGCAGCCGCCCTTCCAGACGCTCGATGCGCTCGTCGCGGCTCTGCTGCTAGATCTACGCACGATCGGACTCCTCGGCGCGCCGTATGCGCTCTTCGGCCACAGCTTCGGCGCACTCGTCGCCTACGAGCTCACGCAGCGGATCGTCGCAGCCGAGGCGCCGCCGCCGGTGGCGCTGCTGGTGTCTTCGCACGCGCCACCGGACGCGCCGCTGCCGCCAGCACATGCGCGCCTCACTACCTCGCCGCCGCCCTCGGACGTGATGCTCCTCGAATCGCTCAGCCAGCTGGGGATGCTTGACGAGGCTGTCGAAAGGGAGCTCCGAGGGCAGACCGCTGAAGCGCTTGAGCGATTGCTCGCGCCGCTGCGGCACGACTTGTGGCTGCGAGCAGAGCATCTACTGGCTCGCTCCTCCCACGAGGGGAGCCGAAGTCCTCCTCGCCGGCCGCTGCGGTTGCCGCTGCACGTGTTCGGAGGCGCCGAAGATGCAAGCGTGAGCCCTGATGAACTACAACGCTGGCAGGCCACGCAGGACGGCGGCGAGGGCGGCGGCGAGGACGGTGGCGAGGACGGTGGCGAGGGCGGCGGCCAAAGCCGACCACCCTTCTCATTGACTCTCCTACCTGGCTCTCACCTCTACCTCGCCGAAGGCTCTGACTCTGAAAGCTCTTCCTCTCTAGAGCGTCTTCTCCCAGAGCTGAGCTCGCGCGCTCTGGCGCTTGCGGCTGCATCGCCCGGCTCGCTGCTGATCGGCGCCCCGTGTGCTCTCCCGCCTCTCTTTGTGCACGAGATGGTGCGAGATCGCGCGGCGGCGACGCCCGAGGCTATCGCCATCGTCTGCGACGCCGGCGATGACTCGCGCAGAGAAATCAGCTATGCGCTGCTTGTCGAAGAGGCGACGTTGCTCGCGCGCTGGATGGCGGCGTGCGGCGCGCGGCCGGGCGCCACCGTGTGCTGTCTGCTCGAGCATAGGTGGGAGTGTCTTGCCGCGCAGCTTGCGGCGGGGATGGCGGGCGCCGCATTCTTTCAAATGGAGACCCACTTTGGAGAGAGGCTCATTGCCGAGCTGCTTGTGGAGACGCAGGCAGTGTGTTTGCTGAGCTCCGACAAGCTGCGCACGCGGATGGAGAGCGCGGTTGCAATCGCAGCCGCCAACGACGCCACAGCCGCCGCAGCTGACGCAGTTGACGACGCCGCAACCAGCGCCGCCGCTGCACATGCCGCCAACGGCGCCGCTGCGCTTGCCGCCATCGCCGCCGCTGCAGCTGCCGCCAATGGCTCCGCTGCAGCTGCCGCGAACGGCGCCGCTGCCGCTGCCGCCACACCCGCCGCAGCCGCGCCGCCTTTCTCACGCCCATCCCCACTGCTCTCCGTCGACGCGCGCGACTGGCGCGAGGAGGCGGCCGCCGCCGCCTCCAGTGACACTGCGCCCCAGGAGTGGGAGCGCGCTGCGCCTTTTGACACGGCCATCGTCACGATGACCTCAGGAACCTCTGGGAAGCCAAAGGTGGTGCTCTGCTCGTTCGCCGCATTCGCGTTGAGCGTCGTTGCGCGCGAGGCGCTTTACCCTTACACGCGCGCGAAGCCGGGGCACGCCGTCGACCAGCTTGGAGAGCCCGCCGATGGCACTTTCGATGGCGCTCCCAATTGCGCTCTCGACGACGTCCTCGATGGCGCTCCCGAGCGCGAAGCGTGCAACGTGATGTTTGTGTGGGAGGCGGCGCGCCCGCTCTGCTTTGGCCAGACGTGTGTTCTCATCCGCGATGAGACCATCCTCGACCTCGCGCGCCTGTGCTCGACGCTGCATCGCGAGCGTGTCACGCGGCTCCTCACGACGCCTTCGCTTCTCGGCGCCCTCCTCGAGCTCGCAGAGGGTGGCCGATCCCCCCTCACGCTACCGAGCGCCACGGTGCACACGTGGATGCTCTGTGGCGAGCTCGTCCCGCGAAGACTCGTCGAGCAGGTAGCGCGCCTTCTGCCACGGCTCCGTCTGATCAACTCGTACTCGTCTTGGGAGGGCTCGGACACGGCGTACGCCACCCTGCTACCGGCGGACGATCGCCAGCTATGCGCCTTCCTCGGCGGCGGCCGCGCCCTCGGCGGCGGCCGCGCCCTCGGCGGCGGCCGCGCCCTCGGCGGCGGTCGCGACGCCAATGCCCATGCCGCTGCCGTCGCCGACTCTTCCTCCCACTGGGCGCCGGCCGGCACGCCGCCGCGCTCAGTCTCATGTGCCATCCTCGACCCCGCCACGCTAGAGCCGGTGCCGATCGGCGCCAAGGGCGAGCTCCACGTGCTCTCGGCGATGCTCTTCACCGGGTACAAGGGCGATATTGCGCTCACGTCGTCGCGCCTCCGAGCGGTACCGCGCGAGCTCCAGGCGCCGCTCGGCCTCATCGAGGGGAGCGAACGGTTACGTATCGCGATGATGCACGCGAGAGAGTGCCGACGGCAGCTGCACGCAACTCTTCCCGCGGGTGCGTCGCCGCCACCGCTCGCACCCCTCATGTACAGCACCGGCGACCAGGCTCGGCTGGGCGCTGGTGGCTCGCTCGAGGTGCTCGGCCGGCTCGATGACACGGTCAAGATTCGTGGGTTCAAGGTTGGGCTCGGATGGGTGGAGGGGGCGCTCGCGCAGCTCGCTGGCGTCGCGCGCGTGCTCGTCGCTCCCCTCCTTGATGAGCGCACCGGCCAGCCGTCAGCGCTCGTCGCCCACCTGCTCCCCGCCGCTGGCGACGCGGCGGCGGCGGCGGCGGCCGACGAGCACCTCTGGCTCGGCGCCATCCGCGAGCTCGCCCGCGCCGAGCTGCCGCCGCACGCACTCCCACGCCGATGGATGCTCCTCTCGCTCGAGCTCGTGACCACTTTGCTCGGCGACGGCGACGCGCGTAAGCTCGACAGGAGAAAGCTCCCGCCGCCGCCGCCGCCAGCGCCGCCAGCGCCGCCGCCCAGCAGGGCGTCACCCACGCCGCAACCCACAGCACACGCCTCCGCCGCCTCGCGCCTCGAGTCGGCGCTTCTCCCCATCTGGGCCTCAGTGCTCGATGTTGCGTGGGTCGAACCCACCGACAACTTCTTCGACATTGGCGGACACTCTCTCATTGCCTCGAAGCTCGTCGCGGCCATCTCCTCCGAGCTCGGCCTCGCCGTTGACGTCATCTCCCTCTTCGACGCGCCGACGCCGCGCACGCTCGCGCGTGCTCTCTCGCGTGCGCTCGCGCCCTCGCCAAGCGCCCCGCCCGCCGCCGGCGGCGGCAGCGGCGGCGCTCTGCAGCAGCCGATCGCGATCGTAGGCATGGCGGGGCGCTTTCCCGGCGCCGACTCGCTCGACGCCTTCTGGGAGCTGCTGGTACGCGGCGGCGACGCGCTCACCCTGTGGTCACCGGCGCAGCTCGCCGCCAAGAAGGTGTCCGCCCAAGTGTATGGCCACCCGCGCTACGTGCCCGCGGCCTACATGGTGAGCGGCGCCGAGCACTTTGACGCCGCCTTCTGGTCGGTGGCGCCGCACGAGGCGCTCATCATCGACCCGCAGCATCGGCTCTTCATGGAGGTGGCGTGGGCGGCCTTTGAGCACGCCGGGTACGCGCCACGCACCAGCACGCCGCGCCGGACCGCCGTCGTCGCCGCGCCGGGCATCGACGGCTACATGCACCACCACCTGCGCTCGGCGCCGCTGCTCGACGCGCTCGCGCCCGCCGACATCTTTCTTGGCGAGCTCGGCTCCGAGAAGGACTACATGGCGACGCGCGTCTCGTACGCGCTCGACCTCATGGGCCCCTCGTACACGGTCAACTCGGCGTGCTCCTCGGCGCTCGCCGCCGTCGCGCAGGCGGCGCAAGCGATCCTCTTCGGCCAGGCGGAGCTCGCGCTCGCCGGAGGCTCGGCGCTTAGCTTTCCGAACCAGGGTTACCTCTTCGAAGACGGGCTCGTCTCGAGCAAGGACGGCCGCGTACGCCCCTTTGACGCGAGGGCCCACGGCACCGTCTTTGGCGATGCCGTCGGCGCCGTCGTCCTCAAACCGCTCGAGGTTGCCGAGCAGGCGGCCGACCGCGTGTGGTCGATCGTGCGCGCGTCGGCCGTGAGCAACGACGGTGCGAGCAAGGCGGGGTACGCCGCGCCGGGCGTCGCCGGCCAGCGGGAGGCCATTCGAGCGGCGCTCGCCATCGCCGGCGTCACTCCCGGATCGCTCAGTGCGGTCGAATGCCATGCGACGGGCACGCTCATCGGCGATGGCGTCGAGGTGCGTGCGCTCACAGAGGCGCTCCGCGGGAGCGCGGCGACGGATGCGCCGCCGCCGCTCGCCTGTGCGATCGGCTCCGTCAAGGGGAATATCGGCCACGCGAATGCCGCCGCGGGGATCACCGGGCTCATCAAGGCGAGCCTTTGCCTCGCCAACAGGACCATCGTGCCCACATGCCACTTTGAGCATCTGAATCAGAATGTCAACCTGGATGGGTGGCCGCTCACTGTGAGCGCGGGCAAGGCGGTCGAGTGGCAGCCGAGGCGGGAGGGCGGTAGAGCGGCGACGGCCGCCACTCGCCGGTGCGGCGTCTCTTCGTTTGGGATTGGTGGCACCAACGTCCATCTGATTCTTGAGGAGGCTCCGTCATCCGATTCGCCCCCACGAGGAGTCCATACTGGCTTGAGAGACCCCACTCAGGAGGAGCTCGCTGCGGATGCCCCGCTCATCGTCCGACGGCCACCTGGGCGACGGCCACTTGGGCTCCACCGTGCCAACGCGATGGCGCCAGCGCGCAGCGTCCACCTGCTCTGCCTCTCCGCCAAGTCGCCGCCAGCGCTCGCTCGCGCAGCGCTCGCGCTCGCCACGCAATTGGAGGCGATTGATGCCGATGCCGCCATCGATTCCGCCACCGCCCACACCGCCCACACCGCCCACGCCGCCCACGCCGCCCACGCCGCCCACGCCGCCCACACCGCCGCCGCCCCTACCATTCCCACCGCCGACCTGCCGCGCATCTCCCACGCCCTGCACCTCGCTCGCGAAGAGTTCGGCTGCCGCTGCTCGGTTTCTGCGCGCACTCCGGCCTTGGCAGCGGAGCAATTGCGCCGCGATGCTGCCTCGCTGCTCAACGGTCTCGGCGGCGCGCGCGCGCTTCCGCGTGCAGCGCCGCCCGTGGCTCTCCTCTTTGCCGGTCACGGCTCGCAGAGCCCCCGGATGGGCGAAGGACTCTATCGAAGCGAGCCCATCTACCGTGGCCATGTGGATCGGCTCTGCGAGGCGCTCCGACCGCTGCTCGACTTTGAGCTTAGAGAGAAGCTCTACCCGGCCGTAAAGGGAGACGCCGGCGTGCATGGCTTTGTCTCGACGGCCCCCGGAGAAGCCGCCTCCTCAGGTGGCGGCGCCTCCGACGCCTCAGTACCATTTGACGCCTCCGCCGCCACCGCCGCCTCCGCCGCCTTCGCCTCGCCACTCGTCTCCCAACCCGCCATTTTTGTCACGGGCCTGGCGCTCGGTCTCACCCTCCTCGATCTGAGCGTTCCGTCCGCCGTCTTCGGTGGGCACTCCCTTGGCGAGTGGGTCGCCGCGACGCTCGCCGGCGTCATCTCCGAAGCCGACGCGCTCTCGCTCATCGCGAGCCGAGCGAAGCTATGCGTCGAATGCCCCGAGGGCGCGATGCTCGCGGTGCAGCTCGACGCGACCCGTGCCGCCGCTATCGCCACGCGGCACCCGGGCTTGCACCTCGCCGTCGAGAACTCGCCCGAGCGGCAGGTTCTCGCGGGGAGCGTCGACGCAGTCGCCGCGTGCGAGCGTGCACTCACGGCCGAGGGCGTGCGCGCGCGCAGGCTGCCGGTGAACCGCGCGTACCACACGCCGCTGATGGCGCATGCCACCAGAGGGCTGCGCGAGGCGATGCGCACCGTCGCGCTCCGCCCGCCCTCGACGCCGTTGCTGAGTAACGGCAGCGGCGGCTGGATGGATCCGTCACGCGCGACCGATCCGCAGTACTGGGCGGCGCATGTGAGCTCGCCCGTCCGGTGGAGGGAGAATGTGCACGCGCTCGCCGATATGGCCGAGAGTCGCGCAGAGAGACGAGCGGGCGGCCCTGCGAGAGCGAGAGGCTCTTCTACCGCAGCGAGAGCGGCAGGGGGAGGCTCCACCGCAGCAAGCAGCCCTCCGACAGCGGGAGCGCCGGCTGGACTCCTTGTGCTCGAGGGGGGCGTCGGCGGCTCGATAGCGCCCCTCATTGCGCAGAGCGACGCGCCGGGCGCCGCGGCGCTGCGCACGGTGGCGCTACTCGGCGCGGCGGCGCGCGGCGGCAGTTCGTCAAGTGAGCAACGGCTCGCCGACGAGCAGCCGTTCGCGGAGGCGCTCTCGACGCTCTGGCAGGCGCATGTGCCGCTCGACTGGCGCGCCTACCACCGCGGTGAGCCCGCCTCATGGCGGACCACCACGCCCATCCCAAGCTACCCATTCGAGCGCACGGTCGCGTGGGTGAATGCGGACGCCTCCATGTATGTACCGTCGACCGACTCTGCGCTCGCGGATGCGGCCGCACAAGTGCAGGCGCTCGGCCATGGCGCGGCGGTGGGAAGCACACGAGGAGATGCGCAGCCGCATGAGCCGCAGAACCAGCTCCGAGATGACGGGGCCATCGGTTCCAGAGGCGGCAGCGCGCTCGGCGCACCTCGCATCGCATCGCTCGCACCGCCTCGGCTCGTCCACCTCCGCCGCGCCCACCCCGAGCGCAAGTGGGCGACGGCCTTCTGCCTCGCCTACGCTGGAGGCTCGGTGAGCGCCTTCAGCGAGCTTGCCGCCGCTGCGCCCGAATGGCTCGAGATTGTGGGTATTGAGACGCCGGGCAAGGGAGAGCTCGCCGATTCGCGCTGGCCCGCCGATGCCGACGCCGAGGGAGCGACCGCGGTCACAGCGCGGCGGGATCTGGGGGCTGTAGGGGGGGCTGTAGGGGGGGCTTTGAGACCGGTAGAGGCGTGCACAGCCGACTCGGCAGAGGGCGAGATGATGCGCTCGCTCGCTCGAGAGGTTGCGGCGGCGGCCGCCGGCTCGGCGCTCGTGCTCGTCGGCTGGTCGATGGGCGCGATGCTCGCCACCGAGCTGGCGCTCGAGCTGCAGGCTCTGGGCGCGCGACTGCAGCTCGTGCAGCTCGCGGGTCGGATGCCACCAGGCTCCTTTGTCCACGCCGACGAGAGCCAGATCGACTCGTACCTTTTAGCGAGCGAGCAGGTCAAGGCGAGCGTCGCATGGCGAGAATGGCTACTGCCGGTGCTCAAGGCGGACCTGCGCGCCGACGCGCGCGCAGAGCGGAGGGTGCACCATGCATGCGGGGGGCGCCTCGCGCAAGCGGAGGTGCACACGCCTGTCGGACCGTCGGCAGATGCGCCGGAGTCGGCAGAGGCGCCGGAGACGCCGCCCGCCGGGTGTGCTCTCGCCGAGCCATCGAAGCGAGCAGTGCTTGGCGCCGCCACACTCGAGTGCGCGGTGCAGGTGGTGAGCGGAAGCGCCGATGCGGCCTTCCCTCCCTCCGCGGCCGCCGGCTGGCGTCCGCTCGCCTCGGGAGGCCTTTTCAAGGCCCACGTGATCCGAGGAGGCCATGAGATCCTCCAGCAGTCGACAGCCGAGCTCCTTGAGCTTCTCGTAGGAGAGCTGCTGCCACGGGCGCCGCTCTACGCCGTGCGCTGGCTCCCACTGAGCGGCGAGGGTGCTGCAGCTGCTGATACCGCCGCAACCGCTGATGCCGCTGATGCCGCTGCTACCGCCGCTGCTCCGCCGGTCGGCATCACACCCGCTCCGGCCCGCTGCGTCTGCGTCACTCTCGGCGAGCGCGGCGGCGGCGGCGGCGGCGCGTCCGCTCCTCCAGCGGCTGGCGCCTCGCCCCTCCTCGGCACCGAGCAGATTGGCGCACTCCACTCACCCTCGGGCCTGCTCCTCTACTGCCCATCGCAGCACACTCCGGAGGCGCGCGAGACCCAATGCGTATCCCTCCTCGATCTCATCGCCGAGATTGGTGAGCTGCCGAGCCGAAGCGCGCCGAGCCGAAGCGCGCCGAGCGCCCCTGTGGGAGGGAGCGCCCCTGTGGGAGGCGCCCTCAAACGGCTCGCACTGCTACTCCCCGCTCAGACGAGCTCAGCCCTTCTTGCTGGCGCCTCCAAGGCGGCACCGCTCGAGTACCCTGAGCTCTGCATACAGCGCATCTTCCTCTCGGCCGACGCGGAGCTTCCGCTCACCAACGGTGTGCTCGCCGCGCAGCCGTACGTCTGGCAAGGGTGGCTCTCGTGGATCTCGTCGGAGGCGGCGGCACACGCGCACGAGACCGATCTGCTTCTCAGTGCCGAGCCATCGTGCGCGCCACTCGCGCCGCGGCTCCTCGCGCTCGAGATGCCGGCCGCCGACTGCAGCAGCAGCAGCAGCAAGCCCTTCCTCGACCCCTCCAGGGTCTATCTCGTCACTGGTGGACACGGCGGCATCGGCGTTGCCATCGTCTGTTGGCTCTTGCATGCGCAGCGTCTCCCACCGGCGCAGGTGCTCGTCCTCTCGCGCACTGCGCGCGCATCGGCGGCGCACGCGGACGTCCGCTGCGCCGTCGCCGACATCTCGTGCGCGCGATCGCTCGCACAGTGTGGCGCGCTCGCCGCGCTGCCGCCAGGCGCATTGGGCGGCGTCTTCCACCTCTCGGGCGTCCTCGATGACGGGCTGATCATCAATCAGACCCCACAGCGGCTGCGCACCGCCGTGGCGCCAAAGGAGGCGGGACTGCTCAACCTGCTCGCCCTATGTGCGGCGAGGCGCCTCGCGCCGAGCTGGATCCTCCTCGCCTCCTCAACCTCTTCGCTCTTTGGGTACGCGGGCCAGGCCAACTACTGCGCCGCCAACGCGGTCCTCGATCAGGCGGCCGCTTTTGGCGCGCCGAGCGCGCGGGTGGTGTGGGAGGCGGCGCGGGACGGAGGGATGCTGCGGGGGGAGGAGGGTTGGACATCTCTCCCGCCGCCGCCAAGGCTGCTGACCATTAACTTTGGTCCGTGGGGCGAGGTTGGCATGGCACTCGAGGGGAGCCGCGCGTACGACGAGTCGCTCAAGAGTGGCCAGATCCCGCTTGCGTCCGCAGACGCGCTCGCGTGCGTTGCTCAAACCTTGAGGAGCGTACAAGCGGCGGATGATCAGCTCGCCCCAGATGTCGCCCCAGGCGTCGCCCCAGGCGTCGCCCCAGCTGGCAACATGCAGTTCTGTGTCGCTGACGTTCAGTGGTGGCGCTCCCCGTGGCCGGCGCATCCGTCGCTGCAGACAGTCATGCGCCGCGTGCGCGCTCGAGCCCTCGCGTCGCTCGAAGCTGGTGCGCCATCGCCGCCCCCCCGCCCGGCGGCGCCGCATGCGCAGCAGCCGAGCGCCGAGTCAGCACCGGCACTCGTCGATGGCAAGCTTGCGCTCGACGCTCCGAAAGGGTTGGCGGGCGATCACAAGGGGGGAGTGGCAGACGGGCACGAGCTCGCTGAGCACTTCCTCCGTGGCCGACTCTCATCTTGGCATGATGAGGAGACGCTCACCAACTTGGGTCTCGATTCTCTCGATCTCGTTCAGCTGCGTAACGCGTTCAATAAGCACTTTAAGAGGGAGGTGCCCCTCGCCGTCTTCACAAATGCAAGCCAGACGCTACGGAGCCTGCTCGATCGGGTCGGAGACTTGAGCGCCTTTCCTGAGCACCCGGGGATATGAAAGGATGTCTGGTTTCATAGTATTGTTGGTGCCAAGCCCGCATAGCCAGATCTTTTTTCACCGGCTGGCCATTTTTCGCGCGCGACAAAAGGTTGCCAAAAGTTACCTCGATTCTTGGCTAGGTAGGCTTGCAGAACGAAGCCGGAACGGTGCTTTTTTGTATGCATGTGCTGTTCCGGTTGCGGGTTGGGTCAACACAGCGGTTCCAAGAGTTATATTCATTGACCTCTCTTTCGAGGGCGGTCGCCTTTTCTTTTTGAAAAAGTACTACGTACTTGTACTATAAGTACTAAGGGCACACGTATATAAATTACGGGGCCAGGGGGGTGGCCTAGGACTGTGGGCCACGACCATTGAAATTTAAATCAACGGGAGGGAAAATGATTGACTCAAAATGATGCTGGCTCCTCATTTAGCGCGTCGCGTCGAGACGCGACGCGCAGAA
>MDSY01002207.1_pt1 | contig 16666 bp, 14 predicted proteins | sample 811131 | NCBI WGS metagenome assembly MDSY01 (sample SAMN05326643, study PRJNA326480) | marine metagenome | isolation source: seawater | place: Atlantic Ocean: South West | collected 2010
CCTTCCCCTCCTAGAAAAGTGCTGTTAATTAATCTTACTTCTTGACTTAAAGCTTCAATGGTATAAATCCATAAGAATAATATTGATACTAATACTTTAAATGAATAGAACTTCATAGGTTATTTATTAATTATAATTTTAATTCTTAAAACTAAGAACTTATCAAAAGTATTTTAAAATAAATAACTTTACAATCGACGAATAAATTTTTATAAAACAATGAATTCAAAAGACATAAGATCTGCGTTTTTTTCCTTTTTTAAAGCCAAAAATCACAATATAGAGCAATCAGCTCCAATGGTTTTAAAGAATGACCCTACTCTTATGTTTACCAATGCTGGAATGAATCAATTTAAAGATATATTTTTAGAGTTTGAAGATCCTAAAAATAAAAGGGTAGCCAACACTCAAAAGTGTTTAAGAGTTTCTGGAAAACATAATGATTTAGAAGAAGTAGGAGTTGATACTTATCACCATACCATGTTTGAAATGCTTGGGAATTGGTCTTTTGGAGATTACTTTAAAAAAGAAGCCATTGAATGGTCATGGGAGCTATTTACAGAAGTCTATAACATTGATAAAAACAGACTTTATGTAACCGTTTTTGAAGGCAATCAGAAAGATGGTACTAAAATAGATACAGAATCGTCTAAAATATGGGAGAAGCTTGTAAATAAAAATCAAATATTAAAGTTTGGTAAAAAAGATAATTTTTGGGAAATGGGTAGTCAAGGTCCTTGTGGCCCTAGTTCAGAAATTCATATAGACCTAAGAGACGATGAGGAAATCTTAAAAACACCTGGTAAAGATTTAGTAAATCAAGATCATCCGCAGGTTGTTGAGTTATGGAATTTAGTTTTTATGGAATTCAACCGAAATTCTGATGGGTCACTTACTTCACTCAATAAAAAGCACGTAGATACAGGAATGGGATTGGAAAGGTTGGCCATGGTTTTACAAAATAAAACCAGTAATTACGATACGGATTTATTTAAGCCTTTAATAGAAAATCTTGAACAAATTTCCCAAAAGAAATACATGCCAAACTCTAAGAATAAGAAACAAGAAATCTTAAATATTGCCTTTAGAGTAATTGTAGATCACTTAAGAGCTGTTTCCTTTTCTATTACTGATGGACAATTACCTTCAAACACAGGTGCTGGTTATGTGATTAGAAGAATTTTAAGAAGAGCTATTAGATATGGGTATCAGTTCTTAGATTTCAGAGAGCCATTTATTTATTTATTAGTACCAAAACTGGCAAATAATTTTAGTGAAGTTTTTAATGAACTTAAAAAGAACCAAGATTTTATTTCAAAGATAATTCAAGAAGAAGAGACCTCTTTTTTTAGAACACTAAGTGGCGGCATTAAGAGAATGGAAGATATAGTGAATAATCAATCTAAAATTAAGAATCAAAAAATAAGCGGCAAACTAGCATTTGAGCTTTACGATAGATATGGTTTTCCATTAGATTTAACTCAATTAATTGCATCCGAAAACAATCTAGGAATAGACATTGAAGGGTTCAATAAAAGTTTGGCTAATCAACAAAAAAGATCAAAGATTGATGCTGTTAAAGATTACGGAGATTGGATTACTATTAAAGAAGATGATGTTCAGGAATTTATTGGCTACGATCATATAGAAGCACAAGTTCATATTACAAAATATAGAAACATAGTTATAAAAGGGAAAGAAGCCTTTCAACTTATTTTTAATTTAACTCCATTTTACCCTGAAGGAGGGGGGCAAGTAGGCGACACAGGTCATATTGAAAATAATATTGAAAAATTATCTATTATAGATACTAAAAAAGAAAATGGAGTAATTGTTCATTTTGTAGATAGGCTTCCAAATAATTTAAATGCTTCTTTTAAAGCAAAAGTAAATGGAGAGAGAAGGAATAAAATTTCTAAAAATCACTCTGCAACACATTTATTGCATGATGCTTTAAGAACAGTTTTAGGGGAGCATGTAGAGCAAAAAGGTTCGCTAGTTAATGAGCATTATTTAAGATTTGACTTTTCTCATTTTTCCAAATTATCTATGGATGAGTTGTTTGCTGTTGAAAATTTGGTAAAAGAACAAATTCGTGAAGCAAATCCATTAATTGAAGATAGAAATACTCCATTAGAGGCTGCAAAAAAAAGAGGAGCTATGATGTTGTTTGGAGAAAAATATGGTGATTCTGTAAGAGTTATTCAGTTTGGTAATTCAATTGAACTATGTGGAGGAATACATGTATCTAATAGTGCTCATATAGGGAACTTTATAATTAAGTCAGAGAGTTCTATTTCATCGGGAATCAGAAGAATTGAAGCAGTTTCTAGCAATGAAGCAGATCAAATAATTTTTAACAAGTTAGAAGCCTTTGATAAGATTTCAAAAATTTTAAAGGTCCAGGATGATTTATCGGGCGCAGTTCAAGAACTTGTTATAAAAAATTCAGAGCTTCAAAAAGAATTAGATTCTTTCAATAAAGAGAAATTAAAAAAAATAAAGAATCAACTTCTTTCTAATTTAGATAAATCCAATTCCTTTTCTCTAATTGAACATCATTCAGATTTATCAGCTGATCAAATGAAACAAATAGCCTTTGAATTAAAAGGTGAATTATCAAATTTTATTTTGTTATTAACTAGTAATTTGAATAATAAGCCTGTAATAACTTTAATGATTTCAGAAAATTTAGTTCAATCTAAAGGCTGGAATGCAGGTTCTATTATAAGAAATTTATCTGTCGAGATAAAGGGAGGTGGAGGAGGACAGCCATTTTTTGCAACTGCTGGTGGATCCGATGTTGATGGACTTAAAAAGGTAATAGAAAAAGCAAAAGAAATTTTTAAAGACTAGCTCAAACATATTTTTTAACGTCCTTAAGGTCAATTATTTTTTCTGAAAGTATTATTAATCTTTCTATTACATTTCTTAGTTCCCTTATATTTCCAGACCAGGTCATTTTTTTTAATTCTATAAGAGCTTTTTCTGAAATTTTTTTATTAGGAATTCCTTGTTCTTTACATATTCTTTTTAAGAAAAAATGACATAATAGTGCGATGTCTTCTTTTCTTGAACTCAAGTCTGGAACGTGTATAGGTATGACGTTAAGTCTGTGAAACAAATCTTCTCTAAACTTACCATTTTCAATCTCTTTTTTTAGATTTTTGTTTGTTGCAGCAATAACTCTTGGGCTCACGTTTATTGATTTATTACCACCAACTCTTGTAATTTTATTTTCTTGAAGCGCTCTTAAAACTTTAGCTTGAGCGGAAAGACTCATGTCTCCAACTTCGTCTAAGAACAATGTTCCTTGACTAGCTTGTTCAAATTTCCCTATTTTTTGTTTATAAGCTGAGGTGAAAGAGCCCTTTTCATGTCCAAAAAGTTCACTTTCAATAAGCTCCGAAGGAATTGCTGCACAATTTACTTCTATAAATTCGGCATTTTTTCTATGACTATTTTCATGAAGTTGTTTAGCTACTAATTCTTTTCCAGTTCCATTAGACCCTGTAATTAATATTCTTGCGTCAGAGTCAGCAACTTTTAAAATCAATTCTTTGATAGATTTAATTTGATCACTTTCTCCTATAATTTCTGTATTAGAGATTGCTTTAATTTTCTTCTTAAGTGATAAGTTTTCTTTTTTAAGTAATCTATTATCAAAGGCATTCTTTACAGAAGTTAAAACTCTGTTTAAATCTAAAGGCTTTTCTATGTAGTCATAAGCACCTATTTTTAAGGTTTGAACAGCAGTTTCTATATCACCATGACCACTAATCATGATCACAGGACTTATAATTTTTTCCTCAATGACTTTTTTTAGAAATTCAATTCCATCCAGATTAGGCATTTTAATATCACAAAATATTAAATCATAGTTGTTTTCAATAGTCATTTGAAGCCCTATCTTCCCATCTTCAGCTACATATACAGCATGCTTTTCATACTCTAAAATTTCTTTTAAAGTATTTCTAATAGCTTTCTGGTCATCAATGATTAATATTTTTTTCATGAACGTAACCATTTAATAATTTCTGAATAGCTTGCTTTTTTTCCATAGGAAAGAATTCCTTTACGATATATTTTACTTGATAACCATGTTGTAAAGATGAAAGTTATTATTAATAAAAATAAACTCAGAATTATTTCCCAAACTTCTACACTACTGTCACCAATTCCCATTGCTATTCGAATTATCATGATAATAGGTGATGTAAAAGGTATCTCACTTAACCAAAATGAAAGTGATGAAGAAGGGTCATCTATAACTTTACCAGCCATCATTAGGGCAAATATCATTGGAATGGTAAGTGGAATTAAAAACTGTTGAGTGTCAGCTTCTTCATCAACTGCTGCACCAATCGCAGCCATTAGACCACTATATAAAAAGTAACCTCCTAGAAAAAATAATATAAAAAATAGTATTAAATAAGGCCATTGAATTTCATAAATTATGAATTGTAAAATTTCATTGGATGGGTCAATTGTGACACTGTTTTCTAATATTTTATCAGTTTCTAATTGTGAAGCAGGATTGTATTTATCTGGAATTATTTGGGGTAGAATAGTTAATGACATTATAAAAGTAACAACTGTCCATATGATGAATTGTGTTATTCCAACAAGCCCTATCCCAATTATTTTAGCCATCATAAGTTCAAAGGTTGAAACGGAAGAAATTATTATTTCTACAATTCTATTGGTTTTTTCTTCAATAACCCCCCTCATTACTTGAACAGCATACATGAATATAAAAATGTATATAAACATTGAAAAAGCTATTCCTATAAAGGCTTTTCTTTGAATATTTTTATTCGCTTGGTTTTCTATATCTACGACATCTAAATTAATTTGGGTTTTTATTGATTTATAAGTAGAAATATCAATCTTATTATAACTTACTCTATAAAGTTCAATTGCTTCATTTATAATTCCAGAAAGGTGTTTTTGAACTCCAGTTGAAGGGATGTCCTTATACAAACATTTAGCTGTCATAGAATTTGTTTTAATTAAATTGACAGGCAAATACACTAATAAATCTAACTGAGCATCTTTTTTAAATAATTCTTGAATTTCAGTATAGCTTCTATCTTTTGGGGCCCATTGAAGATGGTATTTTTGTGAGTTTCTCAGAATACTATCAAATAAATGCGATTCATCAACTACCAAAATTTCATACTTTTCTTTTTCAGCGCTTGATAAATATGCTGTAAATAATCCAAATCCAACAATCAATAATGGGCCTAAAAAACTCATTAGTATGAACGACTTTTTTCTTACTCTTGTAATATATTCTCTTGATATAATAAGCCCAATTTTACTCATTGGCAGTTGCTTTTATAAATACTTCTTGAATAGTTGGAGTTTTCAAATTGATTTCAACAATTTCTACATGATCTACTATCCCTTTGATAAATTGATTAATGGTAAATTGATTAAGCAACCTAATCTCTGCTTTATTAGTATTTTCATTGATTTTCTCATGGGAAATTATTTCCCAACCTCCCCAAACAGCATTTGTAAAACTCATCTGATTTCCTCTGTACTTTATGGTCCAAGAATTTTCTTGATATTTTTCTTTGAGTTCTTGTATACCGCCCTGCATAATTTTTTCTGAATGATTGATAATAGCAGCTTCATCACATATTTCTTCTACAGAATTCATGTCATGGGTAGATAAAATTATACTTGTTTTCTTTTTTTTAAGTTCTAATATTTCATTTTTGATCATCAAGCTGTTTACTGGATCAAGTCCACTTAATGGTTCATCTAAAATCAAAACTTTTGGCTCGTGCAGTACTGTCGTAATAAATTGAATTTTTTGAGCCATACCCTTTGATAGATCTTCAATTTTTTTATTCCACCAATTGGTTGTTCCTAATTTTTCAAACCAATAATTAAGTTTATTTTTGGCTTCTTTTTTTGATAAACCTTTTAATTGAGCCAGATAAAGAGCTTGCTCACCCACTTTCATTTTTTTATATAGCCCTCTTTCTTCAGGAAGATATCCAATATTATGAATATGTTTTCTAGATAATATCTCTCCATCAAATTTAACAGTTCCACTATCTGGTTTTAAAATTTGATTGATAATTCTTATCAAAGTAGTTTTACCAGCGCCGTTTGGCCCCAATAGGCCAAATATTTTTGATTTTTCAATAGTTAAATTAATATTATTTAAAGCCTTATGATTGGAATAAGATTTATGAAGATTTTCAATCTCAATGATGTTCTTAGAAGACATTTTATTTTAAAGCTATCAAGAAAAGCGATTTTTCATTCTATCAAAAAAGCTTTTAGTTTGGTTATGTTTGGGCTTGAAGTTATCACTTTCATTTAATTTAAGCAATAATTCTTTTTCTTCTTTAGATATTTTTTGTGGTGTAAATACTTGTATGTTTACGATCATATCTCCTCTTCCATAACCATTAACATCAGGAATTCCCTTAGACCGCAATCTTAAGTTTTTACCACTTTGAGTACCTGCTGGAACTTTTATCTTAGCTTTTCCACTTACCATTGGAATCTCCACAGTTTTACCCATAACTGCATCAGTGAAAGTAATACCTAATTGATATAGTAAATCTGTTCCGTTCCTTACTAAATGGTCATGTTCTATTTCTTCAATAGCTACAATTAAATCACCTGGAACACCTCCACCAGGAGCTTCATTTCCTTTTCCTTGCATACTCAGTTGCATTCCTTCTTCTACTCCAGCAGGTATTTCGATTTCTATAATAGTCTCTTTTTTTTCTAAACCTGAGGCATCAACTCCAGAAGGTCTTTTAGAAATCATTTGTCCTGATCCTTTACAATTGGGACATGTTGATGAAGTTTGCATAGCTCCAAGAATGGTATTTGTAACTCTTGTAACTTGTCCAGAACCATTACAACTTGAACATGTCGAAAATTCTACGCCACTAGCTGCAACTAATTTTTGAACTTTTATCTTCTTTTGAACACCATTAACTACATCTTCCAAAGAAAGTCTCAATTTAACCCTTAAATTAGACCCTTTTCTAACTCTTTGGCCACCTCTTCTTCCTCCAAACCCACCACCAAATGAGGATCCAAAAACATCACCAAAATGATCAAATATGTCATCCATTGACATTCCTCCACCACTAAACCCTTGACCTCCACTGAAAGCAGCATGTCCAAATTGATCGTACTGTTGTCTCTTTTGTGGATTACTTAAAACCTCATAAGCCTCTGCTGCCTCTTTAAATTTTTGTTCAGCATTTTTATCTCCTTTGTTTTTATCAGGATGAAATTTAATGGCAAGTTTTCTGTAAGCTTTTTTAATCTCACTTTCTGAAGCGTTTTTAGAAAGGTTTAATGTTTCGTAATAATCTTTTTTACTCATTTCAAAGCTATTTATTCTCCTACCACAACTTTGGCAAATCTAATTACCTTTTCATTAATGGTATATCCTTTTTCTATAACATCAATTACCTTGCCTTTTAACTTCTCTTTGGGAGCTGGTATTTTTGTAATGGCTTCGTGAATATCAGCATCAAATTCCTTTTCAATTGAATCCATAGACTTTAAACCTTGATTGGTCAGTGTTTTGTTCAGTTTATTATAAATTAATTCTAAACCTTCTTTAATGTTTTCAGCATCAGAAACATCTTTATTATTTAAAATTGCTCTTTCAAAATCATCAACGATAGGCAGAATTTCTTTGATAACATTCTCGCTTGCATTAGTGATGATATCTATTTTTTCTTTTGCTGTTCTTTTTCGGTAATTTTCAAATTCAGAATATAGCCTAATGTATTTATCTTTAAAATCAACGTTAACTTCCTTTACTACACTTTCTTGAGTTTCTTCAGTAGCAGCATCAACATTTATTTTTTCTTCTGTATCTTCTTTAGCTTTTCCCTTCTTTTTTGACTTCATTTCTTAATTTATTTAAAACTAGATATACAAAATACGAACCAATTTAAAAAGTAGACATTGTGTCATATATTAGAGATGAAATTGTCAGAAAAATATGCTCTAAAGTGACTTAACGAGCTTATCGAGTTGTTGATGAAGAGCCAAACCTCTTAGATTTTTAGAAATAATTTTACCATCCGCATCTAAAAGAAAATTATAAGGGATTCCTCTAACGCCGTATTTGACAGCCCCTTGACTTGCCCATCCTTTTAAATCACTAACATGTTCATCCCAATTTAATTGATCTTGCTTTATAGCATTTATCCATGCAGATTTATTTTTATCAAGGGAAACACTGTATATTTTAAAACCTTTGGCATTTTTAAACTTGCTTTTAGAATACTTGTTATAAGCATTAACAACGTTCGGGTTTTCTCTTCTACATGGTCCGCACCAAGAAGCCCAAAAGTCAATTAAAACAATATTACCTTTTAAAGATGATAGTTTAATGTTATCTCCATTTGGGTCGCTAAATTCGAGTTCAGGCGCAGTGTTGCCTATATTAAGTCCTACAATTTCCTGTGCAGAAAGAGAACTAATGCAAATGATAATGTTTAGAATAAGAATATTTAATGTTTTCATAATTAAATTAAATCAAAAATCATTCCAATTTTAAGGGATTCTTTTTATTTGAGCACCTATGTTCAATAATCTTTGCTCAATATTTTCATATCCTCTGTCTATTTGTTCAATATTAAGGACAGTACTTTTGCCTTCTGCTGAAAGTGCGGCTATCAATAAAGATACACCTGCTCTAATATCAGGTGATGTCATTGTGATTCCTTTCAGTGGAGTTTTTCTTTCTAATCCAATCACAGTGGCTCTATGGGGATCACACAATATTATTTGAGCACCCATGTCAATTAATTTATCAACAAAAAACAATCTGCTTTCGAACATCTTTTGATGAATTAAAACACTGCCTCTTGCCTGAGTAGCTGTAACTAAAATTATACTTAACAAATCTGGTGTAAAACCTGGCCATGGAGCATCGGAAATAGTCATAATAGACCCATCAATAAAAGATTCAATTTCATATTTTTCTTGGGACGGAATAAAGATGTCATCCCCTTTTCTTTCCAATTTAATTCCAAGTTTTTTAAAGACATTAGGAATCATACCTAACTTCTCATAAGAAACATTTTTAATAGTTATTTCAGATTGGGTCATGGCTGCTAAACCAATAAAGCTTCCGATCTCAATCATATCAGGTAAAATAGTATGATTACAACCAACTAATTTTTCTACACCATTAATGATAATTTTATTAGAACCAAGACCCGTTATATTTGCTCCCATACTATTAAGCATTTCACAAAGTTGTTGAATGTAAGGTTCACAGGCTGCATTATAAATTGTTGTTTCCCCTTTGGCTAAAACAGCTGCCATTATAATATTGGCTGTTCCAGTTACAGATGCTTCATCTAAAAGCATGTAGGTGCCCTTAAGACCGTTAGGTGAGTGAGCTTTATAAAAGTTAGTATTTGAGTCGTAATCGAACTCAGCTCCTAAGTTTTGAAACCCAATGAAGTGGGTATCTAGTCGTCTTCTTCCAATTTTGTCACCACCAGGTTTAGGAATATAACCTTTTCCAAATCTAGCAAGAAGAGGTCCTACAACCATAATAGATCCTCTTAGACTAGCTCCTTTTTTCTTAAACTCATCGGAAGTCATGATATCAACATCTACTTCATCAGCTTTAAAACTAAAAGACCCTTTACTCAGTTTTTTAATTTTAACACCTAAAGTTTTAAGTAGGTCTATTAATTTATTTACATCAATAATATCTGGAATATTATTGATAATAACTTCTTTGTCAGTCAATAATACAGCATTGATTACCTGTAATGCTTCATTTTTTGCTCCCTGTGGAGTGATTTCTCCCTTAAGTTTCTTACCTCCAATTATTTCAAAAGCTCCCATGGTACTTTCTTCTTGGCTTATTTTTTGAATAATTTTTATTGTTAGTTTTTTTCTTTTTAAATGACCTAACTATATCATTGGTGTCTCTTAGTTTTTCAGAAGTGATAGTTAATTTACCATCTGAAAGTTCATCTAATTGTTTAATAATAAGATTATCATTAACACTGTCTCTATTCCACTGTAAATAAGATGTCTTTAGTAAATTGGCGATATGTTTTACTAGTTTTTCTTTATCATCTCCTTCTTTGAGTTCTGAGGCAGCTTTTACCATGTCTTCCATGATCTTACCATAATGTTTAAACCTAATATCATTTTTAGGGTAAGGAACTTCATCAGGCTTGGAATGGTATAATTCTTTTTCTGGCTTTTTGTAAGGAGAGTCAACATTGAGTTCAAAATTGGAAATAATATGAAGATGAGCCCATAGCTTTTGTGCATGTTCTTCAGAATTACTATTGCGAGTATTTGGATTAATTAAGTCCATCACTTTGATAATTACTTTTGCAGCTTTATTTCTTTCTTCATTATTATCAATTTTTATGGCGTGCTGAACCATTTTTTGAATATTTCTTCCATATTCAGGAATAACCAATTTGGTTGTATCGGTGTTGTAAGCCAATTCTAGTGATGTTCTCATATTAAAGTTGTGTGAAAATGTTAGGTCAAATGTAGTAATTAAAAGGAAAAAAACAATTAAAATTAAATCAATTGAAGTTTAGCAAATTTTAATAATAATTGTTTCTGTCCTGATGAAGGAAAAAACACTGTTGCTTTTGTATTTGGAAATTCACCATTAACCTCAACTACTTTGCCTTTCCCAAATCGTTCATGAACCACTTGGTCTCCAACTTTAATTTTTAAAATATCTTTTTCCTCTTTATTATTGTAACTAGATGAAAGGTTGTTGATCTTTTTTAAATGGTTGAGAGGTTTACTAAATTTATTTTTTAAAATAGAGGTTTTGTTTTTTGAAATGGCATTAGTAAAATCCTTTTTTTTGTTTTTTATTGAAAAAGTATGTTCGATATACCTTGGGTCTAGCTCTTCTAAAAATCTGCTTGGTTCACATTGAATTAAATTTCCCCATTTGAATCTACTTACTGCATAAGAAAGAGTTAAATTAATTTTAGCTCTTGTTACAGCAACATAAAATAACCTTCGTTCTTCTTCTAGATCAGATCTTGAGTTTTTAGACAGCATGGATGGAAATAAATCTTCTTCCATCCCAACAACATGAACATTGCTAAATTCAAGTCCTTTTGCTGCATGAATAGTCATTAAGGATACCTTGTTATTATCTTCATTATCGTTTTTGTCAGCATCCGTTAAAAGAGCTACATCAATTAAAAAATCTCCTAACGTGTTTAGGGTTTGTTCATTATTTTCCTTTGTAAATTCTTGAATTCCGTTTAATAATTCCTGAATATTTTCAAACCTAACAATTCCTTCTGGTGTTCTATCAATGCTTAAATCTCTTATTAGTCCAGTATTTTTGGCTATTTCAAGTGCTAATTCATAGGCATTTGATTTGTTAACTCTTGAATTATAATTTTGAATCATTGAACAAAACAAATCTAGTTTAGCCCTAGTGCCTGAGTTTACAACAAATCCAAACTGATCAGGCTCGTTAACTACATCCCAAAGGCTAACATTTTTTTCATTGGCACAGACAAGTGCTTTATTAATAGTGGTTAATCCAATTCCTCTTTTAGGATAGTTGATGATTCTTTTTAAAGATTCTTCATCATTTAAATTAGCTGACAATCTAAAATATGCTAATAAATCTTTAACTTCTTTTCTTTGATAGAATGATAATCCACCATAAATTCTATAGGGAATATTTATCTTTCTTAGTGCCTCTTCAAATGCTCTTGATTGCGCATTGGTTCTGTACAGAATTCCAAAATTCTTATAACTAATACTGTGTAGGGAAGCACTTTCAAAAATTTCATTAGCTACTACTTTCCCTTCTTCATTATCAGAGTAACTTTTAATAATCTTAATTTTACTGCCTGAGTTATTAGCTGTCCAAACACTTTTCTTTATTTGATCTTTATTTACTCTTATTATACTATTGGCTGCTTCTACAATATTTTTAGTAGATCTGTAATTTTGTTCGAGTTTGAATAGTTGATAGTCAGGATAATCTTTTCTAAAATTGAGAATGTTTTGAATATTGGCTCCTCTAAATGAATAAATGGATTGAGCATCATCACCTACGACACAAATATTTTCAAATCTAGCAGCTAAAGATTTAATAATTAGATATTGAGAGTGGTTAGTATCCTGGTATTCGTCTACTAATATAAATTTAAATTTATCTTGATATTTATATAATGTTTCTGGGTTCTGCTTTAGAAGAATATTTGTTTTGAAAAGTAAATCGTCAAAATCCATAGCTGAGGCTCTAAAACACCTTTGTTGATAGGTCATGTATATTTCTCCAATTTTAGGCCTTCCTGTAGATTTGTCAGTTGACAATATTTCAGAATCATTTAAATAATTTTCTGAACTAATTAAACTGTTTTTTGCAGCAGAAATTCTATTATATATTATTCCGGGCTTATATAGTTTGTCGTCTAGATTTTTCTCTTTAACTATTGTTTTTATAAGACTTTTAGAATCTTGAGTATCATAAATTGTGAAATTTGATGGAAATCCAATTTTTTCATGCTCGACTCTTAAAATTCTTGCAAATACTGAATGAAATGTTCCCATCCAAATATTTCTTGCTTTATCTTCCCCAACCATTAATGAAATTCTTTGCTTCATTTCCTGTGCCGCTTTGTTAGTAAACGTAAGAGAAAGAATGTTAAAAGGATCTACACCATTTTCTATTAAGTAGGCAATTCTGTGAGTTAGAACTTTAGTTTTTCCAGATCCTGCACCAGCAATAACCATAATAGGACCATTAATTACTTTAGTCGCTGAAATTTGTGATTCATTCAAGCCGTCAAGAACATTCATTTTAGAGCTGTTATTTTGGTATTTATTTTATCCGTAAAATTAGAATGTAAAACAACAATTATTTCTTCAACTTTTGCAATAAATTAAATAATTAATTCACCCTGAATAAAAAACATTTTAAAAATAATTGTTGATATATTGGATTACTAATATATTCTGCTACCTTTGCAAGCCGAAAAATCAATTAAAAAATATGCCAACTATACAACAGTTAGTAAGAAAAGGTAGACAAACAAAGGTAAAAGTAAGTAAATCCATTGCTTTAAATTCTTGTCCTCAAAGGAGAGGTGTTTGTGTAAGAGTTTACACTACTACCCCTAAAAAACCAAATTCCGCAATGAGAAAAGTTGCAAGGGTAAGATTAACTAATGGAAAAGAAGTCAATGCATATATTGGTGGAGAAGGTCATAACTTACAAGAACACAGTATAGTTTTAGTAAGAGGAGGAAGAGTCAAAGATTTACCTGGTGTAAGATATCATATAGTAAGAGGAGCATTAGATACAGCGGGTGTTGAAGGTAGGTCTCAAAGAAGATCTAAATATGGTACTAAAAGAACTAAAAAGAAATAAAATTCTAAATGAGAAGAAGAACAGCAAAAAAGCACATTATACTACCAGATCCAAAATACAAGGATGTTGAGGTAACTAAATTTGTTAATAGTCTTATGATTGATGGTAAAAAAAATATTGCATTCAATATTTTTTATGATTCAATCGATATAGTTTCTGAAAAAACTTCTGAAAATGGTTTAGAAATCTGGAAAAAAGCTGTAGAAAATATTACACCAGCAGTTGAGGTTAAGAGTAGGAGAGTTGGGGGTGCAACTTTTCAAATACCTACCCCAGTAAGAGATAGTCGTAAGCGTTCTTTGGCTATTAAATGGTTAATCGGATTTTCTCTTAAAAGAAATGAAAAAACTATGAGTGAAAAATTAGCTGGAGAAATTTTAGCTGCTTCTAAAGAAGAAGGAGCTGCATTTAAGAAGAAAGAAGACGTTCATAGAATGGCAGAAGCCAACAAAGCATTTTCACACTTTAGGTTTTAATAAAATGGCAAGAGACTTAAAATATACAAGAAACATAGGTATTGCAGCTCATATTGATGCTGGAAAAACCACTACTACTGAAAGAATTTTATATTACGGTGGAGTTAGTCATAAAATTGGAGAAGTTCACGATGGTGCTGCCACAATGGATTGGATGGAACAAGAGCAGGAAAGAGGTATTACTATTACTTCTGCTGCAACCACTTTAAATTGGAATTACCGTGAACAAGAGTATCATGTGAATATAATTGATACACCAGGACACGTTGATTTTACAGTTGAGGTTAATAGATCTTTAAGAGTTTTAGATGGATTAGTATTTTTATTTAGTGCTGTTGATGGTGTTGAACCTCAATCAGAAACTAATTGGAGACTTGCCAATAATTACAACGTTCCAAGAATTGGATTTGTTAATAAAATGGACAGGCAGGGTGCTGACTTTATAAATGTTTGTAAGCAAGTGAAAGAAATGCTTGGAAGTCATGCACTTCCATTACAAATAAATATAGGTTCTGAAGACGATTTTAAAGGTGTGGTAGATTTAATCAATTTTAAAGGAATTGTTTGGAACGAAGATGATATGGGAATGACTTTTAAGGAAATTGAAATTCCTGAAGATATTATTGATGAAGCTAGAGCACTAAGAGGTGAATTATTAGAAGCTGTAGCTGAATTTGATGACAAACTGTTAGAAAAATATTTTGAAGATGAAAATTCTTTAACTGAAAGAGAAATTCTTGACGCTTTAAGAGAAGCTACTATTGCTGGGAAAGTTGTTCCCATGATGTGTGGTTCTGCCTTTAAAAATAAAGGTGTTCAGACAATGTTAGATATGGTAATGGAAATTCTTCCCTCTCCATTAGATATTGAAGCTATTACTGGAACAGATCCAGATAGTGGTGAAGAAATTACAAGAAAGCCTTCTATTAACGAACCATTTAGCTCTTTAGCATTTAAAATTGCTACTGATCCATTTGTTGGTAGATTGTGTTTTACAAGAGCTTATTCTGGAAAATTAACATCTGGTTCTTATGTCTATAACACAAGAACTACTAAAAAAGAAAGAATTTCTAGAATATTTCAAATGCACGCTAACAAACAAAATCAGATTCCATCATTAGATGCTGGAGATATTGGTGCATTAGTTGGGTTTAAAGACATTAAAACGGGAGATACTTTATGTGATGAAAAAAAGCATATTGTTTTAGAATCAATGGATTTCCCAGATCCAGTAATAGGTTTAGCAATTGAACCAAAAACACAAGCTGATGTTGACAAACTTGGACTTGCTTTATCTAAGTTGTCTGAAGAAGATCCAACTTTTCAGGTAAAGACAGATGAAGACTCAGGACAAACCATTATTTCTGGTATGGGAGAGTTGCACTTAGATATTATTATTGATAGGCTAAGAAGAGAGTTTAAGGTTGAGTGTAATCAAGGTGCACCTCAAGTAGCTTATAAAGAAGCTATAAGTTCAGGTACCGATCATAGAGAGGTTTATAAAAAACAATCTGGAGGTAGAGGAAAATTTGCAGATATTGTATTTACAATTGAACCAGGTGATGCTGAGAACCCAGGATTGATTTTTGAAAATAAGATAAAAGGGGGTAATATACCTAAAGAATATATTCCATCAGTTGAAAAAGGATTTAAAGATTCTATGAATAATGGTGTTCTTGCAGGCTATCCAGTTGATAATATGAAAGTTACATTAACAGATGGTTCTTTTCATGCTGTTGATTCCGACTCACTTTCATTTGAATTATGTGCTAAACTAGCATATAGAACTGCTTTGCCAAAATGTAGTCCTGTCATTTTAGAGCCTATGATGAAAATTGAGGTAGTTACTCCTGAAGCTAATATGGGAGACGTTGTCGGTGATCTTAATAGAAGAAGAGGACTTATTGAAGGTATGGATGATAGAGCTGGTTCCAAAGTAGTAAAAGCTAAGGTACCACTTTCTGAAATGTTTGGATATGTTACCCAGTTAAGAACTATTACATCCGGTAGAGCTACATCAAGTATGGAATTTTCACATTATGCAGATGCACCAAAGAATATTTCTGAGGATGTTATTGCTAAATCTAAAGGAACAGTAACTGCTTAATAATATTAATATGAGTCAAAAAATTAGAATAAAATTAAAATCATATGATCATAACTTGGTTGACAAGTCAGCTGAAAAGATTGTTAAGACAGTGAAATCAACTGGTGCTATTGTAAGTGGACCCATTCCACTTCCAACTCATAAAAGAATTTACACAGTTTTGAGATCGCCTCACGTTAATAAAAAAGCAAGAGAGCAATTTCAATTATGTGCTTATAAAAGATTAATGGACATCTACAGTTCTTCATCAAAGACAATAGATGCACTAATGAAATTAGAACTACCAAGTGGTGTAGATGTAGAAATTAAAGTATAAAAACAAATATCAAATGGCTGGTATCATAGGTAAAAAAATAGGGATGACTAGCGTTTACAGTGCCGAGGGTAAAAATTTACCATGCACGATAATTGAAGCAGGACCATGTGTCGTGACTCAAATCAAAACGCAAGAAAAGGATGGATACGAATCTACTCAATTAGGATTCGAAGACAAAAAGGAGAAAAATACTCCTAAAGCTATGCTTGGACACTTTTCTAAAGCTAAAACAACTCCTAAAAGAAAAATAGTTGAATTCAAAGGAATTAATGATGTTAATCTTGGTGATTCGGTAACAGTAGATCAGTTTCAAGAAGGTGAATTTGTTGATGTTGTTGGAACATCTAAAGGAAAAGGATTTC
>MDSY01037312.1_pt1 | contig 16660 bp, 9 predicted proteins | sample 811131 | NCBI WGS metagenome assembly MDSY01 (sample SAMN05326643, study PRJNA326480) | marine metagenome | isolation source: seawater | place: Atlantic Ocean: South West | collected 2010
GAGGGCGCTGCGAGCGCAGCCTTGCGGCATCCGCCTGCTGCTGCAGAGCACTTGCGGCTGCCGCAGGATCATCGAGCGACGTGCGAGCATCATTGCTGACGGACAGAACCGCCTGGAAAATATCTCTATGTTAAACATCGGCTGGGGGGTCGAACCGGACTCCCGCGCTGCTCCTCCATTTCGCGAGTCGACACCATGGCAGTGGAGGTCACTTCGGCCCCGATGGAGGTGGAGCCTGAGAGCCGCGCGCAGCGCGTTGCGCGAGAGCAGAATGCTTCGCTCCCATGGGTCGAGAAGTACCGCCCCAAACAAATGGACGAGCTCGTCTCCCACGAGGAGATCATTAGCACGATCACCCGGCTGATCGACGCTGGCAAGCTGCCGCACCTGCTTCTCTACGGTCCTCCCGGCACCGGGAAGACGTCGACGGTGCTTGCTTGTGCGCACAAGCTCTACGGCAAGCACTTCGCCTCCATGGTGCTCGAGCTCAACGCCTCCGACGACAGAGGGATCGACGTGGTGCGCGATCAGATTAAAGAATTCGTCAGCACTCGACAAATGTACACCACCGCGCCCAAGATGGTCATCCTGGACGAGGCTGACAACATGACGAGCGCGGCACAGTTCGCACTCCGCCGGGTCATCGAGAAGTACACCAAGAATGCGCGCTTCTGCCTCATCTGCAACTATGCGTCGAAGATTATCCCAGCGCTGCAATCGCGCTGCACGCGCTTCCGCTTTGCGCCGCTGAGCCAGGAGCAGGCCATGTCGCGGACGCGGATGGTGGCGGAGGCGGAGGGCGTCAAGGTTGCCGACCACGGCCTCGAGGCCTGCATCCGCCTCGGCATCGGCGACATGCGCCGATGCCTCAACATTTTGCAGTCGACGCACATGGCCTTTGGACAGGTGACGGAGCTTCACGTCTACCAGTGCACGGGCTCGCCGATGCCTGCGGACGTGGAGCAGGTGCTCCGCTGGCTGCTCCAGGAGGACTTCGTCACCGCATTCAACAACATCTGGCAGCTCATGACCGGCAAAGGCCTCGCGCTTCAAGATATCCTCACAGAACTCCACAACCACGTCCTGCTGCTCGAGATTAAGGACCAAATCAAGAAGGCGATGCTCGTCGCGTCGCTCAGCGATGTGGAGCACCGCCTCTCGGTGGGTACCTCGGAGAAGCTTCAGCTGGGGGGTCTCGTCGGAATCTTCCAAGAAGCCGCAAAGGGAATCGCCGCCGCGTAGCCCTTTGACCGAGCTACAGTGCTGGAGAGAGGCTGGCGCCCGGGGGAATTACGGCAGTCAAGTGAGCAATTTGAGGGTCCTTCGGTTTGCTCCTCGATTCACACGCAAACTCGGGTAAGGTTGATACTAGTATTACGTCTATACTGCACAGTGATTACACCCCACGTACCTGACGAAATCCTGTAGGACTTCATTCCTGTTCCTGTGGACTTGAATTTATGTTTGACAATGCTTTTATAAAAAGAAAAAGAACATTTTATATGCGGCCGTGCTTGGCGCTGCCGGCACCAGTGAGCGCGGCGGTGGGCTTGGTGGGACTTTGTGGCTGCTTGGTGGTGCTGGGTATATTTGCTGCTTCGCGATCGGTCCGCTCCGACCGTTCTGCGCACCTCTGTGCGAGCCACGCCCTTGCGAGTGTGCTCTGCCTCGTCGCGTGGTTCATTCCAGCACCGACTGACGATGCACAGAGGGCTGGCGCGAGCTGCGCGTTGAAGAGATTCTTGGACCGCTTCGGCGCCCTCGCTGCACTCCTCTGGGCCAACGCCTTCTTCCTCAACTTTCACCTCGCCGTCTGCCACGGCCATCGGTTGCTCTGGCGCTACTCGTTCCTTTACCACACTCTCTGCTGGCTGCTGCCGCTCGTGTGCGCACTTGGCGTGCTCTACAGCGAGGAAGCGGTTGGAGACTGCTCGGCTCCCACTACCCATCCCGCCATCCAAGCGATCCTCTACGACGTGCCCTTTGCCATCGGACACATCGTTCCGCCCGTGCTGCTCATCCAATCAATCCGAGCCGTCTCCACACGGCAGCCTCATCGCGCCGCGTCGCTCCGTGCGGCGGTGGGCGCGAACATGGCGCTACTCGGCACATCCACTTGCCTATTCACCCTCTTCTCCGTACCACACCTCATCCTCACCCTCATTCATGCACTCGGCCCTCCTCTACCATCTGCTCTACCATCAGCTCTGCCGCCTGCGGCCGCCGCTGCGAGCTGCGCGCGGCGAGCGCCTGCCCGTGTGGTGGATGTGCTGCGGATGGGAGCCGAAGTGGGTGGTCTCGGGAGCACGCTACTCCCGCTCGCACTCTTCTGCACACTCGGCGCCGTCGTCAAGCAGCTCCGCGTGCTCCTCCGTTCGGCGGGAGGAGTTGGCGCTTTGGGGTGCAGCGCCGCTTTGGGGTTCAGCGCCGCTTTGGGGCTTCGGAAGGCTCCCGGCGCTCGCATCCCTTTTGAAGGGGAGCACGGCGCCGCGTGCTGCGCTGGTGTCGCGAGCGGCGCGCAGCCGCTGCTCTCGACAAGCGACGTGTCCTCAAATGTCAACGATGCGCCCGCACCCATCGAAGCCGCCGGCTCCGCCGCCGGAGCGGCAGCTGCCGCCGAGGCCGCAACGGTAGAGACGCTCGCACAGCGTGAGTTGCGAGTGTGGGCGGCGAGCTGGAACATGGGTCTCGAGTCTGCGGCGGACGCGGACGCGTTGGTGGGGTGTCTCCCACGAGGCGGCCCCGAGTCCGCCGAGACCACCTACGACCTCGTCGCCATCGCAGTGCAGGAGTGCAACGAACCGGCTCGCTTTCTCGAGCGCGTGCAGACACGGCTCGGCGCTTGCTACGCACCCCTCCTCTCTCGTGGTTTCGTCAGGCAGGCGCTCTTCGTGGCGGTGCGTGTGGAGCTGCTGGGATGTGTGCGCGGGCTGCGCGCCGCTTCCCACGGCACGGGTCTCCTCCGCCTCCTAGGCAACAAGGGCGCAGTTGCCGTCTCGTTTTGGATTGGTGAGGCTTCTCTCTGCTTTGTCGGCTGCCACCTCGCCGCGCATACGCAAGAGAGAGCGCGTCGAGATGCGGATCTCGCACAGCTGCTCTCGGGTGGGCTCAACCTCGCGTGTGGCGTCGGCGAGCTCCCCGCAGAAGTCCACCACCTCTTCCTCATGGGAGATATGAACTATAGACTCGATCGGAGCGCCGCAGCAGAGCTCGGCGCGGCAGATCTCAGCGTAGCTGCGCCATCGCGCTTCCGTCAACGCATCGTCGAGCAGATCGAACGGTGCGAGTGGTCGGCACTGCTCTGCTCCGACCAGCTCACGGCGAGCCGTGCGCGCGGCGTCCTCCATGGCTTCGTAGAGGGCACCATCGAGTTTGCGCCGACGTACAAGTTTGAAGTACGGCGGGCGATCACGCGGGAGATAGGGCGGGAGATTGAGCGGGACCAGGGGCCTCGGTACGCGCCGACGCATGTGCCGTCGTACACGGACCGCATCCTCTCACACTCGACCGCCGGCCACGCCGCCAGATTGCGGCAGACTGCGTACGGCTGCTGCGAGCGCGTGCCGAGAGACTCGGACCACATGCCCATCTACGCGAGCTGGGAGCTCAGCGCCCCGATCGCCGAGCAGCCTGAGCGGCCGATGGTGACGCGGGCGCTCACGCTCACGCTGCTCGAGCTCGGCGTCTCTGTGCGCGCGCCGCTGCCGCCTCGCGGACGCCTCGAGATACTCTCGCGCTCTCCCATCTATGTGACGGCGTGCGACGCTCGCTCTGGTCGACGAACGTCTCGAGGGATTGCTCCCGCCTCAGATCCTCCCTCTTGGGAATCGAACGGGAGCTGCAGCGAAGTGGTGCTCGCCTCGCCGACGCGCGGCACGACGCATCCAACGCTCGAGGCGCGATGGGAGCCGCCACAGCTGCCGGGTGTACGAATGGCCGGCACCTCCGTGGCTGCCTTGCGCGAGACGGCGCTGCTGCTCGTTGTCAGAGACGCCGATCTGCTCGAGGAGGCCGCCCAGGACGTGCTCGGCGTCGGCGCGCTCCCTCTCCTTGGCCTCGCGGTGCCCGGGCACCCAATGCCCTTCCGAGTGCCCTTGACATTTGGTGGTTGCTTGTGCGGCCAATTGGAGGGTAGGCTTGTGCTCAGTGAGGCCCTCGACGACGATCGAGGTGCAGTATAGACTGAGGCTGTGTGATTAGTGCAGCCAGGTTTTGATATGTAGTAAAACTAATAGTAATACATATTTTTCATGATATATGATATGCATATGGCATGTCGGATATACAGCGACGATATATATCTCGTCATATTATGGCGCGAATAATATGTACATTGTCATTACTCATTGTCATTGAATAAATTTGGTATAGGTCCTATACGAATACAGTAGGACAATGAGAGAATTGGAGAACGCTCTATGCTCTGCGAGATTAACTACTGATCGCAGTGGTCGCCTTGTTGCGACGAGTGGTGAGTGATGCGGATGAGTGATGAGGATTTGTCTGAGGAGGGCTAATTAAGGAGGGCCGCGCGTGCTGTGGTCAGCTCTCGCTTACCAGCGATTTCCCCCCCATCCGCCGCCCTTGCCCCACCCACCGCCCTTGCCCTTGCCGCCGCCCCTTCCCTTGCCCTTGCCGCCGCGCCCGCCCTTGCCCTTGCCTCTCCCCCGCCCACCGAACCTCTGTGCGGCACTCTGTAAAAAGTCAGGCACCTCCTGCTTTGCATCCGTGAGGAGTGGCACGAGCTGTGCCGCCGTCTTGGAGTCCGTCTTTGCAACCCAGAGCGTGGTGGCATCACCCTTGGTTCCGGCGCGTCCAGTACGCCCGATCCGATGCACGTAGCTCTCCACACCGTCGTCACCGAGTGGCATGTCGTAGTTGATCACGTGCGTGACTCCCTTGACATCGAGGCCTCGCGCGGCCACGTCGGTGGCAAACATGAGGGAGACTGTTCCGTGGGTGAACTGCTCGAGCGCCTTCTCGCGCTGCCACTGGTCCTTGTCGCCGTGGATCGCGCACGAGCGCACGCCACCCAGCCGCGCGCTCTGCGCCATCCGCTCGCAGCCGGCTTTCGTATTGCAGAAGACGACAACCTTGGCGCTCGTCGGCAGCCCGCCGACGATCTCTTTGAGGGCCTCGCTCTTCTCGCTCTCCTCAACGAGGCGAAAGTTCTGCGTGATGCTCTTGTTCGCCACCAACTTCTCGTCTGCACCCCCAATGAAGACCTGCAGCCCGCCCGACGGCATGTAGGTTGATGCGAGTCGCTGGACCTCCTTTGGCCAGGTGGCGGTGAAGAAGAGCGTCTGGCGTCCCTCGGAGGGCATCTTTGCGAGGACGGCGTCGATCTGCGGGGCGAAGCCCATGTCGAGCATCCTGTCCGCCTCGTCGAGCACCAGAAAGTTGCAGCTCTGCAGGTTGGTCACCGGCGGGTTTGCGAGCTCTAATAGATCGTTCAGCCTACCTGGAGTGCCCACGAGGAGAACGGGTCGGCCTCGGGTGAGGGTGCCGATCTGCGGGCCTTTGGGGGCGCCGCCGTAGACGCATGCCGACTTGAGCCCGATCGGGTTCCCGAAACGCTCCGCCTCCACGTGGATCTGCTGCGCGAGCTCGCGCGTCGGCGCCATGACGAGCGCGAGGGGCCCTTGCCCCTGCTTGAGCGGCATCTGCGGGCGGATCTTCATGAAGGCGGGGAGGAGGAAGCCGATGGTCTTGCCGGAGCCAGTCTTGGCGATCGCCACCATCGAGTGACCCGCCAACGCGCACGGCCACGCCTGAGCCTGCACTGCCGAGGGAGCGTCCCACTTGAGAGTCTTAAAGAGTGCCTTGGTCCCCGCCTCGAACGGGGTGCTCTCGAAGGTCTGCATTGGCGGTGGCATCCCCTTGCTGCCGCTGATGAGATGCTCCTTCCGGTACTCGTCAGGGCTCAGCTCTTTCGGTGCGAGCGCAAGCTCCGGCATCTCCGCACCCTTGGCTCCGTTGAGGGCCGGAGAGAGGCGCGGAGAGCGGCGGGGCGCCGGCGCATTGGTGTCTGCCTCCGCCTTCTTCTCCTTCTTCTCCTTCTTCTCCTTCTTCTCCTTCTTCTCCTTCTTCTCCTTCTTCTTCTCCTTCTTCTCCTTCTTCTCCTCCTGAGCGCAGGCAGGCAGGCCGCAACAGCTGTTGGCATCGTGAGGCTGCTGCGCGTCGCAGAGAGAGGGAAGCGCGGCTGCGACAAGGGCGACCAGGGCGATAAGGGAGGGATCTGGGGCTCCCACCTTCTTCTGCTTCTTGGCAGCAAGGCCCTCCTCCTCGGCGGCGCGCTTCTCCTTGCCCATGCTGACCGGGCGGCGACGGAGTTTTAAGGTATGGACCGTCCTCGTTCGTCATACTTCGATTCTTTTTACCCTCGATTCTATCCGAGGGGCACATCTCATAATCCACACGCCCCCCTAATACATTTACTCCTACAGTATCGCAGCGGCACACCCCGAGCCGCTGCGGCTGCGCCGCTGCGACCATGATGGGCTTCACGAAGGGTGCAGTGCAGGAGGGCACGTGGGAGGCACCAGCTCCGGCTCCGACAGGTCCCCCGCGTCCCAGTACCATCCCCGCGCATTACGTCTTCGACGAGCAGACTGAGCTGTGGATGCCTCCGTCTGTGTTGCAGAAGGCGGCGGCGGAGGCCGAGGCGGCGGCGGCTGCAGGGGCGCTCGTCGGTGGAGACTCTGGGATTCAGGTCATCAAGAGCACCGATCCCAACGCCACGCCATACGCCCACGTCAGCAGCTCAGACGAGCCCATCTGCTTCGAGTTTGTCAATATGGGCGCCTGCAGCCGACTCGCCCGCGGTGAGGTGTGCCGCTACCGCCACCTTGATGCGAGCCACCCGGACGTGATCGCCGACAAGGTGAGGAATGGCAAGCTGCCCCCCATCGCGCTCGATGCACTCAAGGCGGGCAACGCCGCAGCGCTCGCCGCGCTGAGCAAACCGGCCGCCGAAGAGTCCATTTGCTTCGAGTGGGTGAACGGTGGGTCTTGTCCGCGGCTGAGCGCTGGGCAGGTGTGCAGGTACCGGCACCCGCCACCCCACCACCCGGACGTGATCGCTGACAAGCTCAAGAATGGCAAGCTATCCGCCATCAGTGCCGATGCAATCATCGCGGGCAATGCCGCAATGATCGCCGCGCTGAACAAACCGTCGGCGTCGGCGTCTGCCACGGCGGCGGGGGTACCACCCGATCCCGGGCCAAGCGCGAGGCTTTGTTTTGACTACATCAACAATGGCTCCTGTCCGCGCCTCAGCGCTGGACAGACTTGCAAGTACCGCCACCTGCCGCCCACTCACCCGGACGTGATTGCCGACCGGCTCCGCACTGGTAAGATCACCCCGGCGGTCGCAGCGCAAATGCTCACTTCGGCGGCCGACGGCTCGGCGATTTCGGCAACCCCTTCGGTACTCCCCGGAGGCTTGAATCTCGCCGCGCTTCTCCCACCACAAGCCGCAACAGGATGCGCGGCCGTGTCGAGCATTCTCGACTCTGCGGCCATCTCAGCGTCCGCGTCGGCGCTCGCGGACCCTGGTCCGGGAGTAGCCATCTGCTTCGACTTCATCAACAAGGGCTCGTGCTCGCGGCTTATGCGCGGCGAGCCGTGCAAGTACCGCCACCTCGCACCCAACCATCCCGATGCGGTCGCTGATAAGATCCGTCAAGGAAAACCTCCCGGGGCACTACCGACACCACCGATGGGTAACTACTTGGACGGATTGGCCTTGATGGGGAGTATGGCGCAGGGGACCCTCAAGCGGCAGTTCTTAATCACGGACCCGCCCACCTCCCGGCGGAAGGGCAACGACGACGACGACGATGACGATCAAGGCGAACGGTTCCGCAGCCGCGACACTTCACGGAAGCGGCGGGTCGATCGGGATGAACGACGCGAGTTCAGGCGGGGCTATGACTATCATCGGTATGATGATCATCGGTATGATGATCGGCGCGACTACGATCGGCGAGACTACGATCGGCGCGAATACGATCGGCGCGATTATGATCGGCGCGATTATGATCGGCGCGATTATGATCGGCGCGATTATGATCGCCGTTATGACGATCGGCGCTACGACGATCGGCGCGAGTACGATCGGCGCTACGACGATCGGCGCGAGTACGATCGGCGGGGTTACGATCGGCGCGATCATGAACACTCGGCGTTAGATATCAAGCCGCGTGATGGCAATCGTGGAGATTCGCCTCAGGCTCAGCGTGATAGCCCTACTAAATCGCCTCGAGCCTGATGATTGGCGTCTGTGAATATCAGTGTTTTGTTCTAGTAGTCATGTATGATGAACTACAATAAGTGGATCACATATCCGATATCGATCTCGCAAACGTTGAAGTTCCAAGTTGAGTGAAAAAAAAGAGAGGTGTGAAAAAACGGCGAGTCACGTTTTTCCCGTTTTTTAAGATGTTAACTACGAGTAATCACCGCGACAGTGTACCCCGCGCAGTTGGTCCAGGCAGCCTCTCGATCGGCGCCCGATGCCGCCGCGCTCCCTAGAGGAGGAGGAAGTTCCCGCACCACCTGGCGAGACGATCTGCGTCAGCCAGCCCGGTCTCTGCGACGGCACCTTCAGAGAGAGAGAGCTGAGCCTCCACACCGAGAAGCTCTCGGGCACCCTCCCCAAGCTGCTCGGCACGCTTTCCCATATGGTCTACCTTTCGCTCACGGGCCCTCTGCTCTCGGGGACGCTCCCGACTGAGCTCGGCTACATGCAAAAGCTCGAAACCTTCCAATCCGAGTTCAACCGCATCTCGGGTACTATCCCGTCAGAAATGGCTCGGATGATCTCGCTCAAAAACCTCCGGCTGAGCAACACGCGCATCTCGGGAACGATGCCGCCGGTGGGGATTGAGGTGTTCGGCACGACGAAGCCGAGGCTCGGCAACGTCGAGTCGCTCGTGCTCGATCACAACAGGCTCTCAGGCACGTTGCCCACACTGCTGCAGCACTTGACCAAGATGGAGAACTTTTGGATGAATGATAATGAGCTCTCAGGGACGATCCCTCCGGCGTTTGGCTACTTGCGCCAGATGAAGTATCTGGCGATCGAATCGAACCGGTTCAGCGGCACGCTGCCGCCTGAGCTCGCCAAGTTCACCAAATTGAGAGGCATCAGTCTCAACAATAACCAGTTCCGTGGCGCCGTTCCGTCTCAGTATCGTTCCTTCAAGCCGAGCTTCTGCTTCTTGACGAACGCACAGAAGAATATTCAGGAGGGCGATACGAATGTGTTCGCATGCCCCCTCCCGGACCTCAACAATGCGTGCACGCTCTGCCACAACACATCGCGCTGGGGAGTCATGCACAACGGCGGAGTCGATCATGTCGAGCGGTGCGTTCAGAAGCTCGAGTGCTCTGGTACGGCGCAGCCGACGCCTCCGTCGCCTCCACTGCCACCGCCCGAGATCCCAGAGAAGGGGCCTGCCGAGAAGGCGGGCGGCCCCTTCAGTGCATCCCCTTCCTCGACATCACACTCGGTCGCGGTTGGAGCCGTCACGGGCGTCGGTGTGGCGGGCGCCTTGCTCGGGATAGGATTCCTGGCGTGGCGCACACCGCCACCTAACGGCTGGACGCCTAGAGCGCATGCACGCGATACGGACCGTGCGGGCGTTGCAATGTCCAAGTGAGGACCAATTGGCTAGATCATAGTTCCGCCTCGGCAACTGTACTTCGAAACTTGTGTGTAGAAAGTATACCGCACAAAAACGCGAGCGATTGCAGACCTCGGTATAAAAGAATTCGATCATTCTGGATTCTCCAGTCTGAGTCTCTTTCTTTATAGGAACCTATATCACTATGACTATAATATGTACATTTCATATTATCTAGATACAGCTCCTGGTCATGTAGCTAGACCTAGAGGATCGATTGATGGTGACTTTTGATATTTCACTCTCTCGAGAGGGATTGATATACAACTTGGTCAGAATTGCACGTACCGACTGACTATAGCCGATGAATATCAGCCACTCTGTCGGCGCTCACCTCTTCAGCAAATGCGTCGAGAGAGAAGATGCGCACCTTGTCGGAGGCATACCCTCTTGAGAACGGCGACTGTATCTCCTTGTAGCTCACCCCCGAATCGCGCAGAAAGGCCCGAAGCTCAGCAAACTCGTTCGGTCGTCGCTCGCTCGCGGAGAGCAGCATGGGTCGGCCAAGCGCCTTGAATGTCTTCATGAGCGCTGGCCAGCCGTCCCTATTATACGTCAAGTCCGCACCGATGATGATGTCGACAGCACCGGCGCTGCTCACATCATCGCCCCAGTTGAGACGCGCCGCCTCAAAGCGAGCAGCCGACGCCGCGTCCAGGTTGCGCGCCGCATTACTCGCCGCGAGCTCAAGGACGGATTGGTCGCGATCGGTGACCAGGACGTGTGCAGCGCCAAGCTTGGCCGTTGTGATGCCACCAAGGCCCGTTCCAGTTCCAAGCTCGAGGACGCGTTGACCACTCCAGAAGTCAGGACCAAGACTCTCGAGGTACTCATGCAACGCAAGGCCGCCGCCCCACACAGCCGAGCCGGTGGACGCCTGCCACATGGTGCCGATCGACATCGTCTGCTGGACAAGGAGCGGCTTGGCGCCGTTGGGACGCCAGACGACGCGCTGTGGGAGGAGGAGGCAGTCGTTCATATCGTTCACCTCGTTGAACTCTGGGAAGAGCCCAGCCGTGCAAGAGGTTGAGACACTCTTCAATGGGACGTAGAGTGGATCGAGCAACCGAACCGCGGACGCGGCAACCTCCGGAACCTCATCAACGCCGAGGAGGTCTGCGAGCTCATCCCTGGTGCTGCCCATGATGCCGAAGATGCCGTCCACGCCACACACCGCCACACCTCCTGTGAGCAGCGTCGTCGCCACGGCTGCCGCCGCAGGAGCAAGCTGCTGAATCCGCATTCTCGCCACTGTGTTACCGAGACTTTGCGAAGATTGATTCAGCCGAAATGCCGCCGAATTTCACCACGGCCGCCCTCGGCGTGGTGGTTGCGGTGGGAGCGGGCCTGCTGTACCGCGGCGACGCGTTCTGGTGCGAGGCGCGCGGAATTCCACTCGGCACCTTCTGGCGCGACTCCGCGTTTTCGCTCGCGCAGCTTCCCGACATGAACAGCAGGACTGTTCTTGTGACTGGCGCCAACAGTGGGCTCGGTTTCGAGGTGGCGAAGCGGTGTGCACTCGCGAACGCGAGCGTGGTTCTCGGCTGCCGAAACATGTCCAGCTGCGAGCAAGCCGCGCGCACCATCCAAACGCTCCTGCCGCGGCCGCACGACGAGCGCCAGTTCATTCGAGCCGTACGTGTAAATCTCGACGATCTCCAGCAGGTCGAGGAGACGTCAGCTGAGCTGATGAGCACGCTGGAATCACTCGACGTGCTGGTGAACAATGCCGGTGTCGCCACCCAGTTCCCGCTCACCCTCACCAAGGACGCAATCGAGAGTACCTTCCAATCGAATTACGTTGGCCATTTCGCGCTCACGAGACATTTGCTACCTCTCCTCCTCCGTTCCTCCCGCCACGGACGGCGCTCGCGCGTGGTGAGCCTCACCTCTGGTGCTCATCGCGGTGCGCCGCCCGAGGGTGTGCCGCTCTCCCTCGACCAGATCAACCACGCGGCCATGGGCGCCTACGCTCGCTACGGAATGGCAAAGCTCGCAAACCTTCTCTTTGCGAGAGAATTGGGCCGGCGCCATCCGAGCATCCTCAGCAACGCCGTGCACCCGGGAGTGGTGGCGACTGAGATGCTACGTGTTGGCAACTTCGAGGCCATGCTCGGCAAACCGCTCGGTGCCCTCGCATGGAACTTCGCGCAGCTGCGCAACCAGCTGTTCGCCTACTCTCCAGAGACGGCCGCACGATCTGTGCTCTTCCTCATTGGTTCTGACGAGGTGGAGGCGCAATCGCTCACGGGGAGGCTCGTCGTGCCGATCGCCAAGCTATGGCCCCCTCGGCATCCCAAGGCCTTCGAAGACGACGCAGGCGCCGCATTGTGGGATTGGACAGAGGGACTCATCAAGAAGCAGCAGTTACAGAGCAAGCTCAACTGAGGCGGGATTACGAGGTAGGGACCCAAATAGGAGATACATACGCCGAATCTGCTGCTATAATGAATGGCACATCCAACAGTGAGAATATGATGAGACGGACCGCTGCTAATGCAGCAGAGTGCAGATGAAATATGGTTTGATGAGGAGATGCATATACTCATACTGAATCATACGCGCATCAAAATCATATCATGATTTACTTTTATTCACTCAATGACTGTACTTCATCTTTGTACAATTTGCCTGGCGATTCATCGATCAGATTACTTGAGAGTCTGTTCAAACTTGTGTGCCCCCAATGACGTGCCACTGAGACATCTAGCATACGGCACATCCTCGAGATACAGCATGGCACAAAGCACTGCGAGTTTGCACCGGCGAAGCGGCGGCAGACTCGGAGGGCCCGATTCGATATAGACCTGCTGCGCGCACCGCTGTGGGGTATACATGCGAAGGAACGGATCCTCCGCATTCAGCTCGCGCTGTGAGTGTGGCTCGTCCGAAAAGAGCATCCCGCGAAGGACCCTTTGCCATTCGGTCGCATTGAGGCAGCGGAGCTCGAGCTCATTGAGCGGTGATGCTGCCGTCCACGTCGCCTCCCCGCGTGCATTGGCTGATGGCAGATCGAAAGAGAAGTCGGTCACATTCAGCACATGGCCGCTCGATCGCTCAAAGTGCACCAATCGGACTGCTGGCGAGTGCGGCGGGTTTCGAGGTGTGAGTGAAGGCGAGAGAAACATCACGTGTGGGACGAGCACCTCTGGGGCGAGCGCCTCTCGTGCGGCGGGATCCTGCGGATCTCGCGGGATGAGGCGAATAGACTCGGTGTGATGATGACCCCAGAACGAAGCTGGCATGAGATCCGAATACTCGCGTATCAGCTCGAGGAGTCGGCGCTGTGCGGGAGGCCTCCAACAGGCGCCGCCCGCGCGCGCGTAGTAGTGCCCTCTGAGACAGATGGAATCGAATTCGAAATGGGAGGGGCCGGGCGGGATGTGTCCGAAGAGCATCACGCGTAACCGATGCGCACGTGCCTTTGAGAGACGATCCGATAGCCAATCGAGTTGGCGCTGGCCACCACCGAGGGCGAGGGCGTTCGTGTTGAGGACGATCGCAAGGAGACGGCCGCCGGGGAGTCGGCGCGCGTAGTAGCCGCCCGCGCGCCAGTCGGCGTGCGCAGCGTTCGGGAAGTTGCGCTGCTCGTCAAATCCGAACACAAAAGGAAGTGGCCAATCGGGAAGCTGGGGTGTGACAAAGGTGGGGGTGACCGACGGGGAGAAAATGGGGGCGTGCAGACTTGCCTGCAAGTACCGCTCGCCCAACAGAGGCGACCGCTTCCACCCTGCGCTGAGTGTGCGCCAGGCGGGGGAGAGCGAGTAGTATGGCCACGTGTCGTGGTTGCCGATCGCGTGGAGCACGGGCACGTCGAAGAAACTCGATTGCAACTCCTCAGCGAGACGCGTTGCCGCCTCTTGGACCGCTGCGCCGTGATTGTGCTCCGGCGCAACGTGGCCGAACCAGTCGCCGCCAGCCATGAGGAAGTCGGGGTGGCTTTGGATCTGGCGCATCATCTTCAGCGCATGCCGCCAACTCGAGATCTCGGGATCACACTCCACGTGGCCGAAACGTCCGGCAGGAGGATGCTCACAGCTCTGGCCCGGAAGGAGCGCCGAGCGGCACATGTCGCACGGATTGGGATTCCCGGGCTGGTGGAGGTTGGCATGCCAGTCTGTCACGTGCCAGAAGGAGCCCACGCCCTCCGATGATCGCTGAGAGCCTGAGACGTGCTCGCGCAGAAAGCCGAACATGACATCCGTCGGCCGCGTGTTTATTCATCCTTTTTTGTACGGTTTTATTGGTCCCATACATAAGAAAAAGAGCGTACCTAGGTACGACCGTAACACATACTACTAAAACCTAACACATAACACTAACACAAAGACAAACAAAACACTACAGTAGAATAGGAATAGAGACCAAAGCGTGCCAGACTGCTTAGAACCAAAAGTTGACTGAGACGCTCGTCGTCAGACCGCGCACATAGTGCCACATGCTCTTTGGAAGGAAGAGCACATCTCCCGGCCTCAAGATACCCTCGACGAAGGTTGCATCGGCAGCCATCGCATGTTCGGGCGGTAGCGGCGCCTCGACTCTAACGGGCGATGTGCCAAAGGAGTTCTTGTTCCTGGCGCGGAGCGTTGTGGCATATAGCTTTGGCGTCTGATCGAGAGCGTACAGACGAAAGTACTTATACCCGGCCACCTGGCAGAGCAGGTTATCTGACGGGTCGGAGTGCAGCGAGGTGACAGTCCCACGTGTTCCGATCCATACATTTGCGGGCGAGAGCTCTCGACCGAGGGTGTATGGTGGCACAGCGATACCCTCCTGCAGCAACGGGTGCTGGTGGAGCAGGTGGTGCTGGTTCATATACGCCACACGCACAGAGGTCTCCTCATCGGGTGCGAGCGCCGTGCATGCAAGAGGAACGCCCATCGCTCCATGAGACCCCTCTGCTCCATGAGACCCCTCTGCTCGATGAGACCCCTCTGCTCCATGAGACCCCTCGTCGAGTCGGTGCGCTCCGTTGCTCGGCATGAGGAACTCCTCAATGAGACGCCGAAGCGGCCAGCGCGCCTGCCCAGCATACCCCACGAGGGGTGAGCCGAGTGTCACGGGGACGAGCCTGTCGCCCACATCGGCGTGTAGCTTGCGCAGGTCCTTGAAGTAGTCAAGCGCAGCCCATTGCTCCGCCTCGAGATGCCCCGTGATGAGCACAGGCTTCCCCACTGATAAATACTGCCGATAGAACTCAGCGCAAGAGAGGCGGCTGCTTGCGCAAGTGGCCACGGTGCGGTGGGCGCAGAGACTCGGCGTGCTCCGAGGCGGCTGCACAGGGAGCACCCATCGCGCGTCAGTTGGAGGCGGCAGAAGCTGAGCTGCAGTTGCGCCACTGACGGCCACTTCGGCTTGATGGAGCAGTGAGCCAACCCAACCCATCCACTGCTGCGGCGCTGGCGGCTGCGTGCCCGCAGAAACGGCAAGATTGAAGAGCTCGATGGCGGCGGCACCGATTCGTCCGATGGGATCTGTGTCGCTATCGACGTGAGCCGTTCGAGCCGGACCAGTGCTTTCGTGACGATCAGCAGTAGATGGGTTTACATCTGCAGATAGAATCGCATTCGGGATCTCATGTGCAGAGAGGATCGCATCTGCTAAAAGGTAGCTGAGTGCGAGGAGGTTTGCTTCTCTCCACGCGGGCACGTCCCAGTTGGCCTCATCGAGCGTGGTGCCGCAGAAGTCCGCCGCCGCACGCGCGTGTCTTCGCGCCGAAGCGTGGCCGGATTCTGCCCACGCGGCGTGGGCAGCCAGCAGCGATCGGGCGGCAGCGTGTCCATAGGGACTCGTGCTGCGACGAAGGCCTTGAGGGATGCCTTCAAATCCTCTCCACGAGGAGAGACCTGCTTCCCACCCAGGCGGCCCAGAGGCGTCGCGCCAGAGCGCGTTCGTCGCACTGAAGTGCGGATGACTGCTCGCCCTCGGCAGGAGCTGCTGCGCTACGAGCTGCTGCTGCGCTTGCGGCGGCGCGGCGGTACCGAAGATGCCCCAGTCGGGTGCAGATGTGGCCGAGAGCGTAGATCGGACTGTACGCGCACCGCTGGGTGCCGCGGGAGGGACGTCGGCCTCTGCAGGCGCCACCGCGTCGAAGACATCCCACGCCGCCTCCGGCCGATCCCTAAGACCCATCTCCACCTGGTCCTGGCCCAGGTCCCGGCCAGTGCCGCGCGAGCAAGTACCCCCTCGCCGTTTCGGGTTGCATTTTTTTTGGACGGACTGCTTTCTACTATTTTTCCAGCCCGACGTGATGCAATCATGCAACTTGTGCGCGGCACCTCCCAGCTGGCTCGACTGATCCCTCACGCCCCGGTGGCGCCGCACCTCAGCGCGCAGCGTGTACTGATGACCTCAGTCCTCGGCATGAACCTCGCGAGCCAACTCACCGATCGGTCGCTTTTCCGCGAGGCTGCCTACATCAACGGCGCGTGGACGCAGGCCTCCGACGGGCGCACCTTCCGCGTGCTCGACCCTGCGAGCGGTGCCGCGGTGGGCGCAGTGGCAGACATGGACGCCACCGCCACTACCGCCGCCATCTCCGCCGCCGAGCGTGCGCTCCCAGCGTGGCGTTCGAGGACATCGAAGGATCGCTCGGCTGTCCTCTTCCGCTGGTACCAGCTGATGCTCGAGCACGCGGACGACCTCGCGTTGATCATGACGGCGGAGCAGGGTAAGCCCCTCTCCGAGTCCAAGGGTGAGATCGCCTACGCCGCCTCCTTCTGCCAGTGGTACGCAGAGGAGGCCAAGCGGATCTATGGTGAGACGATCGATTCGCCGACTGCCGGCCGCCGCCTCGTCATCCTCAAGCAGCCTGTGGGTGTGACTGCGGCGATCACTCCGTGGAACTTCCCATCGGCGATGATCACACGCAAGGTGGCGCCAGCGCTCGCCGCCGGATGCACCATGCTCGTCAAGCCATCCGACCTCACTCCATTCTCAGGCAACCTGCCACGGCCCCTTGCGAACCCCCC
>MDSY01116342.1_pt1 | contig 16652 bp, 15 predicted proteins | sample 811131 | NCBI WGS metagenome assembly MDSY01 (sample SAMN05326643, study PRJNA326480) | marine metagenome | isolation source: seawater | place: Atlantic Ocean: South West | collected 2010
GCTTACGTGCTGCTACACGTGCCTTTGCACTCAACTTCTTTGCTGCCATTCGAATCAACTCTCAGATTGCGGGGGCTACCCCACTTGCAAGCCTCGGACAAACAGGGGCTATATGAAGGCAATACATAGGGCCTGTACACCCCTACGGGGTGGTAAGCTTACCATCCGCGTTGGTCAAGACGAACTTCTAGAGTCTCTAACTCGTCCCCACGCATGGCTTCTCCAACCATCATGCCCATTGCTTCAGCGACCTTATCTGGGTCATCAAAGTGAGCTGTTGCCATTACAATAGCATCAGCCATGGTCTCTGGGTCTTCTGATTTGAAGATACCAGACCCGACAAATATTCCATCAACTCCCATCTGCATCATCAAGGATGCATCAGCAGGAGTTGCGATGCCGCCAGCACAGAAAGTTACTACTGGCAAGCGTCCCATCTGTGCTACTTCAAGTAGAATGTCACGGATACTTCCGTGCATCTCATCATCGATTGCACCAAATGGAGTTATGTTTGAGACCCCAGGTAGTTCACTGGAATCTGCGAGTACGCTATATCGACTCATGATGCGGCTAGCCGCTTCATCAAGACCTGCATCATCTAGAGTTTGAATTTGACGAATCTCTTGGTCGATTAATCGAGCATGAGTTACAGCTGCTACAACATTTCCAGTTCCTGCCTCACCTTTGGTGCGTATCATTGCTGCACCTTCGTAAATACGGCGAACTGCTTCACCTAAGCCTGTTGCACCGCAGACAAAAGGAATGTCGTGGGCGTTTTTATTGATGTGGAAATATGGATCAGCAGGAGTAAGTACTTCAGATTCATCAACCATGTCGACACCCAATGCTTGCAGTACTTGAGATTCGGCTTCATGACCAATTCGTGATTTAGCCATTACAGGAATCGAAGTGCACTCGATTATTCCATTGATCATGTCTGGGTGAGATGTTCTTGCAACTCCACCCATTTTCCTAATGTCTGCAGGAACTCTTTCGAGCGCCATTACCGATACAGCGCCTGCTGCTTCTGCAATTGCGGCTTGGTCAGGAGTTACTACATCCATAATGACTCCACCTTGGAGCATGGAAGCAAAACCGCGCTTTAGTAAATCATCAGCATGACGCAACGACTTGGAAATGTCAGTACTATTCATCTCAATCAAACCTAGCGGGGAGCGTTCCCCTCATGAAAGTATGTAGTTAACCGTAGAGATTAATCTCCAAGAACTGGAGTGTCACCTGTTGCTATTTCTGCATCCTGAGACTCTTCTTCGTTTCTGTCAATCCATGCTTCCTCTTCGTCAGGAACATCTGTATCTGCAAAGATTGCATCAACTGGGCATTCTGGAACACATGCGCCACAGTCAATACACTCATCCGGATCGATTACTAGGTATGTTGCAACTTCGCGGAACGCGTCCACTGGACAAACTGCAACGCATTCTTGGTATTTATGGTCAACACAGGTGGAAGTTACTACGTGAGTCATGGTTATCTCCATATTTCTGACAACGGCCCAAGGATATAATTCCTTGTGCAGTACCACGTTTTTTTTAGGGAGACCTAACTTTTGAGGTCCGAATTGCTTCATCCAAAGTTGCGATTGCAACATCGATTGGTTCGTTACCCGGATACACCTCTAATTTGGCCTTACCTTTGACTGTCAGTCTACCTCCGGGAACGGTCAGAGTTAATTTACCAGCGAGAAGATCGAGTAAGTCTAGGCGGATGTGGATAACATTGTTTTCATCCATTCTAGTATCGATTTCGTTTTTGATAAGTTCGAGAACTTCCTGTCCCAAATGTGAAAGAGATTTTGTTGCCGGGCCACGGCGTTTTAATTCAGCCCTAATCAAATGGATTGGTGAACCATGATATGAGTCCATTCTTTCGATTTCGACCAAATCGTCATCGCCGACTAGCCAAGCCAAAGCTGCAGCATGGATGTACTCATCCTCAAGACCGCTGGCAGTCGATTGCCATGACACGTGGTGTACTCCCATATTCACCGCTGTGTAGCTATAGATGATGAGGATTGTCAATCAAGTGGGTGGTCAATACCCTCTTCGCCAAGTGTCCACTGAAGTGTTTTAATTACACCGTCTAGCGCTTTATGATTCCTTGCGGCTTCTTTCATGCCATCTCGGTCACCATCTCGGCGGCACTGCTCAAACCACTTTTTCCACTGTTCTCTACGGGCAACGGCCTTCTCAAGCATTTCTTCAATTTCACCCCAAGAACGGTCGTAACTACGAACCGGTTCTGCAGAATCTCCACTGCCCATATTTACTGCCTTAGACTAACTGTATAAGAATTTGAGGCCAAAAAGCGTTGGGAAATGTTAGCGACGTTCACTTTGAAGGTCGATGCTGATATGAACACCATCACCGATAACACAATTTTGAATTCGTGAATCAATTACAGCATTTTCACCAACAATAGAGGATTCTGAAACTCCGTTAATCCTTGAGTTAGACATTACAACAGAATTTACCGCAGCACCGTTCACAGATGCTCCTTCGAGAACTATTGACTTCTCAACATGTCCACTAACCGAAGCCGAACTACTGATGAATGAACCATCGGGCAAAACCTCACCTTCGGGCATAGGGAATGGTAGGTGATCTCTGCCTGCAACCAAAGCCATTTGTGCATTATGTAATTCAAATGGGTGACCAACATCGAACCATATGCCATTTACAGTCTTGGCATACATTGGCCAACCACGAGAAAGAACATCAGGGAATAATTGTTTTGAGAAATCATATTTCTCGCCTTTAGGTATTAACTCCATGACCTCGGGCTCGATAATGTATAGCCCGGCATTTATTAGGTTTGAAAAGGCTTCATCAGGAGATGGTTTTTCTTTGAATCGTGAGATGTATCCTTCATTTAGCGCTGAATCAACTTCGCCTTGATTTTCTTTAGCCAAACCAACTATACCAAATTCTGTAGGGTCCTCAACTTTCCACAATGCCATGGTAACTTTGGCTCCTGAATTACGATGCGATTGTAGAAGGTCAGATATGTCAAATGATGCTACTGAATCCCCTGAACCTACTACGAATGTTTCTTTCAATTCACTAGCTAGTAAACCGACACTTCCCGCTGTACCCATCGGTGACTCCTCTTGATTAACGCGGCTAGTAATATCCCAGGTAGATACGTGTTCAATCAATTGTTCACCCTGATATCCAGTTGTAACAATTATTTCTGACAATCCCGCTGCAACCATTGCATCTTTCACATAATCGATAACTGGTCGGCCTAAAACCGGAACCATTGGTTTAGGACGCTTTGCAGTCAATGGCATCAATCGAGTGCCACGGCCTCCGGCCATAATGACCCCTAACAGATTCTCACTTCCTTCCACGAGAAGAGGTCATGTCAACACGGCGCATGCTCTTTTTCTTGTTGGAACGAGTCTTCTTGACACCTAATCCGGCTCTATCGCCAGACATAGTTCCACCAAAGGTAAGATTACCCGCGTTTAGTAGATGATCTACCATCGAATCTGCGACTTTAGAGTCCTCAGCGCCGGTTTTCATTTCCTTTGCCACCAAAGCATTGTGATCAGTTATCCATGATTCTCTCTCTTCTCGAGCCATTTTGAGTTTATCTCTAGCATTGTTTACTTCTTTCATCATTTCAGTAATCTTTGCATGAACTTCATCTGCTCTTTCCTTACAAGCGACAAATTCCTTGTGGAACCTATCCCCTTCGCCTTTCAGGAAGTCTCTGTGCGAAAACAATTCATCTAATTCTTTACTCATGCCTTTTGCACGCTCAAGGCATTCGACGAACATCTTGTGAGAATTATCTGCTTCGGCCTTAAGGGTTGCAATTGCCTCATCTCGATTGGATAAGTCTACTTTGATAAGTTGTAATTTTGTAACCTCTGGCTCCAATTCTTTCATACGCCTGCGCATATTCTTAATCTTCTCCATGGTTTCTTTCTCTTTCTTGGAGGACATCCCACCACGAGTCTCAAACACCTTTTCCATATTGTCCACTTCACTAGAGAGTTTGTTGAATTCAAAAGATGCTGACTTCTTTTCATCTTTATCTCCTCTCTGAGCTTTTGCTTGTCCAATCAAATCTCTGATTTGGGCTTGGATTGCATTGCGGCGCTCTTTGTGAATATTTTGCTCAGCACGTATTGCTTTGACTTCGGCTACTGCTAAGTCCAATTTCTCTCGGTGCTCTTTGTATTGGTCCTGAATTGCATTTCTCTGCTCGGCAAAACGCTTAGCCTGTTCATTGTGGTTGTTACGACCGTCACGTAATTTACGTACTTTCGCTTCCATTTGGTGGAGGTGGTCGCGTAGGTCTTCATCAGGACGAGTCTCCTCATTAGCCTGTTCGGTCATACCTTCCGCGACGACATCTTGGACTTCAATGCTACGATTAGTCAAATATACTTAAGCGGATGCTAAAACAGCCATTAATTGGAATAAAATTGCACCTGCAAGGCCGATTCCACCAATGACGTATGAAGTCAAAGAACTTGTATTCCTGAACCAATTTACAAATTCTGGTCTCACTCGAACATTTATCTGGCGACCCACGAGTAAGTCACCATCAATATTTTCTAAACGAATAGAAACACTGGCCTCTCCTGGTTTCTCCGGCAAAAGTGTTTGCCATGCCACAGTACCATCTTGTAGCAATCCAGACATCCGGCCTATCTGGTCATCATCGCCTTCACTGGCCAGAGGCACAGCCTCTTCAGGCCACCAAGAATTTACACCTGGCTTCAAATTGTATCTAAGGGATAAATTGGAAGGCCGGAAATCCGGAGAATGTACACGAAGTACAACCTGCCTTTCTTTATCCGACAGATTGTGGAAATAACAGAATAAGTTGGCTCGCTCTGAAACTACATTCTCTAAATCAACATCAAATAACAACTCTTTCATATCTGGTTTTTTCCCGATTGAGAGGTCTTGTTGCAATCTGTCTATTAGCCTATAGAATGCAGGATAGGAGTCCGCAGACCTATGGAATAAAGAGTCCCAAAGGCTTTCGATGAATACCTCATGACCAAGTATCTCATTCACTCCTTGATCGGATAAAATCTCACCCAATTGAATATTGGTTGTACTTCGATCTAGGCTGCCTTTGTATCTTCTGTGCATTATCATCAGAAATTTTTCACGAGCAAATTCTCGATCTACACCATCACGAATATGTGATTCAAATTCTAATAAGAAGTCATCAAACTTACTCCGCAATAATGGGTCCATTTGTGTTCTGAGCATATCATTGAACACCATTTCTAGTGTCGAAGGATGTAAAGGTGGAGTATAAGCAGTTAACAAACCGTCCCTTGTAACCATGTTAAATTTGTGACTTCTAGTCGAAAGATGCTGTCCAATGGACATAGTAACTAGGGAAGCACTAGCAAGTAAACCTCTTTTCCCTAATTCCGAATCAGAATCTAAATATGCTACACAAATTGATACAATAGTAGCTACAACACTCATCCAAAAAGCGGTATTGTGACTTGCCATTGTACGTGAAATCAAACCATCAACAGAAGCATAGCCATGCATACTAGTAACTGGCCTGTGTGCTTCTGCTGCTGCTGCTACTTCTGAGCGGAATACCATTCTTGTTAATTGAACTCTATGGCGGTGAAGATACAATCCAGAACAGAAACCCAAAAGAATAGTTGATGCGATTAGAGTTAATCCAGTTGAGAGGTCAAAGTTGACTGTTGGCTCGAGGTTGTTTAACCACCATTCTGGACTTTCGCCACTGTATGCCCATGCTCCGAAAAAGAATAGTAAAGAAAAATTAGGCAATAGTAGTACTAGACGTAAACCTTCAGTTAGAAATTGACTATCGATACCGTGGAATTCGGCTTCTTTTTTTCGTAGTAAATCTAAGTCACTACTCAAGTTAACACCTCAAAACAATTCTTTGTCCCAAAGATTGATCTAAGTCTAACTTTTCATTGTCGCAGAAAAAGCCATCTGCCCTTCTCTCTATTTTTTTACCAACGCTTAGACCTACTTCAGATAACACTGCTCTTGCATTTGAAGTAGTCATTATCATAATTATCTCTCCTGATTTGTTAAGAGGTAATTTATCTAGAATGCTCAAATCAGTGTGGTGCTCTAACTGTTCGGCAATTCTAGAATTTGCAGGAGGAATATTTTTGCCCGAAGGATCTAGAGTTGGGTTTCCTAAAAGAAGAGAAATACAGACTTCCAAATCATCGTTAAACGCATGTTCTAATCTGCATGCAGTCGCATGAATATCTCCATTAAATGGCAATAAAGTCAACAACACTTCCGCCAACCTATGACGCCTTTTCATCATCATGCCATGTTCAAGACCGATTTCGGTTAAACTCACACCTTTGTAAGGAACATAGTCGACAAATCCATTTTTTGCCAAGCGTTGAACCATTTCTGTCGCAGATGCAGGCGATACATCAAGATATTTTGCTAAATCGCCATTACGTACTCTTTGACCAGGTAGTTTCTCATGAAAATCATAAAGTGTTTCAAGGTACTCATCCTCGAATTCTTGAAAATGCCCGGTTCCCATAACACATCCCACTTAATCCATTACAATTGAATGTTTCATTCTGCCCTTGCTTCAAAAATAGTCTCACAAGCAGGGCACCTTGCTTTTGCAGGTCGCTTATCAAAAGGAACTTTCAGTTTGCGAGAACAATTTGGACAACCAAGAATATCATTATCCGAGGAAGACCAAATTACTTCATCCGATGCAGGTTTAGGCAATTCTTCAGAGTCACCCTCGGTTTTCTCCACTTTTGCTTCAACATCGAAGCGCGTATCGCATTCCGGGCACTTTACTCCACCATTGTAGGTACTAGGGACACGTAATCTTCTATCGCATGAAGGGCAGGCAACCTCGACTTTTTCATCTTTAGATGGTGTTTCTTCTTTAGAATTATTCTCCAACTTTTCCTTCTTTTCTTTCTTAGGAGAATTCTTAACGCGTATTGCGAAAACCAATACTACACCTACAACTAGTCCTCCAAGAATTCCACCCCAAGGAATTGTGAATTCATCGCTATCCGACTCCACGGTTTCTGAAATAATCATAGCTTGGTCGTTAACAATTTGTCCATCAATATTCCAAGTTACAATGATTTTGACATTTTCGCCTTCAGGCCATGTGATTATACTGTTCAAATCAATAGAAGAAGAATCCATAACCGGACTTGCTACAGATTTCAAAATTATGCCATCTATATCGGTAATTACTATCTGACCTTCAGGTGTTGATCCGCTACCAAGATTCGTCAATGTGTAATACAGGGTAACTTGCGTGCCAGAAACTGGAACCTTAGGCAGCGTAGAAGGGTTGACTGTTACCTTAGGTAATATTGAATTTTCAGGAACATTGATTTCATCAACTAAATAGGATCCAAATCCAACTGACCATTCAGAAACTGAAATACTAGCAAATGCTTCGCTCCCATCTTGATGACCAAGAGTCATTGTACCAAATGTACGACCTGGCATTAAATTCCTTTCTTCAGTTATTGAATCACCCTTAATGCTGTCTGCGATTGTGCCAAAGTTGAGAACTACTGTTCGAGACCTGCCTTCTGAAAGGTCAATAGACCATGAAATCTGAATACCTTCTTCTACTATCTCAATCGATTCAATGTCCATCACGATAACTTGAGATGAAAGAACTGGAAGGACAATACTTCCTGACAGATTAGAATCAACTGCACCATCCGCACTTACAACACTCCAGTTAACTGTGTGGTCGCCCGCAGAAGTAAATGCGAACACGTGATTTACTTCTCCCGCCTTACCACCCTCTAATGTTGTAGAGGTACCATTTTGCATATTCCCATCTATTTCGATTCTGATACTGGCACTACCAATTGCATCTCCCTCGTTGCGAAGTAGCATTGAGAGCGTCACGTCATCTCCAGCATGCCACGGCCCACCTAGCAAAGAAGGTGAACTGTGCCCAGCCCCTAAGAAAATGGCAGAACTCATTGAAACCAAATCGCTTGCGTTAGTTGTAGAAGAAGTTCTAGACTCGCCAGATGTACAAACTAATTCCCCTGGCTTTGAAATCATCGAAACCGAAACATTAACTGAACCAGAAACTGGAATTGATACGTTACTCGAATGTACTTGGTCACTGCCAAACATGCAAAACAACAATCCCTCGAAAAGAGAATCTCCAGAGTTGTTAGCAGTCAAATCCCAAGAAATAGTAGAACCCGGCAGAGGTTCATTTAATCTATTCAAATTTAGAGTTAACTTCGGCAAAGGCGGTGGACCAACAGTAAATTGCCGAGAAATGGAGTTATCGGTTGTATCTCCATCCAATGGACCGGCTAGTAATGCTGAAACATTCACTATCCCTTCTGTCAGTTGTTGTGTAGTGAAAGATGCTACAAAGGTAGAATCAGAATCGAGGTCAACTGTTTGGGAGAGTGTTGTTGTACTATCTAAAGTGAGATTTAGAGTGCCATTCCATGCTACATCCCCGTCGTTATGTACTGGCACGTCGACTCTAGCATAGTCACCATCGTTTATAGTGAGGTTATTTGTAGCAACCCCTGTCGAATTAATACCTGTGAAAACTGGTGAGCCCAAAGATATGTCAAGAGGGCGTAATCTGTGAATGGTGTAGGAATAAGTTGTCCACTGATTCTCATTAGGTAGGCCCACATCGCCTGACAAAGTAATTGTCAAGTTGGATAATCCGAGCGGAGCATCCCCTAGCATAGAGTCAATGTATGTAATTACACCATCATCAACTAAAGTATTACCAATATCTGAATCGATTATATTGCCTTCAAAATCACTCAGAGTAGCACTCCAATTTACTGAAGCCGAGCTGGCCCCACCAACACCGATTAGAGAGATGTTTACTTCGACTGGACCTGAACCCACAACGCCGTCGCCGACTATTGAAACAGAATCGATTACCCCCCCGCTGGCCTGCGCGACGGGAACTAGTGCCAATGACAGCAGTAAGACTACCACAAGGGCTCGGCGCATGTAAAGGGTACGGGGCACGGGGGTTCTTCACCTTCACCCACCCTAAGGGTGGGTAGTAGCCTTTATTGAAGAGAGTCAGGTGGCCGCAATGATTGCAATGGACGCTAACGACCTTCTTGCCGTATCGCCAAAGCTTCTGGCGCAAGCTATTTTGCATAGAAGAGAGCGATTATCTGAGTTGATACCAGACGACCTTGAGGCTCGTAAAATCGAACTTGCGGAGGCTGAACCATTGGCTAAATCCGCCCGAGAAGACCGAGACGGAATAAACACCAAAGTCGCAGGGCTGAAGAGCGAAAGAAACTCGGCCCAAAAGAAGGCAAGAGCCCTTTTCGAGAGATCTAATGAAATTAGGGAGCAACTAATTGCAGAAGGTAGTATGAAAGACCCTGACCCAAAATGGGCACAGGACAAATTATCCGAAAAACTACAATCTATTGAAACTCAATTAGAAACAAGTGCTGGAACTCACAAGACTGAAGAGAAATTCATCAACGAAATGAAATCTCTGATAAGAGAGCATGAAGAATGGGTCGCTGAACGTTCAGCATCACAGCCTCTTGTAAATGAAATGAAAGAATCCCGCACTAAGGCTCGAACTCTCCTCGACTCTGCGCAAAAAGCACATGATGCAATGGTTGAACTTGTAGGCGAAAATGCAGAAAGGCACGCTGATTTCGTTCGATGGGAAGAAGTTAGAAGAAGATCAACCTCACGTACAAAAAGACTTGAAGATGCTTTGTCTTCAAGTCAGGATGCTTTAGAATTCTGGAAATCAAGAGTCACAAATGATGAATTTGATGACCTGATCTCCGATGCCATAAGGGTCAGAGAAGGTGGTCAGTCCTCTAAATCAATAGCAAAGGCCAAGAAAAGTACCAAAAAACCCGAGACTAAAGTCAAAACTGGAGGTGAAGAAGAATGAGTGAAAGATGTGAGGTTACAGGTTTGTCTGAAGAAGACATGAATTTCTTCAATTACCTGCACCAGTATATCACCGGTAAACTAGAACTTAGCCCCTCTAGTAACCAATCCCTAACTAGTTTCGATAAACCATTGGAAAGAACTGTTTCAAACCACCATTTGGGAACAGGAGATATGAAACGCAAAGATAGTCTAATAAAACATCTGGACAAGAGTATTTCTTCGAAATTTAACGGTTCAAAATTGTCTGCATTCGGTTCAGCAGAAAGTGGCCTTTCACTAAAAACCGGTGATCTCGATTTATGCTTACAGATTCCTGAAGCTAATCAGAAAAAAGTGATTAAGAGGATTAGTGGGATGCTGCGAGGCCAAGGAATGGAAAATGTTCAAGCATTGACAAGAGCAAAAGTTCCAATCGTTAAGTTCAATGATCCAAGAAGCGGTATGCAAGTTGATATCTCAATCAATAATACTCTTGCACTGCACAATACAAGATTGCTTGCTACATATTCAAAGATGGACAAAAGAGTTAGACAACTCGCTGTTTGTGTCAAACATTGGGCATTGCATAGAAACTTGTCAGACGCACCCAATGGTACACTTTCATCGTACGGATGGTCCATACTTGTAATCAATCACTTAATTTCGGAAGGAGTAATTCCTAATCTACAATCAGGTGATGACCGAACACTAATAGAAATTGGTGATAATGAATATGACATTACCATCAATGAAATCGAAAATTTTGAATCAACTTCGAAATCTACTCTTTCTGAATTAACATTTTCATTTTTTACCAAGTACGCTACTTACGATTGGGCTAACCAAATTGTATCAATTCGTAATGGTGATTCACTTACGCGAGACCAAAAGGGTTGGATGAATGAAGAACCTAGTGCGTTTGATGTAGTAAACAGTGAGAAAGAAAAGCCTCCTCGAATGGGGGAGCACCATCTTTCGATTGAAGATCCGTTTGAACTTGGACATGACCTTTCAAGAGTTGTAAGGCCAATAGGGGAACTAAGAATTCGAGATGAACTGCTTCGAACTGCTAAACTGTTTGGGGATGGAAGTTCATGGAAAGAAATCTGCAATACGATTGAGCCTGACAGGCTTAAAGATATGGAACCCGCAGACCTATTTCACGATCTAAGGGATAAATCTGATGAAGTTGTCAAAGGCATGTTGGAAAAGACAACTGCAGAAATCAGTGCTTTAGAAAAGCGTGTTGAAGCTTTAGATTCTGAGCGCCAGTCAAACATAAGAATGGCTAAAGCAATGAGAGGAGTCATTGATGAAACCTCAGATTTGCGTAAGGAACACAAAGCAATAATTGTTAAACTCAAAGGAAGAAATAAACAAATTGACAATTCGAAGCAATTACGAGATAAGATAAATGCAGATATTATCCTTCCAATTCACATGATTGAGGATGAACTTGCCAAAGTATATTCTCGCTTAACAGAAGAAATCGACATCCATAGAGTACCATCTCTTGATAGGGAGAAGAACCAATTCTCCTGGTTTGTCGAACTCCAGGCTATGCATGGGAAGGCTCGCGAAGCTAGTGAACTGCACCAGAGATTCATAGAACTGGTCACAGAGCAAAAAGTGGAAATCAAGAAACTCAAAATATTTGAGACTAAACATGATGAAGCAACAACAAAACTCCTCGATGATGAACCATTGCTCAAGGATAAGAGTATCAATTCTAGCGAAGTTCGTTCATACGACCGAAGAACTCAGAACATCCAGCGTGCTCTAAGGCAACGCCGTGGTGAAATGCACAAACTACGACGTGAATCTGGTAGATTGGAAGCTTGGATGCGTAAGAAAAATAGCAACCAGTCAAGAGGTCGAAGTCGTGATGGTCACAAGGGTAAGTCAAGACAATCAAAACCCGATAAACCAAAGGAGTCTTCAGGACCTATGACATTAGGAGATATCTCGGGGCTACTATCCGAAATGAATACTCCAGAATCTTCAAGGAAGCCAAAGAAAGTCAGTTCAAAGAAAGCAGGGATGCGTAAATTAGGAAACTTAGGTGCACATCGAGGTTCTCGTGGGCAATATCAGAAAAAAGAATGAGGAATAATCAGTGACATCTGACACACTTAATCGTGCAAGATGGTGCCTAGGGCCCAGTCCAAAATCATTAGACGCTCCAACTGTAGAAGTTGTAAAGCAATTATTCTTAGATCAAACTGGAGAACGCTATGGAGAAGCATCAGTACAAAGCCTCCCGATTCCTGAATGGGGAGGTAATCTTGTACTATTGGATGATAATGGAATGTTGAGAGGCCTTATGTGGGCCAACAAATTCAGTGAAGAAAGAGTAAGAATTGTAGCGTTTGCAATAGATTCTGACTTCAAGGGTTATGGATATGGTTCTGAAGCGTGGAGAATTCTCGTAAATGCTTCTCGACATGATGGGCACAAAGAAATCCAATTAGAGGTCAGAGGCGATAATCAGTTCGCAATTGAATTCTATAGAAAGCGTGGTTTAGAGGTTGTTGGAACACTTGAAGGTTATTACAAAGCGGGCATAGGATATGTCATGCGGGGAAGTATTTGATGCAAATAGTCATCACCTGCCAATGACCAGACCTCATTGTGGCAAACACTGTTATTTCGGATTTGGTCGACGGAGAATGTATTATTTCAGCCGCTTTATTGGACGCTGATGGTTTTACTATTGAGAGGACATCAAACGAATTTAAGCCGAAAGCAATGATGGCAATAATGGATCTTAATCCAAATTCGTCAATAATTACTGTTGTAAATGAAGATAATACCGTTGTCATTTCTCGTATGCAATCAGGCCATTCAATAGTAATTCAATCACCAAATGGTGGCAATTTAGGTAAAGCGAGAATGAATTTATCCAAAGCATGCACAGCAATTTTACCATTTTTGTGAATACCTCCCGTAGGGAGGCTTCAAATGGGATAGGTCAGTCGCCAAGCCGCTGATAGTACGGGAGTGCACAGCGAACAGGTGCGAAGAATAATGGCTGAGATAAAGGAAACTCTTGATGAAAAGCGAAAACTGGTTGACCAGAAGGCTACTCAGTACCGCACTACACGTGATGATTGGAACGCTCGAACTAAAGAGCACACTGTCATTCGTAACGAACTTAATGCAGAGGTTCGTGAACTCATTCAGAATGTCCGACAGCAACGTGAAATCCGTGAACAGATGAACGAACTGGTTCGTGAAAAGAAGTCAATCCGTTCCGATGCTAATAAGAAAGTCAAAGAAGCCAAATCAATGCTCGATTCAGAGCGTCCAGAAAGAGAAGAACCTGCTCCTGGTCCAAGAGGACGTAGAGAGAAAAAGGTAACAGTTCATTCTCTTCGCCGTGATCTGCAGAAACTTGAACGAGAGTTCGAGCGTGGAGCACACACAGGAAATAACGAGAAGAAAGTAATGAAGAGAATGAAAGAAATCTCTTCGCAAATCCGTGATATGAAATCTTCCGAGGATTCAAATGGCGATTTGAAAGAAGCACGTGGAATGCTTCGTGAAGCAATGGCTCTCCAAGAGGCTGCTCACGAAGAAGTTCAAACCTCTGCACAAGCAGCACAGGAAGCACACGAACTTATGCTACAATGGAATAAGGAAGTTGATAGGCAACGTGAGCAAGCTGAAGGAGCACATCGTGAACTCAGGAAATCTAAGAAAGAAGCAGATAAGGCTCACCATTTCTACATTGTTTCTTTAAGATGCCTACACTCTATTCAAGACATACTGCGTGCTATGCGTGGTGCTAGTTCTGGCGATAATCAGCGTGGTGCTCGTGTGGAAGTTCAAGACTTGATGAGCAAACTCATGAGTGGAGAAACTCTCTCTACCGACGAATTGATGCAATTACAACGCTTTGACTAACTACAAGAGCCATCTAGTATAGCATCATAATCAGGGAGGAGTAAGCGCATGATAGATAAAGACGGAATCGCCGGTATCATCGAAGATTACGAACGTCTGAAATTACGGGTAGGTATGACTGCAAGTCACTCAGCCCTCGACATATGTGATGGGGCTATCGAAGAAGGATTCCCTACAGCCGCATATTGTCAAGAGGGAAGAGAAAAGACCTATTCTCAATATTTCAAAACTCAAAGAACATCTTCAGGAAGAGTTCGCAGAGGAATGGTTGACAAAACCATTGTTATGGATTCATTCAATGATGTTATGCAACCTAAGATGCAGGAAGAAATGCGTAAAAGGAATGTGGTCTACATTCCTAACAGGTCATTCACTTCTTACTCCAGCATTGATGATGTGGAAAACAACTTCCATGTTCCAATGTTTGGCTCTCGAAACATGCTTCGTATGGAAGAGAGAACTGAGGAGCAAGATTACTATTGGATTCTTGACAAAGCAGGACTGCCATATCCCGAAGCGATTGCAGATCCTCAAGACATTGATTGCTTGGTGATTGTCAAGTTACACCATGCTCAGAAGAAATTGGAGCGTGGATTCTTTACTTGTGCATCTTACAAGGAGTATTGCGAAAAGAGTGAGACTCTGTTAAAAGAAGGAACAATTGACCAAGCAAGCCTTGATGGAGCACGTATTGAGAAATATGTAATCGGTCCGGTATTCAATCTCAACTTCTTCTATTCACCTCTTGAAGAAGAGATGCCAAAACTAGAACTTCTCGGTGTCGACTGGCGCTTTGAATCATCACTAGATGGGCACGTGCGCTTGCCTGCACCTCAGCAAATGACAATGCCAGCACACCAACAAATCCCTGAAATGACGGTTGTAGGACACAACACAGCAACAATTCGTGAATCGCTCTTAGAGAAGGCATTCGAACTCGGTGAGAAGTTTATCACTGCTTCCAAAGAACACTACGACCCAGGAATCATCGGGCCATTCTGCTTACAAACATGTATCGACAAAGACATGAATTACGCAATCTATGATGTTGCACCTCGTTTGGGTGGAGGAACAAATGTACACATGTCTGTGGGTCATCCATATGGTAATGCTACATGGAGAAAACCTGTTTCCAGTGGACGAAGAATCGCTATGGAACTTCGTCGTGCAGTTGAACAGGACCGCCTTTTGGAAGTATTGACTTAAGGTGATTTAGATTTCAGAGAAATTTTGGATAATAATCTCATTTCTCGCATTCATGCTACTCTTTGCAGGAGTAGGTTTGGCTTCAATACGTGTAAAGAAGGACACAACAGATGATTATTTGGTTGCAGGTCGTGGGATGCACCCTGCTCTTGCCGCACTTTCTGCAGTCAGTACTTGGAACTCTGGCTACATGTTCATCGGTGCAATAGGCTTCACTTATGTGATGGGCTACAATGTAATTTGGCTCGCTATTGCGTCAACACTTGGTCAACTTGTTGCATGGATGTGGTTATACAAATTCATTCAAGAAGAAGGTCACAAAAGAAATGTTAGGTCACTTTCATCTCTTGTTGGAGATAAAGCAGGCTCGCCAGAAGCAAAATTGGCGGCTGTTCTCTCAGTATTATTCCTAAGCATATATGCTGCAGCCCAACTAACATCTGGTGGTAAAGCATTGCTAGTAATGATGGGTTGGTCTGAACTTGTTGGGATTTTGATCGGATTTGTACTGGTAGTTGCTTACTGTTATGCTGGAGGAATCAGAGCTTCTATCTGGACCGATGCCATTCAGTCTTGTGTGATGATAGTTGGTTCGATGATTCTGTGTTGGATTGCATTAGGAGAAGTAGGAGGATTTAGCGGGATGAATTCTGGTCTTGAGTCTCAAGATACTGCCCTAACCAATATTATGCCACCCGACTTAATGTTTGGAATTTCTATGTGGGTTTTTGCATTCTTCCTTGGAGGGATAGCTGTTGCTGGCCAACCACAAGTGGTTTCACGAGTTATGACTCTTGGTTCAGAAGAAGACAGGAAACAAGCAATGATTTGGTTCTTCGTTTGGCAAACTCCATTCATCATCCTGATGACGTTTGTTGGTTTAGCAAGTCGCGTATTATTTCCAAAGGCAGATGATTTTGACCCAGAACTAGGTCTTCCTATGCTGGCCATGGATACAATGCCAGCAATCGGTATTGGTATGATTCTTGCATCAATTTTCGCAGCGACAATGTCAACAGCAGACAGTCAGGTACTAGCCTGTACTGCTGCGATTACAGATGATATCAAACCAGAATGGAGGGAGGACCACAAGACAACAAAGAAGGTCACATTAGTTGTCGCTGCTTTCGCAACTGCAATCTCAATTGGTGGACTTTACGTTCCAGGCGGAGATTCTGTGTTCAAGTTAGTAGTCCTAGCAGTGTACGGACTAGGAAGCATATTTGTCCCATTACTTGTCATTAGATGGATGGGATACAAACCAGATTCTACCCATTCGATTGTTATGATGTCATCAGCCTTTATTGCCGTTATAGCTTGGTCAATGCTGCCGGCTATTATGGGTTGGAAATCCGTATCCAGTGCAGACGGAATATTCCCCTCAGTACCTGGAATGGGTGCAGCTTTCGCAGCCCACTTCATTATGAGTGCAATGAGGACACCCGATGTGTCATCACTGGGAAGATACAACTGGCCAGATAGGAAAAAGGTTGGAACATTTGCTGCTGCCATCATAATTCCATTTGCTGGCTTCGAGGCAACATATCTGGCAACAGCTCCAGATTCATCATCTTCAGTTGCAATGGGTGGAGTTGGAGATTATTCTGTAGAAGGCACATA
>MDSY01133598.1_pt1 | contig 16651 bp, 14 predicted proteins | sample 811131 | NCBI WGS metagenome assembly MDSY01 (sample SAMN05326643, study PRJNA326480) | marine metagenome | isolation source: seawater | place: Atlantic Ocean: South West | collected 2010
GGCCTTTTTCAAACATCCGTACAGCTTGGTTACGGTTATGTTGTTGAGCTTCAGAGCTCAGTTTGCGTGCATCGATATGTTTCATGCCGAGCATTATAACATTTTATGTATTTGAATGCGAGGTTAATACCTTTGATGAACTTACCTATGTAGGCTTCACCAGCTGGGCCGTTAAAAGACACAATTGAAGTGGCCAACGCGCTCATGCTTAGCGTGCCTGCTAATACAGCAGTACCAAGCGTCGCTACGAGTAATGATTTTGTAGTCATAATGGTTACCTAGATTTATTTATATTTTTATATGCAATCGATTGCATTACTCATAAAACACATAATTAGTTTTGAGTCAAACAATAGTGCTCATTTATAGCTCATGGTCGCTTTTATTATATAGCTATGCGACAAATAGAACTGTTTATAAAAAATACCATAGAGTTAGTCCCACTTAGTTAGTCGTAATTATTTATGAAAAAATATTTAATATTAATTAAAATCAATATCTTATAATTTTATATTTTAATAAATTGAGTTTTATGTTGTGTAAATTGACAGCTCTACTGTCTTAAGATTAGGATAAAGTTAACGTTAAATCGTGTAGCTTGGTGGTGCAAGTCAAGTATTTGGCTTTTCCCAAAATAGCCATGCTTTCACGTAATGTGGTGTTCTGAATTGGACTTTTTAGTTAGCTAGTGGTCATTAAATGCAATCGTTTGCTTTTTTCTATGTGCTTGTCGCGATGGCATATACTACAAGCTGAATTCTATTCAGGCTTTAGAGCCACTTTAAGGGTTAAGATATGTGTGAATATAATTACCCAAAAAGGTAACGTAATGACAAGAGAAGAATTACTAAGAATATTGGATTTTGTTGATACGAGTCGGAGCTTGTCTGAAACAAGGGCCAACTTGTCGTTGGTGGACCCTCGTTGGAACCTTATCTCTCATGCAGTGAGGCGTCATTGTGAGGGTAAGCTTAATACCAGCTCCTCTATGGCAATGGCTGCAAATGTACCTTATGGTACTGCACTTAGGCGTATCAATGAATTACTGGCAGAGGGGTTGTTGTTAAAGCGGCCATCTTCAAAAACAGGTAAGTCGTTCTCTTTACACCCCTCGCGTGAGCTCATTCAGGAGTTTGAATCTTACGCTCTGCAGTTGAAAGCTCATATCGGCCATACCTTTGGTTTTAGCTCAGAAGAAAATGGCATTAGTGATTTCTATTTTGGTGGCTCTTATATGGCTTCACGTATCCTGTCTTTTCCTAGCGTGATGAAGCGCGGTATTGGTTATGAGCACGTGTTACGTATATTAAGTCCGTCTGATCCAACGTTTAGAACACTGAGTGACTTCCTCAAAGATTTAAAGGAGTTTTGCGGAGGACAGTTGGAAGTTACTAATCTGCCATTGGATGAATTACATGATGAGATCATGCATAACTCCACTAAAACGTCATCAAAATACGATGTTATTGCAATTGATTTACCGTGGATCGGGGAGTTTGTTGAACAACAGGTGATTTTGCCATTAACTGACATGGTCGAACGCAAACAGTATCGGTTTGCGGATTACCATACTACGGCTTGGAAAGGTTCCAGCTACAATGGTGAACAATACGCAATACCGGTACAACCTACGGCAGAACTATTGTTTTATCGTACCGACTTGTTTTCTGAGGCTGGTTTGGCACCTCCAATGACTACAAACGATGTTATTTTTGCTGCTAAACAGCTGCATCAGTCTAGACCAGGCCTAAACGGCATCGTTATGAACTATGGTGCGGGTACGCCTATTGCTCACACCTTTATTCAAACGATGGCTGACTTTGGTCAGCCCATTGTCGATATGCCAAGAGTAGGTAAAGACTTTATTGTAGACCACTTATCAGGCCTGCAACTTAAACCTATGATCAACAGTGACGCAGGCTACCGAGCGGCCGAATACATGTTGGAACTGCTTAAATATGCACACCCAGACAGTATTAACGCATCGTGGGATCAGCGTGTTAGATTGTTTGCCGAAGGGCATGCGGCAATGACTTACGGTTGGTCTATTCGGGCTGCAGTGTTCGAACTGGACGCAAGTCAACCCGCCCACGGCCATGTGGGTTACTTACCTCATCCCCATGGCCCTAGAGCAACCAATGTTTCGCCTATAGGTGGTTTCTCCCTAGCCATACCCACAAACCTACCTCAAGATCGTGTACCTACAGCGTGGAAGATAATGCAATACCTCACCAGCCCAGAGATGATGAAGTGGTATGTGCAAAACGGCAGTATGTCCAGCCCTAGATTTTCCACCAGCTCAGACCCTGAAATAAAGGCTTTAAGTAATATTATTAGTCGTGTGGATATGATGGAAAAAAAGGGACAAATTCAGTTATGGCCTCGCGCACCAATTCCCGAGTTTGCGAGCATTGTAGCTATTTTGGGTGAAGAAATTCATGACCTTGTTAGAGGAAAGGTGAGCATTACCACTGCTCTAGAGCAATCGCAAAGTCGTGTAGACAAGTCAATGCGGCAACAGGGGCGATACTAACGGACCTAACTATAGATACTACAACGAAATGATTACAAGTCTTCCACATCTCGCCATTGTCGGCTTGTAGCAGCTTTCAAGATGGCGTCTATGGTGCACTGCACTTTGTAACCTTCACGAAAATCTGTGTGACAGGCAGTACCATTATTAAGGCTATCAATAATTTGAGAAACCTCAATAATTTTTAGGTCATTAAAACCTAAGTGGTGGCCTGCAGCAGGGCAGAAACTGCCATAAGGTTTGTGGTCGGGACCTGTTTCTAGTTTCTTAAAGCCGCTATAGCCAGCAGACTTCCCTGCTTCCCAAACGCGTAGTTCGTTCATTCGCTCTTGAGAAAAAGCAATCGCTCCTTTAGTTCCGGTAATTTCAAAAGATAAGTCCATAGTGTGGCCCGTGGCTAACCAATTGACATCAATACTGCCAACGACGCCAGATTCAAACTGCAGTAAAGCATGGGCAACATCATCAACTAACACTGGCTTTAACTCGTTTGACCCAAGACTTGTAGGTCGATACTTATGAACAGTGATGCTATGGGCACAAACCGAGGTGATGTTGCCCAGTAAATAACGTGCCATAGAGATAATGTGGCTATCAATATCAGCCATCGCGCCACCACCCTCCACCGCTGTTCTAAATGAGTGGGGCTGGTTAGGGTCAAGCATATAGTTCTCTGCATGTCGGCCATTAAAACTGGTAATTTCGCCTAACTCTCCAGCTTCGATCATCTGTTTGCACACTTCGATGAGTGGGTTTCTCAAAAAATTGAAGCCTACCATGGTGGTTATATTAGCCGCTTCGGCTGCTTGCATCATAATGCGTGCAGATGCAGAAGTAGTTGATAGAGGTTTTTCGCAATACACTATTTTGCCATTAGCAATAGCGCGTAAGGCAATCTCTTCATGCAAGGCGTTGGGTGCAGTAATAGAAACAAGATCAATTTCAGGGTGATCAACTAGAGTTTTCCAGTTGCTTGTGGCGTTTTCAAACCCCAGGTCTTTGGCGCTTTTTTTTTGCCATTTCACTATTGATGTCGGCAATGGTGTGAAGATTAATGGTGACTGGCGAATTAAATAAACCAGCATAAGAGCGAAATGCGTTTGCGTGGCACTTGCCCATAAAACCTGACCCAATAAGACCTATGTTTAATGTACCTTGTATATTTGTCATAAGCTGATCCTAAATCCCTATATAAAAGTCTCTGTATTAGACGTAAATCAGTTTTTGAACAAATTGGTTATAACTGATGCAAACTAGTATGCCCATTGTTCACAATATTCCTATCTAAAATATGTCCATAATGGACATATGGCTTTATTTCAACATATGGCCACAATTTGTCCACCAATTTTATATTTAACCCTTTCAAACAACGACTTAGTATTAATAATGGCAAAGGCGACAACATTATTGTCCCTGCTATAACGTCACTTATATCCATATTGGATATATTTGCCGTTGCGCAGAATGAGGCCTTTATGCGACCTTTATAGTGCCTGCCCAGAAGAGCTATAAGGTTGTCAAAGCTTGGCTTGGTCAAAAAATGAGTGCTCGGTGAAAGTTTCTATACTGTAGTTAGCTTGCAGTAAGAGTGAGTAGTGAAGTGTGAACTTTAAGCAAAATTTTTCGAGTCAACCTTTAGGTGTCTATCCAACTAAAATAAGTAGGAAATAAAAATGAATAACATTAAAAAACGTATCATTGGTTCTGTGCTTGGGTTAGCTGTTACAGGGCTGGTTGCAACTGCACCAGTTATGGCTGATAACCTGCGCATGTCTTTTATCGTGAAAGACATGACTAACCCCTATTACTGGCGTATGGGTGACGGTGCTAAGGCAGCGGCTGCAGAATTGGGCATTGATTTATCATTTGTGTCGGCTAAAGTAAACGGTGATATCGAAGGTCAAATTTCAGTGGTTGAAACGGAATTGGTTAAGTCTCCGGACGCTATCATACTGGTTCCTATGAATGGCACCGCTTTGATTCCTAAGGTTATGGAAGCTAATAGCATGGGTATTCCAGTTATTACTGCGGATACACGTGTTGATGATGGTCCTGGTAAGGTTGAAACCTTTGTTGGCCTAGACGAGCGTACTTCGTTCTCTGGTATGGCTGAGTGGGTAGTGGCTAAGTTAGGTGGCCAAGGTAAAGTTGCTATTCTAGAAGGCTTTCGTGGTAGTTCTACTGCAGAGTTGCGTCTTAATGGCATGATGGATGTGTTTAACTCCCACCCTGGTATTGAAGTAGTAGCTTCAATCTCTGCTGATTGGGACCGCGAAAAGGCCCTAAAAGCTTCAGAAGATATATTACAGGCACATCCTGATGTTGATGCTATTTTAGGCTCTAACGACGGCATGGCATTAGGTGCAGTGCAAGCTGTTAAGAGTGCAGGCAAGCTTGGCCAGGTTATTGTGGTTGGAGATGACGCAATTCCTTCAGCGTTAGCGGCACTTATTTCAGGTGATTTAGATGCAACGATTGATGGCAATACTGATCAGGTAGGTTACCTAGCGGTTAAAGCAGCTTACGACTTGGTGGTGAACAAGATTCAACCAGAAGCTTGGATAGTTGTGCCTTCCTCTATCATGGTTGCTAAAGATGTAAGCCAAGAGTACCTTGATTCTCGTGGTATTGATCTATAACAAGAAAAACTGAGGTAAGGATAATTTACCCTAGTTAATAATAGGCCAATTTATAGGTTGGCCTATTTTATTTTAGGCAGAACAACCTTATTAAAGTATCCAGAACAAGGTATTTAAGCCCATGAGTGATAAAAAACCGTTGGTTGAAATGATCAATATCTGCAAACATTTTGCTGGTTTGCAAGCGTTATCTAACGCAAGTCTAGAACTTTTTCCTGGTGAAGTATTGGGGCTGTTAGGTCACAACGGAGCAGGAAAATCCACTTTAATCAAAGTTTTAGCTGGAGCTCATGGTGCTGACTCGGGAGAAATAAAAATTTCTGGTGAGTCGGTGGAGTTTGAAAACCCCAATAATGCAAGAGCTTACGGTATAGAAACCATTTATCAAGAGTTGGCACTGTGTGGCAATCTCAATGCGTCGGCCAATTTGTTTATGGGTAGGGAGCTTACTAGTTTTGGCTTTTTACGAACGAAAGCGATGCGGGTGGAGACGCAACAAGCACTCACCAAATTAAGTATAAAAATTAAGTCTCTTGACGTGGATGTGGAAACTATGTCGGGTGGGCAACGGCAGGCCATATCTATCGGTAGGGCAGTCCATTTTGACGCCAAAATTCTGATTATGGATGAGCCCACTGCAGCATTAGGCATGGAAGAAACCAAAATGGTTATTGAGCTCATTCAAGAGCTTAAAAGTACAGGAATTGGCATTATTTGGATTAGCCATGACATCCATGATGTCTATGCGTTCACCGACCGTATAGCGATTATGAATGGTGGCAAGAACGTTATTACCTGTGCCACCAAAGATTATACACAAGATGAAATTGTATCGATGATCATTTCAGGAAGAGCTCTGCCTAAGTCCCAAAACTCTGAAGTAAGTGAGGCTAACTAATGAAATCTGCTCTCAAAAAAATACAAGATTATCCATTAACGTGGATTGTTGTTGTAGGCCTTATTTTGGGCACCATATTATCCTTTTTATCGCCTTACTTTCTTACTGTAGGTAATATAACTAACCTCATGAAACAGGTTTCTATCGTTGCTATTTTGGCGGCCGGTCAAGCGATTGTTATTTTATCGGGTGGCATTGATCTGTCGGTAGGCTCTGTTCTTGCGCTGTCAGCGATCACTATGGGCTGGCTCATCCAACAAGGGGTAGATCCTTCCCTAGCTGCATTAGCTGGGTTAGCTGTGGGTACGGTGACGGGTTTTGTTAATGGGTTCATTATTACCCGAGGAAAAACACCTCCTTTTATCGCCACCCTTGGTATGTTGGGCGTAGCTCGTGGCCTAGCTTTAGTGGCGACCGGTGGTGTGTCATATCAAGTATTGGTACCAATGTTTATGACCATAGGTAACGGCAAGTTTTTGGGTTTACCTATTCCTGTCTACTTTGTGATTGCCACCTATTTGGTGATGTATATTGTGTTAACAAATATGCGTTTTGGACGCCACGTATATGCCATTGGTGGCGATGAGCGAGTTAGCCGGTTACAGGGTATTCCTGTTGATTATCAACTGATTAAAGTCTATATGATTAGTGGCTTTTTAGCGGGGCTGGCTGCAGTTGTTATGGTGGGTAGATTGGCAGCAACGCCGCCGAACGTGGCGCAAGGTATTGAGTTGCAAGCTATTGCGGCGGTCATTATAGGTGGTATCGCATTTACGGGTGGCAGAGGCATGGTGCTAACCGCGTTGGCTGGTGCGATTATTATGGCTATGATTACCAACGGGCTCAATATTCTTGGGGTGTCTTCTTTCTGGCAGCCTCAGCGAGGCAGGTTACACAGTATTATTGTTAGAGGCTGGAGGTAAAGACTCAAATCCGTGGATTAAGATACCTTTAGGTTACGCCAAGTTATATGCCAACCCAAAGGTCAATTGGTGTTATGAAAGTGAACCTGAAATTAACCTCAATAACCGGTGTCTGTTTCAACCACGGGGTAAAGTCTTGGGTGGGAGTGGTGCTATCAACGGTATGATTTATGTTCGTGGCCAAGCCGCAGACTTTGATGGCTGGGAAGCTCAAGGCTGTGAAGGGTGGGGGTTTAATTCAGTAATGCCTTACTTTCTTAAGTGTGAAGATCAAGAGCGTGGAGTAAGTCAGTATCATGCTGTTGGTGGGCCAGTAAGTGTTGCTGATTTGCCTTCTAAAGAAATACTGGGCGAAGCCTTTCATGAAGCATCCAAAAAGTTAGGCTCTCCATACAATAATGACTTTAATGGTGAGTCTCAAGTGGGTGCAGGTTATGTGCAAGTGACCACTAAAAATGCACGCTGCTGGAGTACTGCTGACGGCTACCTAAAAGGCAAGATAGCAACTAATATTACTGTTGTTACCCATGTGATGGTTAATAGTTTAGTGCTTGAAAGAGGCCAAATAACGGGTGTTAATTATAGCGATAAGAGTGGTACCTATACTGCTAGAGCTACTAAGGAAGTGATTATTAGTGCAGGCACCTTTAATTCTCCTAAGTTACTGGAGCTGTTGGGTATTGGCAATCGAGAAGTATTAGAAAGCAAGGACATCGCTGTTCAACATGAGCTACGCGGGGTTGGTGAAAATTTACAAGACCACTTTGGCATAGGGGCACAATATCGCGCTTCCAAGCCAGTAACTGTTAACGATTTGTCCAATAATGTTATTAAGGGTGGTTTAGCCTTAATGCGCTATTTGTTATTTAAAACAGGCCCTTTCGCCAATAACGGTAACTACTCAAATACCTTTATTAATTCATCACAAGATGTAGACCGGCCCGATATGATGATTACTTTTATGGGATTGTGTACTGGTGAAAATTTACGACCCAGGCCTTTTTCTGGCTTTACCATATTGGCGGAGCATATTCGACCCGATTGTAGAGGCACTGTGCATGTTCGCTCAGATGATCCTCGTGAACAACCCATTATCAAGTTTAACTTTTTAGAGTCAGATGCGGATAAAAAAGCTGCAATAGAAGGCCTTAAGCATGCCCGAAAAATTGCTCAAACAGCCCCTATGAGTGGCTTTGTTGCTGAAGAGTTAAAACCAGGGTCAGACAAGGTCACTGACGAACAGCTGCTAGAACATTGCCGCAGTGAAGGCTTATCTTTATTACACTGTGTAGGCACCTGCAAGATGGGAGTTGATGAGCTTTCAGTAGTTGATTCAAGACTAAAAGTGCACGGATTAAAAGGTGTCAGAGTGATCGACGCATCAATAATGCCTACCATAGTTTCTGGAAATACTAATGCGGCTGCTATCATGATCGGTGAAAAAGATGCTCAAATGGTTATTGATGATTGGTGTAATTGACCCAACTTGTAAATAGGTACTAAATCAACAATACAAAAAATAGCATTAAGAGGTGTATATGATTCGATTTTGCATTTTTGGATCTGGCCGGATGGGCATGGAGTATGCCAAAATTCTGGTGGATCACCCCTATGCACATTTGGTGGCAATTATTAACCCAAATATTGTCTCCGCTCATGCTTTAGCCCAACAGTTTAGTTGCCAGTCTTTTAAGACCCTTGCAAACTGTTTAGCCGCAGTAGATATTGATGCAGCCATTATTTGCTCGCCTACTAGTACCCACCTCGAGCTAATACGTGAAGTTGCTCAAGCAGGCAAAGCTATATTGTGTGAAAAACCGATAGATTTGAGTATGCACCGTTTGGATCAATGCATCAGCGTGGTGGAGCAGTATCAAGTGCCTTTTGCGGTTGGCTTCAACCGACGTTTTGATCCCAGTAATGCACAGTTGCACCGCCGTGTGACACAAGGTGTTGTGGGGGATATTAATATGTTGGTGCTAACTAGTAGAGACCCAGCTCCGCCACCTATCGACTACATCAAGGGTTCTGGAGGATATTTTTGTGACAGCACCATTCATGATATTGACCTAGCTTGCTGGCTAACTGGTGAAAAGCCCATAGAGGTATTTTCCAGTGCTAGCTGTTTGATTGATGAGCGTATCGGCCAGGTAGGAGATGTAGACACTGCTATGACGATTCTTAAAATGCCAAGCGGTGTTCTGTGCCACATCAACAATAGTCGAAAAGCTGTGTATGGTTTTGATCAGCGAGTGGAAGTGTTTGGCTCTAAAGGCATGTTACAAACGCAAAACCAACATGATGTGTATGTGTGTCAATCAACAGCGCAACATACGGGTGCTCAGGACCCATTGAAGTTCTTTTTCCTTGAGTGTTACCAGCAATCGTTTATTAATGAGGTGGATGAATTTATTACCTGTTTAAGAACTAAAGTTACACCTTCCGTTACCGCAATAGATGGAAGGATTGCGTTAGAGGTGGCATTGGCCTGCGATCAGTCACAACGAGAGGGAGTCGTGATTAAGCTGTAAGAGTGAATAACGTTATTGGGGCAGTACTTGGGTGAGGTGCTCTAATGCCTAGTGCTCCACTAACTATTAACGTGGCTAAATATATAAAATAGTGTGAAGTTCAGTATCTTGGGGTTTAAAATTAGTGCTCTATTAGAGTGGTAAAAATTAATACTAAATAGCCTCACACATACCCTAAAGGCAGCGCTGTACTGTCCAGCACTTTACGCATAACAAAGGCAGATTTCACGCCACTTACACCCTTAATTTTGGTAATTTTTCCTAATAATATATCGTGGTACCTGTCCATGTCGGGTACTACTACTTTAAGCTGGTAGTCTGCCTCGTGGCCGGTGATCAAATAACATTCCATTACTTCTGGTAATAGCGATATAGCGTTTTCAAATTCTTCAAATCGTTCGGGGATGTGTTTGTCCATCACAATATGCAGTATAGCGGTTAGATTAAGGTTAACTGCGCGGTCATTAATTCGCACCACGCGGTCACGAATCACACCGCTTTCTTCTAGCTGCTTTACACGCCTAGAGCATGGCGCTGCAGTAAGGCCAACACGTTCTGCTAGCTCTTGGTTAGATAGGCTGCCGTCATCTTGAAGGTGGCGCAATATATTGCGGTCATAGCGGTCTAATATGGTCATAGTGTTTGCTTGTATCCATTATTCGGCAAATAAATTGCGATTTAATCTAATTATGGTATTAATTATTGCGTATATTGTCAATATGGCGCCAAATTAGATGTGATATTGCGCCTAGTTGGCGATAAACTAGTTCAAATTAGTTTATTCGAGCGTCACCATGTTTGATCACACCTTTAATCACCTTAAATACCAGCCGTTTGAAGCCACGCCTTTACCAGACCGTACCTGGCCTAGCCAATCTATTACTCAGGCACCTACATGGTGTAGCGTAGATTTACGTGATGGTAATCAGGCCTTGGTTAACCCTATGAGCGGGCAACAAAAACTACGCATGTTTGAATTGTTGGTGAAGCTTGGTTTTAAACAAATAGAAGTGGGTTTCCCTTCGGCTTCGGTGCCAGACTTTGATTTCGTACGTATGTTGATTGAGCAAAATAGGGTGCCAGATGATGTGACATTACAAGTACTTACGCCGGCCCGTGAGGAACTCATTAAAAAAACTTACCAAGCCCTAGAAGGTGTTAAAAAAGCTATAGTGCACGTTTACAATTCCACCTCTAAAGTGCAGCGTGAACAAGTATTTGGTTTGCCAGAAGCGGGCATTAAAGCCATTGCAGTGCAGGGTGCTAAATGGGTACAGCAGTATGCTAATGAATACCCTAATACCCAATGGGGCTTTGAGTATTCACCAGAAAGCTTCACCGGCACTGAAATGGATTATGTGGTGGAGGTGTGTGATGCAGTGATCAAGCAGTGGTTACCAAGTGAGGGCCGAGAACTGATTATTAATCTACCCTCCACTGTAGAGCTTTCTACACCCAACTTATTTGCTGATCAAGTGGAGTATTTTTGTCGTCATTTACAGCATCGCCAACAGGTAACTATTAGCCTTCATACCCATAATGACCGTGGGTGTGCGGTTGCTGCAGCAGAGTTAGGGCTATTGGCAGGTGCAGATCGCGTTGAAGGCACTCTTATGGGCAATGGGGAGCGAACAGGCAACATGGACGTGATTACTATGGCCATGAACTTGTACTCACAGGGCATTGATCCAACACTCGATATAGGCAACGTATTAGAAATTATTGAAGTAGTGGAGAGTTGTACCGAAATTGCTGTGTCTCCGCGCCATCCGTGGGCTGGTGAACTAGTGTATACGGCATTTTCTGGTAGCCACCAAGATGCTATTCGTAAGTCTGTGGCGTTTCATAAAGACCAAAATAAGTCCCACTGGGATGTGGCCTATTTACCAATAGATCCACGTGACATTGGCCGTGAGTATGAAGCGGTAGTGCGCATTAATAGCCAAAGTGGCAAAGGTGGTGTGGCTTTAGTGTTAGAGCGAGACTACGACATTGAACTACCTAAATGGATACATCCTGCGGTGAGTGGTGTAGTACAAAAAGCCACCGAGGCTTCAGGTTCAGAAGTGTCTTCGGAGCACATTAAAGCCTTGTATCAAAGTCATTTTGTAGAGGTTGCTGCGCCATGGCAGTTACATGATTATGACATCCAGGCCCATGGGCAAGAACTTAGTGCAAACTTTAAGGTGGGGCAAACGTCTTTTTCCGGCCAAGGTGCTGGTGCCTTAGAAGCATTAAGCGATGCGTTAAGTGTGCAGTATGAATGTGTGTTAGAAGTAACACAGTTTGATCAGCACGCATTAACTAGTGGTACTGATGCCCAAGCATTAGCGTGTATGGAAGTGCGGATTGACGGCGTGGTGGTGCATGGTATTGCGCAGGCTGAAGACAGCACTGCGGCGGCATTGCAGGCTATGCTTACAGCGTTCAGCCGCAGCAAAGCTGCAGGCTAGCGCCGTAGATAAATTAGCAAGGATTTGATGCTAGAAAGGCCTATATAACCTAAGTTCTAGTAGGCTTGGAGTCTTTATACTTTTTGTCTTTCTTTGCTTTAGCTTTTACAGCCTTAGCTTTATCTGACTTAGACACCTTTGGTTTTTTGGCCTTAATCTTTTTCAGCACCTCAGGTTCTTCCTTTTTGGGGGAGAACCCTGGGAATACTTGCCTGTTAATGCTGTTACCAATGTAACGTTCGATACGGCCTAGATTTGGCCAATCCATTGCATCCACAATAGACCAAACACTGCCGTCGGCACCGTCTCGGCCAGTTCGGCCTGCACGGTGAACATAGCTGTCTGCTTTTTCTGGCATGTGTACGTTAATAACATGGGTTAGGCCTGGTAGGTCCACACCACGGGCCATAACGTCGGTAGCCACCATCACTTTAGTACGGCCACGACGCATGTCTTTAATTTGTTGGTTTCGATCACTTTGACGTAAGTCGCCATGTAAACCAGTGCACTGAATACCCAGAGTGCGAATCACTTTAAGCCATGTATCCACTTGTTTTTTACTATTCACAAAAACAATGGCTTGCTTTACTTCATGTAAGCGTAATAAAGCTTTAAGCAGGTGCTCTTTGTGCTGTTCATTATCAGCTTGGTAAACTGCTTGAGTGATTTTTTTCGCCACATGACGCGGCGCTTCTACAGCCACTTGCACCGCGTTATCTGACAGCAAGTCGTGGGCAAAGGCTTGTACCTTGTCACCTTCTAAAGTAGCAGAGAACATAGACGTTTGACGTTCAAGAGGCAACATATCTGAGATTTGGTGAATGGCTTGAATAAAGCCTAAATCCAACATACGGTCCGCTTCGTCTATCACAAACACAGTGACCATCGACAAGTCGAGCGCCATGTGTTCTTCAATTTCTAACAAGCGGCCCGGCGTAGCAACAAGAATGTCGATGGTTTGTGCCACCATGGCTTTTTGCATACCAAAAGGGACACCACCCACAATAAGGCAGCACTTCAAGTGGTTGTGGGTCACTAACTGTTGAATTTGATCGTAGGTTTGGCGAGCGAGTTCGCGGGTAGGGCTTAGAATAAGCACTTTAGGGGTGCCGGCTTCTTGCCTTGGAGTGTCTAAAATGTGTTGCAATGCAGGCAGTACAAAAGCGAGGGTTTTACCCGTTCCAGTGGGAGCTGATGCCAATACGTTAGAGCCTTCCAAAAGCGGTGGAATAGCTTGTTGTTGAATGGCTGTTGGCTGGGTAAACTCATGTTCTGCAAGGGCGAGAAGTAGCTCTTGATCCAGCAGTAAATCGACAAAAGACACGGTGGCATAACTCAATAAATATTCGAGGCAATAGGATAACGTATTTTGCCCATAATAGATTTAGATAATTATCCATATAGTGGTTTGTTACGTCTATCTTGCGTGCTTCATAAGTGCACTAATTCCTGAAGCAATGTTGTCGCTATATTGGTCTTTTTTACCTGAGCTGAGTTCTTCCTTTAACTTGCGGCGCAAACATAATAGTTTCTCTAGGCGCTCTAGTTCTAGATCGATGCGCGCATCGATGAATACCAGGTCTGTTTTGGTCATAATTCAATCCTCAATAGTACTAATTTACGGCGTTTTATTGACACATAAATGTTAATGCATTAACTGTGCCGGAATTGGTTTGCGGCTTTGCCTTTTGCATTGGATGTTGACAGTGGTGGCTTTGCTGTAGCAAGGTGCATGGAGGTTTATTGTGTAGTTGCGATGTCGTTTTCAGATATGCGCTAATTTGTAGCACTGAGATACTGGCTCGGTTAAAAATGGTATCCTAATGTGCGTTATAAGCGCGTATTTGTGAGGTGAGCCTCCTCATAAGACCTTGAAATTAAGTCAACACAGAGAACAACATGTCTGCTGATTCTAACCAAGACAATGTGGTGCGTTTGCACCCAGGCGCTGGCCGCAATAAATCTCGTATCCACCTTCGTGGCCGTCAAGTTAACCTAGATACGTTAGCGCAGTTGCGAGAGTTGATCGGTGATCAACCGATTAAACGCGATATGCTTATTGAATACCTACACTTAATTCAAGATAAGTTTGGTTACCTGTCTGCAGCAAACCTTGCCGCCTTAGCCCACGAGATGAATATTCCCATGGCTGAAGTGTATGAATGTGCTTCTTTTTATGCGCATTTTGATATTGTCAAAGAAAACGAAGCGCCACCTGCGGCTGTTACTGTGCGTGTATGTGACAGTTTAAGCTGCCAGCTTGCTGGTGCGCAGCAGTTAAAGTCTGCCCTAGAGGCAGGTTCAGACCCTGCGCAAGTGCGTATCCTTAACGCTCCATGTATGGGCCGTTGTGATACTGCTCCTGTTGCTGAAGTAGGGCATCACCACGTAGACAATGCTAATACTGCTAAAATTTTAGCCACTATAGAAGCAAAACACTTCCACCCAGACATACCCGACTATATTGCCTATGATGCTTATCTAGTAGATGGCGGTTATGCCTTGCTGAAAAAATGCTTAGCTGGTGACTATACTTGGGAAGATATTCAAAAAGTGTTGGCTGATGCCAACCTTAAAGGCTTGGGTGGTGCAGGTTTTCCAACGCACATGAAATGGAAGTTTGTGCGCCAAGAGCCTAAGCCACGTTACCTTGCCATCAATGGTGATGAAGGTGAACCTGGTACCTTTAAAGACCGTCTGTATTTAGAGACTGATCCACACCGCTTTATTGAAGGTGCGTTGATTAGTGCCTGGGCTGTAGAGGCAGAAGCAGCCTATATCTACCTGCGTGATGAATACCCAGCTGCTCTCGAAATTTTGAAAATAGAAATTGCTAAAGTAGAAGCTGCAGGCCTTGCCCCTGCTGGTGGTATTCACTTACGCCGTGCTGCGGGTGCGTACATCTGTGGTGAAGAATCGGCCATGATTGAGTCTTTAGAGGGTAAGCCTGGCTTACCCCGTCATCGTCCACCTTTTGTGGCGCAGGTCGGTTTGTTTAATCGTCCTACGTTAGTTAACAACATTGAAACTGTTTTTTGGATCCGTACCTTGATGGACAAGGGTGCGCAGTGGTTCTCTAGCCAAGGTCGTCATGGCTCGCAGGGTCTGCGTAGTTTCTCTGTTTCTGGCCGTGTTAAAAACCCAGGTGTTAAGTTAGCACCAGCGGGCATTACTATGCAGGAACTAATGGATGAGTATTGTGGTGGTATGGCTGATGGCCATACCTTTAAAGGATACCTCCCTGGTGGCGCGTCAGGTGGTATATTGCCAGCAGGCATGGCCGATATTCCATTAGATTTTGGTACGCTTCAGGCATACGGTTGTTTTATTGGCTCAGCCGCAGTAATGGTATTGTCAGACCATGACAATATGCGTGATGTGGTTGTGAACTTACTTAAGTTTTTTGAAGATGAAAGTTGTGGTCAGTGTACACCTTGTCGCGTAGGCACAGAAAAAATGGTGAAGTTGCTGCAGCGACCTGATTGGGATCAAGTGCTAATGGCTGAATTAGGCCAGGCAATGTGTGATGCGTCAATTTGTGGTTTAGGTCAAGCGGCTGCTAACCCAGTCAACACTGTATTTAAATATTTTGATGCTAATTTGATTGCTACTGATCTGGCTGCCAGCGCTAAACAGATGCCCAGTATGGGAGACGTAATATGAACCAAGATATTATTAACTTCACCCTCGACGGTGAGAAAGTCACGGCCAAAGCAGGTGAGAGCATTTGGCAAGTGGCTAAGCGTCTGGGTGAAACCATTCCTCATTTATGCTACAAACCAGAACCTGGTTACCGTGCAGACGGTAATTGTCGCGTATGTATGGTAGAAATTGAAGGCGAGCGTGTATTAGCCCCTTCTTGTTTACGTCCACCTACAGAGGGCATGGTGGTTTCAAGTGCAACCTCGGACCGTGCCCAAGTTTCACGTAAAATGGTATTGGAGCTATTAGCTACCGATCAGCCAGAGCGTGAAGAATCACCAGACAAAAGTTCACACTTTTGGGCTATGGCCGATTTGTTGGCCGTAGACGCTTCTGAAGCTCGTTTTGATGAAACTATAAAACCTTGTGCAGACAACAGCAGTAAGGCTATGCGCGTAAACCTACAATCTTGCATAAACTGTAACTTGTGTGTTGTTGCTTGCCGCGAAGTTCAGGTGAACGATGTTATTGGTATGGCTAATCGGGGTTCAGGTTCTAAGGTTGTGTTCGACTTTGACGACCCTATGGGCGATTCTACCTGCGTTACCTGTGGTGAATGTGTTCAGGCTTGTCCTACTGGTGCCTTAATGCCTGCTACGGTAACCAGTGAAGAAGGCAAGGGTGACAGCGCAGACTTTGACCGCAAAGTAGACAGTGTATGTCAGTATTGTGGCGTAGGTTGCCAGCTAACTTACCATGTTAAAAACGAACGTATTGTTTACGTTGATGGCCGCGATGGTCCCGCTAACCAAAGTCGTTTGTGTGTAAAGGGCCGTTTTGGTTCTGACTATATTCACCACGGTGATCGAGTTACTAAACCATTGATTCGTCTCGAAGGTGCTCGCAAAGGCATTTATAACGACTTTGATCCAGCCAAACCTTTAACACATCTTCGTGAAGCCAGTTGGGAAGAGGCGCTAGACTTCGCCGCTAATGGCTTTACTAAAATTCGTGATGCTCAAGGTAAAA
>MDSY01006938.1_pt1 | contig 16650 bp, 10 predicted proteins | sample 811131 | NCBI WGS metagenome assembly MDSY01 (sample SAMN05326643, study PRJNA326480) | marine metagenome | isolation source: seawater | place: Atlantic Ocean: South West | collected 2010
TGCTTCGTTACCCGCGCCCTCTTTGCCGTTTTCTATTATTTTCGTAACCTGCTTGTTCACCCGCTCCACCGCGCCCGTCCATATGGAAGGTTGAAGGTGGCTTCCCTGCTCACCTCGCGGGGTCAAGCCAAGCACGACGATCTTAACCTCAGGAGAGGTCAACCTCCGGAGCTCCTCTACGATGCTGACTATACCCGACACAGCAGCAGGCACGCCTTGAGATAATAAAGTCTCCATGTCGTCATCGCTCGCGCACCCCGATGCGTACAACCCACCCTCGACGTTCCGAATCGACCGCGAAAGGTCGTTGGTTCCTATTAGTAACGTGACGTACTGTACGTTGTCGTTGTTGTCAGGAAAGCCTTGATTGCGTAACCTCCACAGCACGTTGCCGCACGTGTCGCCCGAAATTGCCAAGGCTAAAGGATTTAAATGCCCTAGTCGTTTCTCCAAAATTCCAGGCGCAGCGGCGTACTCTTGCCGTGTGTTTCCAAGACTCGTGCCTCGCCACGCTTCCGTGATTGAATCTCCGACGAGGATTAATGAGTTCGAATCAGAGTTCTTCGCGTCGTCTTTCAACGTGTCAGCGAATTCACGCCAGTTCTGAGGCCACCCCTCCTCCGGCTCGATTTGGTCTACTTGGGTGAACGCCGGGACTTCAATTGTACTTGTCACGCACGTGCCAGGTGTTCTAGGAATCGGCACAGTAACATTACCTGTGAGTTCGTTCAATTTTTGCGCCCCACTCACCGCGGCGTTTGCTATTTCGGAAATCGAGTCGCCCGAAAAAACATTCATGTTAGACGTCAACGCGCTCGTGGCGTCGGATAATTCAACCACCGCTTCGTGCCCTTTTTCGGCGTTCTCCAGGTGCTCAGGGGACGTATGGTCTGCTGGAGCTTGTTCAAAGTCGATGCGAGCTTCTGGCGTTGATGGGACGACGTCGGAAGATGCGCCGTATACGTTGTCCGCTCGTTGTTGCTTTTCGTGGATACTTTCCAACGATCGCTCCGTGGTCCGTTCAGTGTGGACGCTCCCCCCTTTGCTCGCCACTAACGTGAACATCAGCACCGTCAACACTGTACACACAATCGCCCATGTCCACACCCGGCGTCGGTCGTGATAGTCGCCAGGTCGTGGGGGATGTGGGAAGTGCGCGTCTGCGATGTCGCCGAGTCGTGTTAACACATTAGTCTCAACGACGGGCGCGCTGGTCCGCGCTCTTGTCGTGTGTGTATCACCCAACGGAGCCTCGGACGTGGGAAGGAGCATCTCCACGTCCGCAGTAGTGGCACTCGACACTCCGCGAGCGCCACCGCGCGGGCGAACCTTCTCCATGGACTTCATCGAGGTGCCGCGATGTGTGGTGATGAGATGAGAAGTCGAGAGCTTGGCACGAAACGAAAACAAAAAAATAGCAATTTTTGTCATATTTTTCATCAGACGTAGTCCGCTCGCTACCTCTAAGCTCCTACACGTCATTACTCCCACTTTTCCATCACCCCTAAGCCTCCTACCATCTTCCTATCCTCCTACCAATTCCTATCCTATCCAACTCTCCTACATCCTACGTATCTCGACCCTTCCGTCGAGCGCCTTCATCTCTCTTTTTTCGAATCCTTCGATTTTCCTAATCCTCACATTCTCATCCTCAACCATTCCAACCCCAATCACATCACCCCACCATGTTCGCGAACCCCCCGAGTTTTTTAACCACCGTGGGTCCGCACGCGTTCGTCACCTCCGCCCACCGTTGAGCCCCGACGTGTTGTTCGTACCCTTGCATGACCTGCATGAGATTGGCGTGAAGCGTCGGGTCCCGCACGCGTTGCCACGAAGCAATCGCGTTGAGCATCGGTACCAACCCGTTCACTCCACCGTCCGGCGCCAGCTGCACAAGACGCACCAGCCCCCCGAATGCCTGTTCCTTCTCCACGCCGTCGCGTATGCGACGTAAGGCTCCGCACCACGGGGTTACGAGCTCACCAAATCCACCCACTAACGATTCAGGACATCTCAAAGCAAACCTTCCGAGCGCGATGGCGGCGTTCTCGCCGAGCGAGCGGGCCACCATTGTTTGCGACAGGACTCGCGCGAACTGTTGCACCATACGAGGCGCATGCGCAGCCATAGTCTCCGGAGGAAACGCCATCGCCATCTCCCCTGTGCTCCAGCAAGCATTATTACAAGCGCCCATGTTATACGCCTGGACCATTTCCGGGGCCAGGTTGTTACACGCGGCATCAATAATGTTGGGCAATATGTTCTGTAAATGCCCGCACGCGTTCGGCGCCTTGGCGATGTCGCCCACCAGCGCGAAGGCGGAACGCCGGACACCCGGCGATCGAGGGTCACTGACAGCTTTTACGATGACTTCCTGTACGCCCCCCGGGTCAGTTCCAACCAGCGCTGCTGCGCCACTTTCAACCCCATCCGCAATCCCCGACAGCAAATCAAGCGCACACACCACGTGGTCTGGTTCGTACCCCAACTCTTGCTCGGGGTTTTGCTCCTGCGCGTCTCGCAGTTGAAGCGCTTGCTTGGAAAGGTTCAGCGCCCGGACCCACATCGGCGCCGCGTACTCCTGCGCGCCTATGCCGACGTTCATGGTGACGCTCGTGACGCACTCCAGTAGCTGGTACAAGTCAGGCTGCGAGTCCCCGCCTTGTTCCCACTTTTGAAGCAGGGGGGCGAGCAGCGCGTTGGCGACCGCGGGCGATGCCAAAGCGTCGCCGGCAGATTCCGCTAACGTCGCCACCGCATCCAAAGCGCACCGCAGGTTCTTCCTTCCGTAACTCGAAACCGCTTGACCTAACGTTGTCGCGACAGGGGTGAGCCAGGTTGCGATGTCCTCTCTGGCTTCGCCCAGCAGCGTAGCAAGCGCGCCACACGCCGCGGCCTGTACGTGCTTGTTTTTGTCCCCCACGCGTCTCAACAAGCCGTCCAGGATCTTTTCCACGAAGCCTCGGCCTTGTTGGGCGGTGGCGGGAGGCGGGTCACCTGGCCGCGCGGCGAAGGACAGCTGTATCGTCCATCTCGCGAACCGTGACAAGGTCCAGCAAGCAGTGGCTCTCAACATCGGCCGTGGGTCATCCAAACTGGGCACCAAAAAAGCAATCAATTGGGGAAGGAACGGCGTGAGCCCCGCATCGCACCCCTCGCTCACCGCGCCGACGGCGAGAATGGCGCTCTCGCGTAATCGCCAATCTTGCTCGCGAAACCTCTGCTCCACGATGGGAAGAATCATCCCCAGTAACTCGTCTCCGAAAACGTTGGACATAACGTCCAGCCCGTTGGCAGATGATTTACGCAGGTTCCAGCTCGTGTCGTCGTCATCCTCCCCCGCGTCGTAGTACTCGTCGTCGTCGCCGGCGCCTTCACCACCGCCATTACCTCCACCTTCCCCTCGATCCTTTTGTCCCCGAAAACTCGGCCTCACGTCCTGATCCTTGTCCTCTCCACCAGAATTCAGCTCATCCTCCTCCGCGTTCAGAACTTCTTCGTCATCCTCCGCGTACTTCATGTTCGTGAGTAGCATGGGGATTAACTTAGGAGTGAACTCCCTCAAAACCTCCACCGTGTCCCGCTCCAAGTCCGCTTCGCAAAACGCGGCCCAGAACTCGCACGACTCGAGCGCGACGTCTTCGTCGCCGTCGCTGGTGCGCTCGATCATGTACGCGATTACCTCACGCATGTTGGGGGCGAGTTTTTCAGGGGCGCGGTATAACAGAGAAACGATGCCTGAACACACTTCCTTGCGCACGCCGTTATCCGTGTTCATCGCTAGGGCGAACAGACTTTGTAAGTACTGGTCCATCAGCTGCACGTGCGAGTGCGGCCAGGACGGGACCATCAAGTTAATAGCGCCCAGGGATATGCGCCTGGCGCCGGCGTCTTGTACGGAGCCAACTAAGGCTAACAGTTTCGGTAACAACAGTCCAGCTGGGGAACCTTCAGGCATACCATTGACGTTGATATCCAGCCTACCATTCAGCTCCTCACACACCTTGTACACCGCGTCGAGGCCTCCGTCGAGGTAATTGGAATCAGCGCTCGCGGTTTCGATTGAAATCGCGTGCGCCAAAGCGGGGTACACTTCAGGCCACCCTATTGGCCCCGCAGCCCTGGTGATCATGGAGATGCACGTCCCGACGGTATTGCGCAGGAACTTCGATGGGTGGTTCATGCTTTGCAACAGTGTGTTCTGAATGAACACTCGGTTCGGAGCGGACGCCGAGTGCCATCCGGTTTTCAGATTATTTTTTAAGAGGAGGCCGGCGGTTTGTCGAATCTCATCCGCCACCCCGTCGCCTTTGGTTAGGATGAAGGCGAGGTAGTTGTTGAAATCGGGCACACTAGCGCACTGCTGTAACCGCTGGTACATCTGTAGGTGTATTTTGAGAAGGGATAGTAGTCGGGAAATGAGTTGGGGTAGGGTCAGTTAGTCATCATCTCTTCGCGGTCGGTGATCAATTCTTGACATGATTCGTTTGCGCTAAATTCCACGATCGCGTCCCGATCGATTCGGTACCGGATGCAATCTGTACATCCAACGCGTATGGTCGTTGCTTGAAGTGCATCACACACGGGCCGTATGCTACGGAACCCGTAATCGACCAATCACGTACCCGCTGCTGGTTCGCCCCGGGCGCGGCGTAATCCGTGAGCAGCTGAAGGATCTGGTTGATGCCCTCGTGCGTGGGTTGCCACATGGGCGGCGGAGGAGGAGCAGCCATCACAAGCCCCTTAAACACTAAGGGTCTAACCCCTAAACCCTAATCCGGGCGGTCCGACGACGCCGTTGCGAAACAAAGGCGGATTGTGACTACGAAGGGAGAGACGCGAGTCGGGCGCGCCGACGTGTGGAGGAGAGGGCACTGATCGTCCGGGCAGATCGCCTCGGCACGAAACACTTCGATTTTGCCATTGTAGTGTGCACACTCCCTTTCACCGATATTTCTTCCTTGGACGTGAACCTTTCAGTTTGCGGCGAGGTCACGGTGAATTGCGATCAAGTTGATCGGTCGACGTCAGACTGCACTGCAGGTTCCGAGGCTCGGGAATTTGCGTGGCCAAAAGCGTTTCGAAGCTTCCGAAAAAGGTCATTCATTCTCCGCCCGCGCGTCACCTGGTCGCCATGCCGTCCCCGCGCGTCGCGATTCCTTTCGCGACGCGCGCTAGGGATGCGGTTGCGACCATTATCTCCCTCTCCATCGCATCCTACGTGCTATGGGTCCTCGCGGTGCGTATGGGTAAACAGTCTCCCTCATCCGACCAGTCGCTTCCCACATCCCAAAAAAGTGCTTTCCTTTTGCGGCCCGTCTCGATGCGGAATACGGGACAGTGCCAGGGTAAATGCCCCTACACCGCACAGCTGTGCAGTCACTACTATAACACCCATACTGTCACTAATGTAACACCCATCAACACACCCTATAGGGCACGGTCGCGTGGATCTCCCACCTGGGCCACCGCGCTCCGTGGTCCGCCCAATTTCTGCTCGCCAGAGGATTTCCCGGAAACGAACCCTCTGCAAATGTTTTTACGTTTTTGGCAAGTAACGTACCAGCGGCGTTGGGGTTCGTCCTGCCGCACTCGCTGTTGCCGCCGAAGAAACTGTATGGTTTACTACACAAAGCAAGTAGATCAAGCGTGTTAGACTATTTGCCCATAGTAGGCCCAACAACAAAAGACCTTTTAAGACGCCCCGGAAGCGGGCGCTTAATCTACAACTTAATCTCCGCCGGGACGCTTCACTTTTTACTGCGTTACTTTTCCCCGTTAACCACGCCGATCGTAGCGCAGTTACCCTTCCCTGAAACGTTCCACATGTGGCTCTCTGTTGCATTTTTAGGGTTTGCCATGGTAAGTATGGTCTTCGAACCGCAAACGTACGGGCTGTTAGGCGTGGGCCAGACTTTAAAATGGCATAGTAAATACTCGACGCCGCCGCCGAACAACATGGACGCCATAACCTGGATGGGCGTCAATTCCTGGCGAGGCGGAGTCAAGGTCGGCGGGATTTTATTCAGAAACAGACCTGGATTGGTAAAGGCTTTTGGCGGCATGTGTTTCGTGCTGTTCACAGGCGTGTCTATCCTACCCGCTACGTTGACCTTCGGAGACTGCCTCACAAGAGGCATCGCGGCGTTCTATCTCCGAAAAAGAAGTAAATCGTTTCGAAAGTGGGTCGTCTCAGTGGAAGGCGCGCACCTGGTGACGTGGGCAATTCGCGCCGGGTTGTTGTTCGGAGCGTTTCGAGCCGTTACGAAGGTGGATGATGAGAGTATTGAGTCTATGAAAAGTGCTAGTGCGTCCTCCCAATCACAATACTCGTTGTCGCCGACGCAGGTCATGGGGTGTGCGGCGTTCACCGCGCTTGTTTTACGGCTCGCGGAGAACCACGGGAAGAAAGTCGACGGACTGAAAACTGAAAAAACAAAAGTGGAAGTTGAAGAAATCGGATCCATCTCTGCCCCCGACGTTCCGATGGTCGAAGTTTCCTTCGGCAGCGATGTCAAGCAGGGCAAGGAGGGGACGGAAGCACTGGCGCGTCGGTCACCGAGGCGCTCCTTCCGGGCCGCGTAGACAAAAACGTAGACAAATGTTGCCATGCTATTAAATTTATCCGCGTTGGGAGTTGCTCTTGAAATCTTAATCGCCTTTTTTTCGCCCAGCAAGATTTCTGCGCCGACACTTTCGCAGCTTCCTCCCAACACACGAAAACCTGGTGGTGCGCCCACCTTTCCCTCATCCGCAGATATGGGGGGCAAGCGCAACCGCAGCCGCGCGATGGTGCTCGCGGCGAAGCGACGGGCCCCGGGAGATGTGCCACGAGCTCCTGCCCCGGACCTGACCGGAGGGTTCCCATTCGAAAGCCCCGCGAACGAACGGAAGACCAGGTTCGGGGATGACGACGGGGATTCCGATGATGATGGCGATGCGGAAGAGGGCACGAAAGGGTATCAATCGTTAGTACCGGTACCTCCGCCTCCAGGGTACATGCATGTACCGATCACATCCCCACATACCGTACCTGCGACGCACCCCCCCCGCCCCACCCAAAGAGTCACGCACTTCGAGCGGTACTACCGGTCCCAAAGATTAGTCACCGACGACTTCGAGTGGAACGCTTTCTTTTCGCATTTAAAAAAACCCCTCCCCGTGACGTTCCGCCTTTCCCAGATGGCGAGTCACTTAGGTGGCGTGGAAGAAGCGCTGTGGGAAGGTCAAGACGTGTTGAGTTATTCAGGGGTTAATGTAAGGACTGATGCTGGCAGAGTGGTACAAGCACCGAGAAAATTGCATTGGTGCGACGGCTTTCAATTAGGATGCGACAAAAATGCGTTGAAATTTTCTCAAAACGAAACGCTGCGCAAAACGCAAAAGTGGTTGGTGAAACACAATTCAACTGGAGTTTTGACTCGTCAGGCGGTTGACTCAATGGTCCCCGCGGCTATTCTGGGTATAGAACCAGGGCACACGGTGTTGGATTTATGTGCCTCACCTGGGTCGAAAACAACCCAGGCGCTTGAGTTGGTGGAGAGGGGTGATACTCAATCTAACGGTGGATGCGTTGTGGCAAATGATATAAGTCCAATGAGGTGTTACCACCTCGTTCGCAGGTGTGCTGCTTTAGGAAGCGCCACGAAATCGCTGATGATCACCAACCACCACGCGCAGTGGTTCCCGAACCCAGCGGTTGCGTTAGGGGGGGGTAATAAGTCAGAAGAAAACCAAAGATACCCCTCTGGGTGTTTCGACCGCGTTTTATGCGACGTCCCGTGTTCCGGCGACGGCACTTTACGGAAGAATCCCCAGATCTGGAACGAGTGGAGACCCGAGTTTGCCGTAGGGTTGCACACGTTACAGCTGCGGATTGCGATGCGCGGGGCTGCGCTTTTGAAAATAGGAGGGTACATGGTCTACTCCACTTGTTCGTTCAACCCGATTGAAAACGAAGCTGTAGTAGCTGCGCTGATTGAGAAATGTGGAGGCGCCTTGGAGATAGTTGATGCCTCTGACAGATTCCTTGACTTAAAACGTCGCCCTGGCATGACAGCATGGAAGGTGATCACCATGGAGGACGACCATCTGACGGAGTGGAAGGATTATGACGAGACGCAATCTTCTTCTGAAGACTCTTCTAAAAACAAAAATCTCAGCGAAGGACTAAAAAAAGCCTTCAAACCCTCTATGTGGGCACCAACCGCGTCCGGCGTGACGAAACTCGGAAAGCGCATCAAAGGCCCTCCGTTGGAGTGGTGCTTGAGGTTAGTCCCGCACGACCAGGACATGGGCGGTTTCTTCGCGACGTTGTTGAGGAAAGTTGGGGAGATTCCGGGGCCGAAGGGTAGCAGTAACGTTGAGGAGAAAAACTCGAGCGCGTCAAAAAACAAAGAGGAGATCGTCCAACCGCCAAAACCCAAATCACAATGTGAAACGAAACACGAATACACCCACGCTCGTGGAGACGTGTTACGTTCGTTTTCCGACGCATGGGGTGTTGCAGGTGATGCTTTTGACACAAGAATAGCCCCTAATCTGTTCACCCGAGACGAAGGTGTAACCCCCAAGACGCTGACGTACTTGTCTCCCGGCGCTAAGACTATTTGCTCCACCGCGAGCGGCGCGTCGAGGTTGAAATGCGTGTGGGGCGGAGCTATAGTTTTTGAACGACGCGGGTCTGGCGTCGGCGAGCGAGCGCCAAGGAAGGACAACTCAAAGATAACTCAACAAAAACCGATGACTCCTGAGCAGTTCGTAGAAACCTACCGCTTGATGCAAGACGGCGCGCGGGTTCTTTTCAGCGCTGGTGGTATTATGGGTAGTAGCGCCCGAGTAATTCCTATGCCTTCGCGGGACGTGGAGAAGCTACTGTCCAACTTCAACTCCGAAGTGCCTTTGAAGCAGCTCACGCCGTCTTCAAGGACAGCGTGTGAGAGCCTATCAAGTGGTTCAATTATAGTCGTGCTTAAAGGCGCTGATGAAAGTGTTTGCCCGCCGTTAGCTGTGGAGCTTGACACGATCAACAAAACTTTAAAAATCGAGTGGCGGTACCGACGAGGGCTAGAAGGTGCGCCCAAAGCGACGGTGGCGGCGATGTTGCGGAAAGTCGTCGAATCTCGAGAAAGTAGGGCTTGATGTGACTAATTACCTGTAGGGATTAATTTATTCTTTATAGCTACAACATCTACTTTCCCTTTTTACTCGTGCTTCCCCACGCCCCAATCGGCGGCTTCCAAAGCGGCGCTCCCCAAAACAAAACCTTTCCGTTTCCAAAAACTTGCCGCAAGTGAAACAAACCGATTTTTGACCACGGCGCCGGGCCGGCTGAACCCGTTATACAGCCGCAAGAGACACAGTCCAAACAGTCTGCGACTACTGGAGGATAGCTCGTTAACAGTGCCTTAATACGCGACTGATTAGACCTCATCAACCGTGCGTTGTCATCGTGAAGCCCGGCGCCCGTGTTGCTATTATTGAGCCTCGAGAGCGAATTATAACTGGCATTACTTTTCAAGCGCTCCACAAACGTTTCCCCGCCGGCGACGCCCTGCAGGGTTGACCAGAAAAGCAACGCAGTACAAACACATATCACGCCACCCACCACTAACTGCCACGCCCACCACCCTACCCAGTCCGGCGATTGCGAAAACGCGACGTTCACTATTCGTGAAAGTCCTCTAAAAAAGAAGTAAAAATAATGCGTCATTAAACTTAAAAAAGCCCGAAAACTTCCCGATCGCATCATTTTCTTAACCGTACCAGGAGACTCGCCTATTAGGTAAGACAGCCACTTGCTCCCAAACACACCATCCCCGCCCTCCACCTCTTCCCGCGCATCAAGCCAGCCCCACTCGAAGTGCTTTCTCGATTGCAATAACTCCCAGAATTTCGTCAAAGTCTCAGACCCACTCTTCGAATAATAGCGACAATAAAAACACAGAACGCACCCAAAAAAATTCCCAACCGAGACGTACAAAACGAACAGTAAAAAGTGCCGCATCGTGTCTGCCCCGACGCAGTTCGCAACAAACGGACAGTGGTGGTCCATGCCTACAACACAACTCATGCAAGTGCTGCAGTGGTGCGCCCCTTTGGGCTTCGCGGCGGCGCACGGGACGCACGGGACGCAGTTCGCGAACTGGCCGCGAGGGATGTCACCTGTATTATTGTCGTTGAGTGGCTCAGTTAACTCATCATTTAACTCACCAATCGACGCATCATCTAGCTCGACTTGCCTTGTGTTTTGCCCGTCTTCCCTGAACACCACCGGCATCGGCGCACCGTCCACCGTCCCAGGGTGACGCGCAGCACAAAGGAAGTAGTTGAAGAAAACATTCGCCAGGAAGAAAAGCATGACGACCAAGACGCAAACATTTATCGCCAAAGATTCTCCACCAACCACCGGCGCTAAGTGCCTTGCTTGGGCCCACCCGATGCTGCACGATATTAAAATGACCGCGAGGGACAACACGTACCCGCCCCACCGCGCGAAGACGTGTGACAGCTGTGCATATCTGGATTTTAACCTAGCGCGTCTTGTTCGCGCTCGAAAAACCGACGGTTCGTTGATCGCCAAGCACCACGTGCATTTGAACTTTGGCGCATCTCTCCCGTCATTGAGCTTGGGAGGGTACAAGCGTGTGCCGCATCCCCAGCACGCTCTGCCCAACGACGTACCTTCAAGGGCCATATCCGATGACCACGCCGTCATGCGCGAGGCAGGGTATGGGGACGGAGGTGGGATTGGGAGTGATGTGACGAGATGCATCAGAAAGTGAGAACGAAAAACGAATAAAAAGTCATGTTGAGCTCATCAACCGTGACTCCGCCGCGCACGCGCTTTGAGTGCGGCGCGCGACTGCCAAACCAAGACATCCATCATGGACGCGGACGAGCTTCTCGCAAGGTCGCTTCAGGAGGAAGAGGACCGCTTGTCTGTTGCGGAGCTGATGCGCGCGGAAGCGCAGCAAGCGTCATCTTCTAATCAGCAGCGAAATTATTTTGCGCGAAGGCTGGACGGGGGGATTCGTACCGTGCTCGAGTACGAAACACCAACAGCGCGAGCCGCGGCTTTGTCCGTCATACCCCTGAAGAGACTTCAAACAGAGGCGGATGTGCTTGTGGAGCGGGCATCAAGGAAGGCATCCTCAACGGAGAACCAAGCATCTGATGAAGTTGGCGATGACAATGAAGAAATACACAAACGACAAAGAGTTCCAGAAAATATCTCCCGCCTCGACGCGGTTTTACTCCGCCTTCTGCTCTGGTTCAAACACGAGTTCTTCACGTGGTGCGACGCGCCTTTGTGTGGAAGTTGCGGCACACCAAAACCAACCCCGGCCGGCGCTGGTAAACCAACAAACGACGAGTTAAAGCACGGCGCGAACCGAGTGGAGTTGTTCACATGTGGAAACGAAGGTTGCAAAAAAGAAGTTCGGTTCCCGAGATACAACGACCCTGTTAAATTACTCTCCACAAAAACCGGGCGGTGCGGCGAGTACGCGAATGCGTTCACTCTGTGTTGCGTATCCCTGGGGTACGAAGCGCGCTGGGTGCTTGATTGGACGGACCACGTGTGGACCGAGGTTTGGAGTGCGGATCAAAACAAATGGCTCCACTGCGATTCTTGTGAGAATATTTGCGACCAACCTCTTTTGTATGAGAAAGGGTGGGGTAAGAAGCTTTCGTTTGTCGTGGCGTTTGGAGTACACGACGTGGTGGACGTTACCAGAAGGTATATCATCGATGTGCCTGGCAACGAACAACGACGCCGTGCTATTCTAGGAGGGGAAGGGGATGAAATGTGGCTGGGCGAGACCATCGCGTCGCGACGCGGCGCGTCGCGCAGTTCGCTCACGGATGAAAGACAGGCAACCTTGTCGGCTCGCGACGTTAGAGAACAGGCGGAGCTTATTGCATGTGTAAGTGTCAACTCCATGACAGGTGACAACACCAGCTTACACGGGCGCACTACTGGGAGCTTGGCGTGGCGCGCGGCTCGAGGTGAGCTCGGGGAGCTACCAGTTGAGGGAGAAGAAGAGAAGGAGGCCTTTAAAGTATTCGATCCTGTGGCAGAAGCCGTCCGGCTCGAGTTTACGCGGCTGACTACGAAAGAAGGGACGTCCCCGAACGAAGCTGCGGCAAAAGCACTGGGGACGGTACGAAGAGCGCTACGGGACGACAAGTAATAGTAATTATTAGTCTATGGATTACAAAAAAATAAAAAACTATCACTAATTTTTGTTGAACTTCTTCTTCTTCATCGCCTTCGCCCCTCGCCCCCCCCCCTTAGCTTTCGAGTTCTTCAAGTGCTTGGGCTTACTTGGCTTTTGCTTCTTGTCCGCGGCTTTAAGCGCTGCGCCGTGTAGTCTGGAGACGCCCTTGTCGTAAGTATCGAGTTGACGATTTGAATTTTGATTTTTGTCGCCGCTTTTAACGTAATCTCTTCCGTCCCTCCCCCCCCCCACCGGCTGTTCGAACCCCAACTCAAAATCAAACTCCTCCTCCGAAATCTTCCCCTTCTTCAGTTTCTTTAGTGCGCGGTAGTCGTCATTGATATCATCCAGATCCTCACGTGCCTCTTGTTGCCGTCGTTTTGTTGCGGTGAGGCGCTTTTCGTTCTTCAGTCGTTCAGCCTCCTTCACAGCCTCTTCTCTTTTCTTTTTTTCTCGCGCCGCCTTGCCCGAGCTTTCCGTAACCTCGCCATTCGCAATCGCCTCCGCTTTTTCCTTAGCAATCAACGCCAACCCTTGCTTTCTTTGCTTCTCGCGTGCCTTTTCAGCATAAGGCACAGTATCAGGATTAACTTCGGATTCCACAAAACCCGCCGTCAAATGTTTCGGCGCTTTCCGGATCTCCTTCATCCGCGGTAGTCTTAACAACCCCATTGCGTTTGCCAGCTTCGTCAACTCAAGCTCCTTGTGCCGAAATATGAACCGACAGTGGTGTTCCTTGTACCCGCGCATGAAGGACACGAACGCTCGTGTGCCCTTCTCCATGGACTCGCGATTTTTTTCGGAAAACTGGCGGAGCGCTTGGTTCAAGGTACGCGCGCCGGTGGAGGTGACCAGGTCGACCTCTTCTTCTGATTCAGATTCAGAGTCTTCTTCTTCACCCTCGTCATCCTCTTCCTCTTCATCCTCGCCTTCGCTGTTACCGTCCGCATCGTCATCGCCGTCAGTATCACCCTCTTCATCCTCTTTAACAGCTTTCATTGCCGTAACCCTATCACCACCCTCTCCCTCAAACGGCTTCACTTTGATGTGCCGCACGGCGAGAAACTCGACGTACGAGCTTTCGTGCGGCGCTAGGTATATCAAAGCGGTGCCCTCCCGTCCCATCCGGGCAGTCCGACCAACCCTGTGCACGAATGCGGCCGGGTCTTGAGGTGCGTCGAACTGCACGACCCAGTCCACGCCAGGGATGTCTAAACCGCGTGCAGCGACGTCAGTGCACAGCAACACGGCGCCGTCGGTTGACTCCGCAAACTTTTGCAAAGCCAACTCGCGCTGGTTTTGTTTCATTTTGCCGTGTAAAGCGATGACTTGCGTCTTGTTTTGGGTATCATGGTTTGAGTTATCATCGTTCTTGTTGACGTCTGCTGGCCCACCTGGTTCCAACGCGGTGGCGAAGTAATCCACACACGCGCAGGTGAGGAAGTACGCGATTACTTTCTTGCCGCGGGCGTGGCGTGATACTGGTGTCGGTGTGTTATATGATGCAAGTGCCTTGTCAGTCTCAGAAGTCCCTCCTCCTCTCAAGAATTCCCGTAAATGCCACAGCCGTTCGTCGATGTTGCATATTTTGTACGTCAGCTCGAGTTGCGCGGGGAGTTTCCCCCGGGCGGCGGCTGATGTAGCAGGCGCGCCTTGTGCGACCGCAGCTGCTGCTGCGGCTTGAGAAGCAGCGTCCCGTACGGTAACCCGTACAGGGTTCCTCAACCCCGCTCTTGCCAGCTCCTCCGTCTCCTCCGTCTGCGTCGCGCTAAATAAACCGGTCCTCCTTTGTTTCGGAAGTCGGCCGATGATGTTGTTCAAAGTCTTGACGAAACCCATTGAGAGTAACCTGTCGGCTTCGTCGAGGATTAATAACTCGACGCGTTTCAGGTCAAGAACTTTACTTCGGACCATTACATCGTCCAGCCTTCCCGGGGTACCGATCAACGCGACTGCGCCGTTTTGGGAAAAGTTCTGAACGTCGAAAGCGACATCAGTTCCGCCAACTAACAACATAGCCCCTGCCTTCGCCGTTTCTTTACTTATCGACTCAATAAAAGGCACGGCTACGTCGTATATCTGTTTCGCCAGTTCTCGGGTAGGGCTCACGATTATGCCACCCACGCTGTGTTTCCGGAACGGAGTCTCGGCTCGCGCTAAGATCTCGACTAAAGGCAACACGAACGCCAACGTCTTCCCGGAACCGGTACAGGCTTCTACGGCGACGTCTTTGTTGTGAGACAGAAGGCCGATCGTAGCGGCCTGGACTGGCGTGGCTCGTTCGAAACCCTGTGACTGGAGCACGGTGAGGCTCTCACGTCGCAGCGGGGGCTGCAGGTACTCGAACTTTGGGCCGTCCGCGGTGCGTTGTTGAGGAATGGCCTTTTTGCCATCCTCGGCGGCGGCGGCGTGGCCCATCGCGAGTTAGCACTGCTGAAAAACGGGTTCAAGAACGGAAGGAAAGCGTAAAGGAATCCACGGGGGACTGGTATATACTCCCTGTACGCCAAGGGTGATTATCGACTTTGCTGGGGGCGCTGGAGCGCGTCGCGTGGAGTGCGCCGCCGCCGCTACTCAAGAGATTGAAAAAGAGCGCGAGTGCCGGAAAATAGCTTTTTCGTCTCGGAAACTTTCGTCACTTCCGAGAAAATTAGAAGGCTCTCACTCCCGGGCCGCGCCTGTACGCCTGGCGGGCCCGAGGGCGCACCCACGCATGCACGCGGCGTTGGTACGTACGGCGTTACCAAAAGTCACGTCTCGGACTGGTTGTATGCGACGGTCACGTGTTTCGCATCGTCCGTCTGCTATGACATCGGAAAAGCCAACACGCGCGTCATCGTCTCTTTCGACATCCCCACGAATAACGCAACCCGCGTGGCCCTCTGCTGACGGCCGAACCTTGGTGTTCATACACGGCTGGCCAGATACCATCGACTTATGGACCCCGATAATCGGAAAACTCACGGAACAAGGACACAAGTGCGTATCAGTCGCGTTGCCCGGGTACCCACACGGCAGTGTCGATTTCAAAAACAAAAATACACCAGACTTCGACGACGCAGTTCGAGATTGCGTCGACGCAATTCAAATCTCAACTGTGGATAGTATTGCAGATGTAAAAACACCTCGAAAGGTAACCCTAGTGTGCCACGACTGGGGCTGCGTTGTTGGGTTCAAAGTACAGAAGCAGTATCCTGAGTTAATCGAGGGTTTAGTCGCGCTTGACGTTGGTGGCGACGCTAGCGGGCTTTCAAAAAAAGAGCAAACCTTCATCGTCGCGTATCAAACATGGCTCATCGCAGCGCACTTCATAGGAGGGCCAATTGGGGATTTCATGACCACAAAGTTTGCCAAGGTTGCGGGGGCGCCGGTGACGGTTGAGGGTATGGGTGATACCCGTGCTATGAGCAAACAGTCTAAAAGCACTTTGGTGTCGTCCAAACTTAATTGGCCGTACGTCGCGTTTTGGCGAGACTTGCTGTTTGCGAAAAAGAAAACTGAAAAGGATGACACGAAGTCTACTGAAGACTCAGACTCGTCAAGAAAGCACACCAAAGTACCCACCCCAACTTGCCCCACTCTGTTCCTTTTCGGCGGTTCAAAGCCCGCGATGTTCCACTCGCGGAAGTGGATCGAAGCGCTTTTGGAAAAGAAAGAAATTAATGGCTCCGATGTTTTTGAAATCCAAAACGCGGGGCACTGGTTCGTGGTTGAAAACATGCAGGAGACGTTTTCTGTTATACAAAAGTGGCTTGTGGAGACGAGTCCAGGGAGGATTAAAATTCGAAGCGCACTGTAGTCGACGGGAGATACTCTTGTAAGATTAGATAGGAATAAGAATCACGACATAGGAAAGAATTCCTTCGTTACAATCGTCTGGAGAAATACTCGTCTCAAAAGCGCTTGGCGAATCAATTGTGATTGGCTGCTCATCGTTCGTCTCGCGTCGTCATCCTGTTGCTCAACTCAATAGCCCCACCTCTTACCTCCACACCCCCACGTAGCACCCCTTCAGGCCGTACGCTAGTGGGCCGCCTGTGACTAAAAGCCGGGTGCCGGTGCAATCCCAGCAGTGCGCGTAACACGCGTTTCTTCGCCCGTACCAGTCCTCCATTAACGAAAAGTGCTCGATGAACACGTTGTCCTCGCGATCGAGGAAACCCTCGCCGGTGCAAAGCGAGAAGACTGATTGCTCATGGGAGTTAGGGGAAGGATCAACATTCAAACGGGGTTCGTTGATTACTCGGGGTTGGCCATTGCGCCCTCCATGGACTCCGAAAAGACGAGTGGGTAACTTGTCGTCGGCACCGGAGGATCCGCCGTTGCGCTCCTCTACAGTACCGAGGGTTTCCGCTTCACCGAAAGCGTTGTCACCCTTTTCGCTCAACCCCGTTTGCGGCAAAAACCCCCCCCCCGCCACGTCGAA
>MDSY01009024.1_pt1 | contig 16649 bp, 14 predicted proteins | sample 811131 | NCBI WGS metagenome assembly MDSY01 (sample SAMN05326643, study PRJNA326480) | marine metagenome | isolation source: seawater | place: Atlantic Ocean: South West | collected 2010
CTTAAAGACTGAAAAAGCCATGAGACGTTTGCGCGTACGAGCTGCAGATAGCCTAAGATGTTCTTCCATGGCAGCAGCAGCAGCGTCCCACGAACCGCGGATCAAAAATTCAAACACAATGCGGTGCTCCATTAGTGAGATGAAAAAAGATTTTGCGCCAACTGTTTCTGCAAAAACCTGGTTAATAGAAAGTCCAATCTGGCTTTGGCGTATCATACGGATCAGGTGTGGATTAGGAGTTCTTCCAAGGAGGGTTATATGCAAGTCAGTTTCAAGCTGCTCGAGCTTACCTGGTGTGAGATTTTCAGCTTTTTCGGTTGCTGTACTCGCTCGCGCATGTAGCTGGGAGATAAGTCCTTGTGACAACAGTGGCGCGCTCTCCATCAGGGCCAGTGGCTCCAGCTTTGCGCGAATAGCAAAGTAATGGGCGACGTCCAGCGCTGTTAGTGGCCCTATAACCCAATGTGAACGCAAATCCTTGCGCAATAGTCCTCGATCTTGGAGCCGTGACAGCAGTTCGCGGATTATTGTCCGGCTAACATCAAAGTGATCTGCTGCTGCCTGTTCGTGCACTCGGTAGAGTCCAAAAGGGAGTGCCTGTACGATCGACGCCTCGAAGTCCGCCGCTATCCGCTGAGCTGTCATAGGCTGGGGTAGTTGGGTGAGCGTTTTGCTTAGCCCCAGCATTTCGTGAGCAAGGGATATGCGCTTGGGCTCTTTTGCACCGGTAACAACGAAGCCACGTCCCTCAAACCTTTTAAGAAATCCTCGCTCTTCGAGTTTGTTGAAGGCCACGCGTACTGGTGTCCTGCTGGTTCCAAATAAACGTGCAACAGGATCTTCGGTCACAACTATGCCCGCTGGCAGAAGTTCATTATTTATAGCGTTTACGATAGTGTCTTCAATCTCTGCATATCTTGGAACAGGCCGATGATAGTGCGGCTCTTCTCGTGTGTTTTTAGGCACGAATCGTCTCCTTTAAGTAGTTTATGCTAATAAAAAAAACGTATTTTGAGAACTGAACCCATTTTACATTAACACTCCTTGTAAAATTATCCTAATTTTTTATGGCTATTGAGCGTAGTTTTTGAAAAATAATAGAATTTTGTTTGACTTTTGTGAGCAGAGAGCAATTCTTATCACATTGATTGAAGTGTTGGCTTTGGGGGAGTGTCTGACATGATGGAGCTTGTAGCTCTAAATAAATCTTTTGGCGACACGGCTGCCTTGAGCGACATATCGATGACCATCGAAGACGACGAGTATCTTACGCTACTTGGTCCGTCTGGGTCTGGAAAATCTACGCTACTGCGCCTTATCGCGGGGCTCGATCAGCCAGACTCAGGCAGTATTCTAATGAACGGCCAGGATGTTTTAGGATTACCACCACATCGGCGCGGTCTTGGATTTGTGCAACAGAATTACGCGCTCTTTCCTCACATGACCGTCCAGAAAAATGTTGAATTTGGTCTGCGGTGGCGTGAAGAAAGCCCAGTAACAGATGAGGCTGAGCTGGACCGTCGGGTTGAAGCCATGCTCGATCTGGTTGGTTTGGCCGGGTTCGAAAATCGGGGCGTTAATCAGATTTCTGGTGGGCAGAAGCAACGTGTGTCGCTAGCTAGAACATTGATAACAGAACCAAAGATTTGTCTATTGGATGAACCCTTGGGTGCGTTGGATGCAAACCTTCGTGAGCGTATGACAATCGAGTTGCGCCGTATTAGGGACACGTTAGGTGTAACCTTCATGCATGTGACCGGGAACGAAACCGAAGCCTTGGCGATGGGTGACCGCATGATTGTCTTGGATCAGGGTCGCGCCCAAATGATTGCAACGCCGGATCTACTATACAATCTGCCCCGCTCTGTCCGCGTTGCGCAAGTTCTCAACACTTATAACATTCTTAGTGGCAAGTTGCGCGATGGTGGGTTCGAGCACGCCGGAAATTTATTGCCGTTGGCCACGAGTGTGGTTGGCGCCACGTACTATGCCATCCGCTACGATGCAGCCAAGATCGTGCCACGTGACGATCCATCGGCCTTATTGCAGGCAACTTTTTTGACGAGTGAATTTACTGGCGATGGAATGACATACTTTTTGCGTGGCCCTGAAGGCGTATTTGAGGTCGAACGCCATCTCAGTCGTGCTGACCCTGAGATATATTCTAGTGGGCAAACACTTGGGATCAGCTGGGATCCAAATGACGCCTTGGCCTATGATGCGCAGAACACCTTGATCAACACTGCAAAATCCATGGAGTTGCCTAATGAGCTTTGACGCGCCTAAAAAAAGTTCTTGGTTGTTGGGCCGTAACAAGCAGTACTTCCTTCTTGCGCCAGGCGTGCTGTGGATGATGCTATTTCTTGTAGTACCTTTGGGTATGATGGTCTATGTAAGCTTCTGGACACAAACGACTTTTGCGATACACTCGGACCTGACGCTAAAAAGCTGGCAGACATTTTTTGCCTCAGAAACTTATTTTGGCGCATTAATTCGTACCGTACGCCTGTGGATGATAACCTTACTACTCACGATTGTGATCGGGTACCCGGCTGCATTGTTTATTGGGCAGTTCGTGCGTGGTAAGACCACACAGACTATCCTGCTTGTTGCTTGCGTGATCCCATTTTGGACCTCTTTTTTAATCCGAGTTTTGGCGTGGAGGCCGATGCTGGGAAAGGAGGGTGCGGTTAACATTATTCTGGAAAAATTTGGACTGATCGACGCGCCTATCGAAGTACTCCTTTTTACTGAATTGGCTGTGCTTATCGGTATGGTCCAGATCTACGTTGTTTTTATGGTGGGCCCTATCGCTTTCATGCTCGCTCGGATTGATCAAAGTCTGATAGAGGCGGCACGCGATTTGGGTGCGTCCGGTTGGACCATTTTTCGCAAGATTATTCTGCCACTGTCGCTCCCCGGTGTCGTGGTTGGTTCCATTTTCGTATCGGTAATGGTCCTCGGTGAATTTGCCACTTCATCAGCGCTGTCAGGGCGCAAGGTGAACTTACTTGGCAATATAATCGTTACGCAAGTGGGGTCCCTAAAATGGGCTTTTGCGGCTGTAATAGGTGTGGTGCTCACGGCAGTGATGGCTTTGGTTATCACGCTACTGCTGCGAATTGTGGATTTAAGGAAAGAGCTATGAACCAGCCCTTCCTGCGCATTATTCTTGGGATCTACGTAGCTTGTTTTTTAGCCTACCTCTATGGCCCATTTATTGTAATGGGTATCATAAGCTTTCAACAAGGCCCAGAAGGCGGGCCACAGTTTCCAATCATTGAAGCGTCTACGTTCTGGTATAAACATTTGCTGGGCTTTGCGCCACCTTCTCGAGTAGCGCCTCTTCCAATTGGCGAGGCTATGGTGCGTTCCCTTACGCTGGCATTTTCGACAATGGTGGTTTCAACCGTTTTGGGCACAATGACCGCACAGGCGTTTAGGACCCAATTTAAGGGCTCGGGGATTGTATTTTATCTAGTAGTTCTGGGCATGATGGTGCCAGGGGTGCTTTTAGGCTTAGGGATGTCTCTGGTCGCCAACCAGTTGGGTATCGACCGGACATGGTGGAGCACCGCATTCGTGCTTCATGTCGTCTATACCTATCCATTTGCTTTTCTTGTGATGCTAGCCATCTTCAACCGCTTCGATGGACGTATTGAAGAGGTAGCATTGACGCTCGGGGTAACTCCATCTCGCACTTTTCGCAAAGTGACCTTTCCTATAATTTTCCCTGGCGTTCTATCAGCAATGCTCTTCGCATTTACGCTTTCTTATGATGAATTCCCACGAACACTGTTCACGGGTGGCCCGAATGTTACCATGCCTATAGCGATATATGGCACATTCTCGGTTGAAATCCACCCTAACCTCTTTGCCTTTGGTGTGCTTACCACGCTGTTCTCATTTGCGCTGTTGGCAGTCTATGGCTTGCTGATGACTGTGTTCGTAAAACGCGCGCAAACCCTTACTTCCGGCATGCAGGAAGAAATCGAATGATGCGTCTAGCTAATCATCGTGCCGTAGTTACTGGGGCTGGTGCAGGCATAGGCAAGGCGATTGCTATGCGGCTTGCACAAGAGGGTGCATGGATTGTGGTTAATGACTTGAATCTTAATAGTGCCGAGGCGACCGCTGAGCATATAATTAATGCAGGAGGTACGGCTTTGGCAGTTCAGGGTGATGTCTCTGATCCTGCGGATGTGGACCGAACTTATGCATTAGGTGAAGCGGCATGGGGCCGCATCACCCTATCCGTCAACAATGCTGGCATCGTGCACCAGTCATCGCTTGCCGAAATGGAGCTGGCAGATTTTGATCGCATGATTGCAGTACATTTGCGCGGTTGTTTCATTTGCTGTCGTCGTGCGATCGGGTCGATGGTTGAGGCTGGTTCGGGCGCGATTATCAATATTGCCTCACAACTGGGACAGGTTGGGGGTGTGGAGCTATCCCATTATTCAGCCGCTAAAGCTGGAATTATTGGCTTGACTAAATCACTTGCGCGCGAGGTGTCCTCCAAGGGCGTGCGTGTCAATGCTGTTGCCCCTGGCCCTATTGGGACGGATTTAGTGATGGCGCTGTCTGAGGGTTGGCGCAAAGCCAAGGCTGCTGAGCTGCCTCTGGGTTATTTTGGTGTACCAGAGGATGTGGCAGCTACAGTTGCATTCCTCGCCTCAGAGGATGCAAAAATCTACGTTGGCCAAACTTTGGGCCCTAATTCGGGAGACGTAATGCTATGAAATCTGTTCTGATCACAGGCGCTGGTATAGGCATCGGTCGCGCCACAGCTAAGATGTTTGGTGCGCACGGCTGGCGTGTCATCGTTACGGACGTGCTAGAAAAAGAAGGGGCGGCCGTGGTCGCCGAGATTATGAAAATTGGTGGCGTGGCGGAATTCCACGCTTTGGACGTGACGTCAACCTCAGCTGCTGAGGCTGTCCTAGCATCGGTCCATAAGGACCATGGTGCGCTGACCGCTTTGGTTTGCAACGCTGGCGTTGCGCACAAAGTACCTCTTGAAGAGCTGACTGATGAGAAGTGGGACCACACCTTCGATGTGGACCTCAAGGGTATGCTCCGCGTGATCCGCCCTGCGGTTGCCGCGATGAAAGCAAAGGGCGGCGGCGCAATAGTGTGCCTTTCCTCGATAATGGGGGTCGCCTATGGCTGGGATGAACATGTACATTATTCTGCCGCTAAATCTGGCGTTGTGGGGCTTGTGCGTGGTTTGGGCGTAGAACTGGCGCGCAAGAATATTCGTGTGAACGGTGTTGCGCCTGGTTATATTCGTACAGCACAGGCACTTTCGCCCGTGCATTCCCTTGGCCCAGATGGTCTTAAAAAAGCGGCGGACTTCATCCCCGTCGGGCGGGTCGGTGAGCCTGAAGATATTGCCGATGTTATTAATTTCCTTGTCTCGGACGCAGCTCGCTACATGACTGGGCAGGTTGTGACTGTAGATGGAGGACTACTCGTCGGTCGCTATTAAAGAAGCGGCCATAATTACTCGCTAGAAACTAAAAAGGAGACTATAATGAAAAACTTTCAACCCTCACGCCGTGAAGTACTTGCGGGAGCAGGTGCGCTGGCAGGAACAGCCGCCGTTATGGGATCAAGCGCTCTTGCTGGCTCGCACTTAGCTAATCAAGAGCTGCGCACTGTCGGCCTTTCTGTGACTGTTCAGGAACGCATCCTAAACAACTTTAAAGCTGCATCCGGCATCGGTTCGGTTTCGGGCAAGGCGGACATCTTCCCCAATACTCAGACGGAATTACTGTCAGGTTCGAGCGCCTACGATGTTTGGGAAACGATAGGTGAGCGTTTACCTGCAATGACAGTAACTAAAACGATCAAACCGATGCCAACGGCTGATTTAAAAAACTGGGCTAATATCCGTCCAATATTTACGGATATTGACCCTCGTATGGCGCCTGAAGCACAAATATCGGGTCAAATCTGGGCTGATGATGCCAAGACTGAACTTTGGATGGTGCCAACGGTCTTTAATTTTGACTCCATCGGCTATCGTCCCGATTTAGTTAGTGCGGAAGAGGCGAATACCTGGACAGCCCTGTTTGACGATAAGTTCAAAGGTAAGACTGGTCTGAACGTCGATCCATTGATTGCCTTTGGTCAGGCGGTTTTGGCTATGACTGAGCTGGGTCTGCTAGAAAATGAAAACCCTGGAAATCCAACCTTAGAGGAAATTGACGAAGCATCTAAGTTCCTTATTTCAAAAAAGAAAGGTGGGCAGTTTCGTGCGCTGTGGGGTGATTTTGGTGAATTAGTGAACCTCTTGGCCTCAGGCGAGATGATTCTTGCAGATGCCTGGCAGCCTGCAATAATGGCAGTCAAAGCTCAGGGCATTCAATGTTCCTATGCGGTGCCACGCGAAGGGTACCGTGCTTGGTCAATTGGCAATTCTCTGATTGCAAACTCACCCAATGAAGATGCAGTTAAGGCATACTCCGATTACTGGCTATCTGGTCCACCCGCGATCACAGTGTCTGAGCAGGGGTACTATTCTCCTACCACCAACGTAAAAGGCATGATGGACCCAGACAAATATGCCTTTTGGTATGATGGAAAGCCATGGGTGGGTGCGCCAGATCGTGGTATAAATGAAGGTGACCTACGGGACGGCGGTAGCCTCGAAGAGCGGGCGAGCAAGGTCAAGTACTGGCACCAGTGGCCAGATGAGTACGATCATCTGATTTCTAAGTGGGACGAGTTTCTTTCTGCGTAAACACCCAATGGCGAAGGGGTCTTGACCTCTTCGCCAACTCTTTTCTCTAACGGAAAAATTACATGTCCCAATACGATTTAGAACTCAAAAGTATTCAGAAGATTTATCCTGATGGAACGCTGGCGGTTGAAGGCTTTAATCTGTCCGTTGAAAAGGGCGAGTTCATTTCCTTTGTTGGGCCATCTGGTTGTGGAAAAACTACAACTTTACGCATGATCGCGGGACTTGAGAGTATCACGTCAGGTGATCTGCTGATAACAGGCCAAAATTTTACCAATGTGCCGGCCGAAAAACGGCCAACGGCCACGGTCTTCCAAAACTATGCAATTTTCCCGCATATGACCGTTTATCAAAACCTCTGTTTTGGTCTTGAAGTGCGCGGTATGGCCAGCAATGAAATCAAAAAGAAAGTTGAAGCGATGATCGACATGCTTGACTTGGGCGATGTCGCAGGAGCGCGAGAAGCTGCCTTATCTGGCGGTCAGAAACAACGTGTCGCCTTGGCGCGCGGGCTAGTAACACAGCCAGAAATACTCTTGTTGGATGAACCACTTGGTGCATTAGACGCGAACCTCCGCAAGTCTATTCAGAAAGAGTTGAAGATCTTGCAACGTGATCTGGGAATTACCTTTATATTTGTGACTCACGCGCAGTCTGAAGCGCTTGCGATGGGTGATAGGGTTGTCGTAATGAATAATGGACGGGTCGAGCAGATTTCTGATCCGTTCGAACTTTATACGAGGCCTAAATCGGGCTTCGTGGCACGCTTTATTGGGCGCAATAAGATTATTGCGGGGCGGCTAAAACAGCAGTCTCCAGGCCGTGCTGACGTGCAGACTAGCGTGGGGTTGCTATCTGGGGTCCCTGGGTATGATGTCTCCAGCGCGAAGGGTGGTGACGAAGCTGCAATTTTGGTTACTCCTTCAGAATACGTTAACCTGCGACAACCAGATGGGGTTGCGGCGAAGACTGGTGAAAATCGTATTTCAGGCACGGTACGGCATGTGCATGAGATCGGAAACATTATACATGTGGATCTGCGCCTTAATGACGATATTGACGTCAAAATCGAATCTCACCGTGAGAAAATTTCCGATGTGGGTATGGCCCCTGGTGTAATAATGGATTTATGCTGGCCTTCGGATCGGACAACCGTCCTATTGGATAATACATGACGGTTAAAAAAAACCAGTCAGAGGCTCTCACAAGTAATGAGTTAGAGCACGCATCTGCAGTGCAGATTGGACGGCGTCTTGCTGCAGATAAAGGTGGTGCGGTTGAGGTGGCCAAGTTCTTTCTTGAACGGATAGAGGCACAAACCAGCCCTGTATTTCTGACGGTTACCCGTGAACGTGCATTGGCCGAAGCCCGCGCTGCCGATGCGCGGCTCGCTGGAGGATACGCCTTGTCCCCTTTAGACGGGGTTCCGATTGCATGGAAAGACCTCATCGATATTGCAGGTACGCGCACTACGGCAGCTTCTGATCTATTACGAGACGCCCCCCTTGCTAACGCTGACGCGCCAGCGGTACGTCATGCCGCGAGAGCAGGGATGGTAACTTTAGGTAAGGTCAATCTGGCAGAGTTTGCTTATTCTGCCTTGGGGCAAAACCCACATTTTGGTACACCGCTGAACCCAAGAAATTCTAAACCGCATGCTCCAGGCGGATCCTCTTCCGGTTCGGGCGTAGCCGTTGCTGCGGGCCTAGCGCCTGCTGCGATAGGCTCGGATACTGCTGGATCAGTGCGCATCCCGGCTTCTTTTTGTGGAGTCGTTGGTCTCAAAACCTCAGAAGGGAAGGTGTCTACCGATGGTTGTTTTGCACTGTCGCGCACCCAAGACACTTTGGGCCCAATAGCGCATTCTGTGGAAGATTGCGCCTTGATTTATCAGGTGATAACTGGACAAGTAGATGGCCAAATAAGTAGCTCTCCATTAGAGAAATTGAGTATCATCGTACCTACAGAATTTGTGGTTGATGAATTATCTCGTGCGGTTTCTACTAACTTTCAGACCAGTCTGGACCGATTGAAAGCGGCCGGTGTTCAAATCCGACATATGGCGATTCCGGCGTTGGAAGTGGCTGCGGATATGTTGCGTGATTTGGGTTCTATCGTTGCGGCGGAGGCGTTTCACGAACACCGCAATATTATGGACGGCGATGGCGCTGTACTCATGGACGAACGGGTGCGTGCAAGAATAGAGATCGGCCGTATGATGTCCGCCCATGATTTGGTTTCACTGCAACGCCAGCGTGCTTGCGGTATGAAGCTGATACATGACGCTCTGGACGGTGCCTTTCTTGCTATGCCGACCACGCCTGATACTGCACCAGTGCTCAGTGATTTTGAAGGAGACGGTGAGGCTTTCAAGTACCACAACCTGCGGGCAAACCGAAATACCAGCATTGGAAGTTTTTATGATCTACCTGGTCTAGCTATCCCCAATGGGCAAGATGCGATTGGTCTTCCAACAAGCTTTCTTCTTTCTGCGCCCAGTTGCGCTGACATTCGACTGCTTCGTGCGGGAATGGCTACTGAAACCATAATACGAAGTGACATTAAACAATCTGGAAAGGACACAGGATGATACGAGTTGGCGTAGACGTCGGCGGTACATTTACCGATATTGTGCTGGAACGCACACGCGTAGTGGGGGAGGGCAACCAGGATGTGGTGGTGACGAAAGTGCCATCCACCCCCCATGACCAATCAGAAGGAGTGGTTGCCGGTATATTGCAGGTGTGCAAGCAGGCAGGTGTTAAGCCCGGCGACATAGACGTGCTGTTTCACGGCACTACCGTCGCGACTAATATGGTTATTGAACGTAGTGGTGCCGAAGTAGGAATGCTGACGACGCGTGGCTTTCGAGATATCATGCATATGGCGCGCCATAAGCGCCCACACAACTTCTCATTGCAATATGATGTGCCTTGGCAGTCTAAGCCCTTAGTAAAAAGGCGAAATCGTATTCCAATTACTGAACGGCTGACGCCGCCCACTGGTGAGATTGAGACACCAATGTCAGAAAAGGAAGTGCGTGCTGCTGCTGAGTTGTTTAAGAAGCGTGGGCTAGACGCAGTAATTGTCGGATTTCTATTTTCGTTTCTTAATGATACTCATGAAAAGCGCGCTGTCGAGATAGTCAAAGAGGTGATGCCTGATGCCTTTGTCTGTGCGTCGTCAGAAGTAGTAAACGTGATCCGTGAGTATGAACGCTTTAGCTCAACTGCGATGAACGCTTATATCGGTCCTAAGACTGCGTTGTATTTACGCAGTCTGGAAAGTCGCCTGAAGAAAAATGATATCAATGCTACTGTGCGGATCATGCAATCTAACGGAGGCATTTCCACAATTGACCAGTCGGCGTCTCGGCCCATTGGCCTACTCCTTTCTGGCCCGGCGGGCGGTGTTATTGGTGGGCGATGGACTGGCAGACACTGTGATACTGGTAATGTGATTACCATAGATATTGGTGGTACCTCTGCAGACATTTCTGTCATTCAGGATGGTGAATTACGCACCAAGAACCCACGTGACACTGAAGTAGCAGGGTTACCCGTGCTGGCCCCTATGATTGATATTGATGCTATTGGTGCTGGTGGCGGCTCAATCGCTTATGTGGATGCAGGCGGTGCATTCCGTGTAGGGCCGCGCTCGGCTGGTGCAATTCCTGGCCCCGCTTGTTACGGTCAAGGTGGCACAGAGCCCACTGTTACCGATGCTCAAGTGGCTCTTGGTCGTCTGGATCCAAAAAGGTTTTTAGGTGGCGATCTTTCCATCGACAAGGCCTTGGCTGAAAAAGCTATCAAGAAACATATAGCAGATCCGCTGGGTCTGAGCGTAACAGATGCCGCATTGGGCATCCTCAAAATTATAAACAATAATATGGCGCTGACGATCAACGCCAACTCAGTCGCGAAGGGTATCGATCCGAGGGGGTTTACACTCATGGGCTTTGGTGGCGCCGGTCCGTTGCATTCTGTAGCACTGGCAGAAATGATCCAGGCTCAGGATGTTATTTCACCAGTCCAACCGGGAATCACGGCGGCGATGGGCCTACTGGTGACAGACCTTCAGTACGAATATACACGGTCCGTCCTTCAAACGTTGGATGATGCTGATGACGATGCCGTGGCACGGATCAATAGCATCGTTGAGGCGCTATCGGTAGAGGCAAACGCACAGCTGGAGGCTGACGGTATCGAGCCTGCCGCTCGCCGCTTCAAGAAAATCATGGAGTGCCGTTATCTGGGACAGGGTTTTGAGCTCCGTGCCGAAATGCCGGATGGAAAGTTGACGCAGAAAAATAAGCAAGAGATTATTGAGTCTTTTTTCGGCGTTCATAAGGAGGCCTATGGGCACGGTTTCCGTGATCAGGTTACCGAAGGGGTCACTGTACGCGTTGTTGCTTCTGCTGAAGTTGATCAACTGACATTGCCTAAATTGGGACAAGGTGGGCGCATAAACCCAAGTGAAGCTCTAATGTATAGCCTTGATACCATATTTGACGATGGCAAGCCGCAGCCTACGCCGCGCTATGACCGTACCAATTTGTTGTGTGATGACACGATTAAAGGGCCGGCGATCATTACGCAGCATAATTCAACAACCATCGTGCCGCCGGGCTACACAGCGACGGTACTTTCGTACGGTGACATGCGCATCGCGCGCGTCTGAGGGAGGACATAACAATGACTAAAGAACTTGATCCAATCACCCTGCAAGTTGTCGGTGGTGCGTTGCACTCTATCGCGGAACAGATGGGTAACGTTTTGTATCGCATGAGTTACTCTTCGATCATTCGGGAAAGCCAGGACCTTGGCGCAGGGCTATTTGATGCCGACTTCAATACCTTATGTGAAAGTGACTCGACCCCCATGCACATAGGGTCCCTGCCTGGATACCTCCGTGGCATCCACGAAAGTCTGAAAATTGAAGACTGGAAACCTGGTGACTGTGTGATTCACAATCACCCCTACAAAGGCGCGTCGCACTCTCCCGACATTGCGATTGTGATGCCGGTGTTTAGCCAAGGAGAGCTTGTCGGGTTCTCCGCTAATACTGCACACCATGTTGATATTGGCGCAGCGACGCCAGGCTTAATCATCGACGTACCAGATGTTTGGGCGGAGGGTATGCTGCTGGACGGCGTGAAGCTCTATCGTGAGGGTGTACGTAATGAGGATATGTGGAAATATATTCGCGACAACACACGCGTACCCGGTCTCGTGATGGGCGACTTAGAGGCACAGATTGCCTCTGCTGAGTTAGGCGTACGCCGCTTTGAGGAGTTGCTAGAGAAATACGGTAAAGCAATCGTAATTCAGGCTACAAAACAGCTGATGGATTATACCGAGCGCAGGATGCGCGCAGAGATTGCTAAGATTCCAGATGGGGAATATTTTGCCGAAGGGTTTATGGATGACGATGGTCGCAACCGCGATGTTACTTTACCAATTAAAGTCTGCGTGCGGGTAAAGGGGGATTCAGTAGAAATTGATCTCACTGGTTCTTCGCCGCAGGTTCCAACCGCGTTTAACGTACCTTTTGATGGGTCGACTAAAGTTGCGGCCTTCTTTGTATTTCGTGCGATGCTTCTGGATACCTATACTTCTACAGACGACATCCCTGCTAATGAAGGATCCTTTCGCCCCATCAGTGTGATAGCTCCAAAGGGCAGTATCTTTAACCCAATCTGGCCTGCAGCGGCCGAGGCTCGCTTCTGTCAAATTCAGCGGATGGCTGATTTAGTAATCAAAGCGCTTGCCCCCGTTATTCCGGATCGCTGCACGGCTGGTAATGCAGCAACACTCAGCTTTGCAGCTTATTCTGGTGTCCGCTCGAACGGTGATTATTGGGTTTTCCTTGAGGTCAATGAAGCTGCTATGGGTGGACGCCCCGCTTCGGATGGGCCGGATACGATTGAAGAGCTGATGCGCAATACACGTAACAATCCGCTTGAGGATCTTGGCATGCACTTGCCCCTTATCTGTGACCGCTACGAGGTGCGTGATGATGTGCCTCCAGGTGCTGGCAAGTTTCGTGGTGGTTCAGGCGTAGTTAAATCGCAACGCTATCTAACACCTGGCTTCATGACACACGAAAGTGATCGCCATCTTGATGCACCCTGGGGCATCTTCGGTGGTAAAGAAGGAGCGGGAGGTAAAATGGAGATCCACAATATCCATTCTGGCAAAACCCGCAGTGAGTATTCTAAATTCTCGGGTATGCGTGCCGAGACTGGTGATGTAATCTCTTACTATTCGCCTTCCGGCGGTGGTTATGGCGATCCGCTGGACCGCGATCCAGCTAAGGTTCTCGGTGATGTGCTGGACGGTTTTTTTGGCCCCGACCATGCAAAGTCTGACTATGGAGTTGTTCTGAAACCTGTTGATGACGGTTACGAATGGGGCTTGGATGAGGCATCAACTGAAAGCCTCCGAGCTGAGATGCGCGCTTGAAAACCTACCTGTTCTCCAAGTTTTTTGGGGAGCAGGCTGACAATTAATACCAAGGAGAGAGACAATGGAGAATGATGAAGATCTAGCCGCAAAGTTTGTGATTTTCGAAGTTAATCAGATTTGTGATGATTGTCGAAAGACCTTTAACACTTATAATGTTGATTAAAGTGGTCGGCGCTATACTTGTTTATAAGGCTCACATTATTTCTTGTAAAATTGGTTACTTCGAATGACTTGGCTGTGGCCGATAATGGCAGCAATTTCAATAGGTTTTGCCTTGGCTTTTCAGCCCGCAATTAATAGTAGCTTGGCGGTTATTCTGAATTCTTCATTTGCCGCGGCAGCATTTTCGCTTTTACTTTCTTTTATAATTGTATTTGCACTTTTCTGCTTAAGTGGGCCATCAATACCACCAGGCCAGTTTGTCAATTTACCCTGGTGGGCTGTATTTGGTGGAATATTTGGTGCGGCATTCGTTTCTGGAAGTATTTTTCTTGTTCCAGTTATGGGGGCTACAATTTTCTTTGTGTGCCTAATTGCTGGACAACTTTCGGGAGCAGTTTTGGCTGACGCTACAGGTGCTTTTGGGCTAGAGGTGCGGAGTTTGTCGGCAAAAAAACTTGTGGGTGTTGGTCTCGCATTCTGTGGAGTTCTATTGGTACGCTGGGGCTAATTTTAGACTAATTTTTCTTTATAAAGATGAGGTATAATTATGTATTCAAACACTTTCTCACCAATTAAAATTGGTCCCCTTAAGTTGAAAAACCGTCTTGTTATGGCTCCACTAACTAGGCAGGTCGCTGAGTTGGATGGAACTCCTACCGATGAGATGGCCGCGTATTATGCGCGTCGTGCTCGCGGGGGCGTTGGTCTAATAATTTCTGAAGGTACGTATGAGATCGACGAGCTGGGCTGTAAGGCATACCTTTCACAACCAGGGATCGCGAATAGTAAACACATTGAAGGCTGGAAAAAGACTACCCAAGCCGTACACGCATTTGGGACACCAATAATTTGCCAACTAATGCATGGTGGTCGAGTATCGGACCCAAGATGTCTGTTTTCGGGTGAAAGTGCCGTATCAGCGTCTGCGACTCAAAGTGAGGGTTGGGTTCTATATACGGACAATGATGAGGAGTTTAGAGACAGGGGTATCCAGGGTGGCTGGCCACAAGTGATGTTTCCTCCAGCTCGTGCACTTACTACGGCAGAGCTAGAACAGGTGGCGGATGGTTTTGCACTCGGTGCTGCTCGTGCCATTGAGGCAGGATTTGATGGGGTCGAAGTACACGGTGCAAACGGTTATCTTGTTCATCAGTTTATCAATCCTAAAACAAATCTGCGCAAGGATGAATATGGTGGCAGTGCTGAAAATAATGTCCGGTTTGCTAAATTAATCTGCCAAAAAGTACGTGACGCAATAGGGCCTGATAAGTTGATTACGCTTCGGCTTAGTCAAGACGGGGTGGATGATTTTAGTGGGGCATGGCCGGGTGGGGTCGAGTATGCGCATGCAATTGGTTTAGCTCTTTCTGATTGTGCAGCGGACGCATTGCACTGGTCGAGCTTCGATTGGACCGACAATCGTGACCCAAATTCGGACGTGCCTATGGCTAAGGTAATCAAAGAGGCATCTGGAAAAATGATGTTGGTCAATGGCGGTATAATAGATGGCTTGGGGACTGAGGCAGTATTTGACACAGGAGCCGGTGATGCTGCGGTGGTGGGAAGACCCCTTTTTGCCCAACCTGATTGGCCGCATATCATCCGATCTGGTATAGACTACCCTTGGGCAGAATTTGACAGAAAATATGTTATTCAGCCTCCTGTTGATCTGGGGCTATGCTATCCGATGGACAGGTATGTGACCAACTGGAATCCTGATACCAGTAAACGACGCTGAAGTTAATTTAGGGAGCATCAGCGTCTGGATGCTGTCAGATAAAACTGACTGGGCGCTTGTTAAACAACAGTGGGGAGAATTCACGCCTGCTGTTTGATGACGGGAGCGAGCGACTTTTAGATCTGAACTAACGCGAGCCTTACAGAAGTTTGCCGCAGTTCATGATCCAATCCACAAGCATTTCAACCAAGAACGTCGTCTCCATTCAAGTGTTGATTTCAAGTCCAGCCGTGTCGATGCTCTTACTAAGCGGCATCAACTTTTAGCGCATAATACTAACTGACGAGTCGCAATTCGATGTGGGTTTTTGTTAGTCTGCTGGCACCTTTTTTGCCACCTCAATAAATTGATCAACCAGTTTAGAAGCGTTGTTTTTCTTCCACACCAAGACAGTCTGGATTTCAAATTTAATATTTGCAATGGGTCGGGCAAAAAGGCTGTGGGCGCTAAGATACCTCATCATACTTTCGGGGTAAATCGTCACGCCAAGTCCAGCGTTCACTAATCCCAAGAATGCAAGAGTGCTCGACGCCTCGTACTGGACATTTAGCGCGACGCCTTCTGCTGCAAACAAGTTATTAAGCTGAGCACGATAAGTGCCCCACTCGGTCATATCGCCAAGTATTAAATTCTCACCTGCAAGTTGGGCAGGCTGGACATTTTTCTGGTTTTCAAAGTGATGACCATTTTTTGCAACGACCAGTAAGCGTTCTGTACCAACCAGAAAACTGTTACAGGATTTGCTTGCATAGGGTCCAATCATGTACCCCAGATCAACGGTCCCCCGGTCGATGGCAATTTTTTGGTCTTTGGTTTGAATGTAAACTAATTGCAACTGAACTTCTGGGTAAATTACTTTAAAACGTGAGATTGCATCTGGCACTGGCGCAGTTGCAGCAAAAGCCATGTATGCGATCTTAAGTTGACCTGCATCTCCAGTGGCCACTCGTTGCGCCTCTTCCAGTCCCCTTTGATATTGCGGGATCAGAGTATGTGTTTTTTCATAAAAAACCTGGCCCGCTGCAGTTAACAAAACTTTCTGAGTTGAGCGGTCGAACAGATTAAAGCCAATTGAATATTCTAGATTTTGTATTCGCCTGGACAGTCCAGACTGATCAATATTTAAAATTTCCGAAGCCGCCCGAAAATTTAGTTCCTCTGCGACAACCAAAAACGATTTTAATTGCTCCCAGCCCTTTGCTATCATCGTCCATATTCCTTTAAAGCTGCCAATGCAGAATTTAAAATTAGATCTTGATATTCAGAATTAAATAAAATCAAGCCAACCAAGGGCCTGTTTTTTGTTCAATGGTAATGACTGCATCGTAGCGATCTCAATGCTTATTTTGCAACTAAAAAAGTTATTTTTGCATTGGTTTTTTATCTACTTAAGTCCTAGGTTAACATACAATAAAGAAATAGAAATAGGCTTTTATCATCATATTTTATTGATAGATCCGATGAATTGGGCTGGATGATTTTAGGTAGCAGTAATTATGACTGATGGTAACCAAACGGCAGGTGATGATGTAGA
>MDSY01085813.1_pt1 | contig 16648 bp, 13 predicted proteins | sample 811131 | NCBI WGS metagenome assembly MDSY01 (sample SAMN05326643, study PRJNA326480) | marine metagenome | isolation source: seawater | place: Atlantic Ocean: South West | collected 2010
AGTCGGGACGGCGACACTCAAAGATTTTTGAAGATTGTGTGGTACCCACCGAAACACAGTGATCCTCTCCGCACACGCGGAGGCAATCGTTCGGCATTTCGTCCTCCAGAACCCTGGCGCACACTTCGTCGGCATGTACGGCGTCGAACTGCACAGACCCCGACAAATCTCCGCCTCGCAAAGAGCAGCCGGAGTCAAACGACTCCTGCAGCGCCTCCATCAAACTCAGTTTCTCCACAGCAATGTCGGCGTCCGGGCAGCGCAAACGAAAGGGGTTGAACTCCTTTTCCGACGACAAGACCTCGCACGTGACGTCCACAGTGGTGACATCAGCCTCGGACACAAACACGTCGTCGCCGCGGCACAGGTGCACCGGTGTCGCATCTTGAAAAGAAAAACTGCCGAACACCGGGCACAGCGCCGATAAATCGAAGGAGGCCTCCTTGACGCACTCGTGGCGTTCTTGGAACAATTGGAACTTTGGGTGAAACGCAGCTTGCTTGCTCCTGGCCTCCGCTGTGTCCAGTATTGGTACAAACGAAAACGTCTGCGACAGCGATTCCGGTTTCTGGGAAAGTTCAAAACACAGAGCGGCGCCGTTGGCGGCGTTCAGAGAGGAACCGGACGGCAACGCCGCCGTGCACGTCCCCAGAGACTTAAAGGCGTCGTCCTCGCACAGCGTGTCCAAATTTTCAGAGCACTCGCGGAAACTCTCGGGCACGCGGTTCTCAAAATCAGTACATTTTTGAGACCAGTTCACCTGCTTAAGCTTATCGGAATCACAATCCTTCGCGCAGCTCGCAGAGCGCAGAGCGGGTGGACGCGCCGTGCGCATCAACTCGTGGCAGTAAGACACGGCGTCGTACTTGTCCATCGCCTCCTCGCACTTATCGATGTACTTGCACAAACCCGCCTCGTCGTTGAGACAACGGGTCTTGTCGTTGTCGTGCTTCTCGCAAGTGTCCTCCACCTGTTGTTCTACGGAATTTTCATTTATGCGCTCCACGCAACCCATGTTCGGGGAATGCACTCCCAACGGCATCGCGGGGACATGGCAAAAGGGACCCATTGTGTCCGTCCAGCGCGTCTGGAGAGACACCATGCCGCGCAGCTTCTTCTCTCCGGCGGTCAAGCACAGCGTATCGTCCGCCTCTGTCCCGTCGCACGAAACTTTCAAACCTCCGCTGGGATGGAAAAACTGCAACAACTCTTTATCGGGATTCCATTCGCCGCACTCATCGTCTCGCTTGCACGTCAACGCGGCAGAACCGTCGTTCCTCTTTACGGCCACTGGACGACATTGTTGTCCGTTGCATTCCAACCCGTCCAACCATGGGGCCTTTAAGCAGGAATGCTGGCACGTTGCACCGTAATAATCGTACGTGTTTTCCACCGTCTCGCCTCCAAAATCAATCTCCTCACCCGAAAAGACTTTAAGACGCTCCTCGTCGCTCACGGACGTGATGGGATTGCACTCGCAGCGGTAAGCCGTGCCTCCGTTCGTGGACTTCAAAATCTCCGGCGCCAAAAAACGCTGCAAAATGTCAGTGACGCACTGGCCGTGTCCCGAGCAAGCGTCGCCGCACTCTATATCGCACATCAGGCCCGTGAAACCCTCCGGGCACAAGCAACGATCTCCCATTGGATCGCAGGTTCCTCCGTTCTTGCACACCAACCCACCCAGGGTTGGATCGCCGCCGTTTTCGGCGTCCACGCACCGGTTCATGCACGCGTTCGGATCCGTCGTATCACCATCAGGGAACCACGTCGCCTTGCACTTTGTGCAATGCGACCAGCCGTCCACGTTGGGACCGTCGCAGTCACACGGTTTCTCGCCCTGCAACCCGTGCAACGCAGAAGGATCTCCGGCGCGGTTGCAAGTGTTGCGCGTGGCGCGCACGCTGCAGGCCGTCGTGACGGCTGCCTCGGACACGCTTTTGGCAGCATCGTACTTCGGGTACCAACTTTCCTCGCAGTCCAAACACGCCGTATCTGTGTCGAAATTTCCGCTGCAACCACAGGCCACCCGTTCGGTGGCGCGAGCAAAGTCCACCACAAGGCAGACTCCGTTTTTATTACAGCCGTACTCATCACCTCCCACAGACGGGTCGTAGGCCCGATTGGCCTTGCACAATAGCTGGCACTCACTGCCCCAACGACCCGGAACGCACTCGTTGCATCCCTCACCCTGCCAATGCTCGTCGCAATTGCAGTTGCCAAACGTTTCGGAGTCGGAAGGGTCTGACATGCACACACCGTGGCCGTGGCACGTCGTAAAATCGTTACACTGGCAACCCTCCCCGGTCCAACCGGGTTGGCAGTCGCACTGGGCCAGAGGAAACACAAATGAACAGGCGCCGTGCCCGTTGCAAGGGACACTAGACTTCTGTTTTCCCGTGGGACACTTGTACTGGCAAGCTTCTCCCACGTAAAGATCATTACAATCACAGACTGTGCTGGACACGCTGCCGTTTCGCTCAATACTGCACACGCCTTTGCCGGAACACGGCTCCTGAATGTACGGCAGCTCCATTCCGGGACATCCCAGCGAACAATCGCTCTCCAGATGCCAACCTCTCTCACATTCGCACGCCACAATTCCCTCGATCATACCGCATTGGCCGTGGCCGAAACACAATTTGTTTTCCTCGTTTCGCGCGCACGTTCTGGCACAATCGGACCGCTCGTCCACGGAGGGGAAGTAACTGGGTTCGCACACGCAATTCTTCGTGTCCTCGCGGCACGCGCCGTGTCCAGAACACGCAGACACGACACCGCCACTCAAAATCAATTCAAGCTCGGCTTCGTAGGCTCCGGCCCCGTTCCACAAAATCTCATCAAATGTAACATCCGCCTGACAGCGCAATTGGCATTTGCTGCCGCCGTAACCCGAGAGACAATCGCCATCACAAGCTTCTTCGTTTTCCGTGAAACACACGTCGCAGTGCTGACCCATCCATTTGTCCTCACAGCGACAATTCCAAAGAGTACCCGAAAAGGGCACTCCAAAACTGTTACGGTCGTCGCACTGCCCGTGTACGCACGTACACAAATTGCAGTACGGATCGTCGTCCTCGTTGCCCCACGGCCCCACACAATCGCACGTTTTGCCGTTCCAGACACCGGCGTGGCTACATGGTTGCAACACAACCTCCACTTCATTCACAATCTGGTCCACTGTGCGGTCAACCAGGAAAAAAATCGTCGTTAATGCCAAAGTCGCCGATAGACCATAAGCCACTGTTCTGCGTATTGACATGTTTTCTAATACTTCTTTTTTATCCCTATTTATACAATTTGTAAAAAATCCCATTACTGCTTCTTATTCTTCTTGTCAAATCATGTTTGATCCTTGGGCACCATGGCAGACCACGGGAGGGGCAGCTCCAAGACACTTCACGGGGTCAATTTCAACAACAGGCTCACTGGGAGCACCGGAATCACCGGGACCACCAGAACCGGATTACCCAGCTTTTATTCCGGGCGACGGACAGCAAGTTGGTTACCACCCTACAAAATACGCATGCCCACCGCCGTTTTCACCACCGCCGTTTTCACCACCGCCGTTTTCACCGCCGCCGTTTTCATCGTCGTCACCGCCAACAAGATTAGTGTCTTCGCCGCCACCACCACAAAAAATAGACTATGGCATAAGCGATATCAAAGGCCTACGCTTCGAAGTGGCTTCCGCAAACGAGATTCGCGCCGTTTCGTGCGTCGAAGTGACAACGGCCAACATACATGACAGTGGCATACCTTTGGACAATGGACTGCGCTCCCCCAAATTTGGGCCGAGCGCCGGACGGGCCTGCGGAACATGCCAGGCGAAGTACTCGAGTGGCAAATGCACACATGGACACCCCGGGCACTACACACTCAGTACACCGCTATACAACGTCATGTTCACCCGTCACATATGCGCATGGTTGAAACTCGTGTGCAAATGCGGTAAAATTCACGCTGAACCCGCCAAAACGCTTCATGGTCTTTTAAACACAAAAATAAAAGGAGAATGCGAGTGTGGTCAGCGTCCCCTCAGCTCCGCGTGTTGGAACCGGAACACCCAGACCATAACCATCGGGAAAACGGGACCAACGTTCTCAGCGGTCGAGGCACTGCAACTTTTCAACCGCGTTCCCGAAGACCACCCAATATTTGCGCATATATCACACCCAAAACATATGATTAGCACAGTGGTACAGATCCCCTCCATCCGTCTGAGACCGTGCATCGGAGGTATGCACTCCGAAATTCGGGGGGAGTCAGACCTCACTTATTTGCTTGTGAAACTGGTCCGAGCCGATCAAACACTTCGTCGTAAGGTCAAAGGGAAAACCAACGCCAACGGAGAATTCTTGGGAGACAAAATGACACATCGAAGCCTCGTCTTCGTAACACAAAACGCGTACACAAATTACCTTGACACGAACATGTCCAAAAACAACAACTCCAACAAAGGCGCGTCCATCTACGCGTGTGCAAGCCAAAAATTGAGAGGGAAAGACCAGCTGCTTCGTGGGGCAATGGCCGGGTTCAGATGCCAACAGACGGCGCGCTGCGTCGTCACGCCTTTTCCCAACATGCGATGCGATCGGGTCGGGGTTCCCAAATTCATCGCAGATAACATGACCGTGACCATTACCGTCACAAGCTGGAACAAAACTGCACTGCTGGATATGGCACGGAAAAAACGCGCGGCCTACATCGTGAAAAGTACCGGGGAAACCATAGACCTCAAAGAGGCACCTCCCCCGGAATGGCTTGAAACCGGTTGGAAAGTCGCCAGATTCCTTGTAGACGGCGACTGGGTCCTACTGAACCGTCAACCCACCCTGAGCAAAAAAAGTATCATGGCCTGTCGCATATTCATTCTCAACGAAGGCGACAAAACGATCAAACTGCCCTATTGCCTCACTACCTCGTACAACGCTGACTTTGACGGGGACGAGATGAATATCCATGTTCTTCAAACGCCGGAGGCGCGTGCCGAAGCGTGGCTTCTCAGTCCGGTGCGTAACATTTTAGACGCCGCCGACGGTAGGGCCATCATTTGCCCCATACAGGGAGGACGTCTCGGACCTTGGTTGATGTCAGACAGCAACGCCACACTCACAAGGAAACAGTGGTTCGTTTGTGTCGGAAAAGCCACCGAAGCAATGCAAATTCGCGCCGTAAAGTGCCCGCCAAAATCTTTCCCCTGCAAAGCATCGCGATTCTGGAGCATGGCACTGCCAGAAGGGTACACCAATATCTTCAAAGAAGTTGAAATACGCGATGGGATACTTCTGTGCGGACGCGTTAATAAATCGGTGCTTCAAAGATTGGTCCATGATATCGTGATGGATTGTGGTAATGAAGTCGCCGCGGATTTCATCCAAGGAGCTGAAGTCGCCGCCAACGTCTTTAATGCAAAAGTACGTCCCACCACCATTTTTCTCGACGAACTCTGCCCCAGCGAAGATCTGCAACGCAAGTGCGCAGAGGCCGTCGTGGAGACCAAACGACTCTTCGAGATCTCCGGGGAAACAAACATTGACGAACACATCGATTTCGTCAACCGCCGCATCTCCGACATCGTCGAGCGACACCCCTCCAAACACACAGGATTCATTAACTGCGTGCAATCGGGAGCAAAGGGAAGCATGCACAACTTCTGCATGATCAAAGCATCGCTGGGGAGAATGGCGTCCGGGGACGACGCCAAAGGCGTATTTAGACTGCCCGAAGGGACGTGGAGAGGGAAACGCTGCTTCACCAACCAAAAAAAGAAACAGATCTTCCAAGACAGTTTCGTAACGTCTGGGTTTGCCACCAAAATGAAGAGCACAGAGTACGCAATGCATGCTAAAAAGGGAAGAGCGAGCATGATAGAATCCACCGAACTCGTCCCCTCCACGGGGTATGGGCATCGCAAACTCAGCGCGTTCTTGTCCCCGCTCAGCACTGGGCACAACGGGGTTGTCTACAATTTAAGCGACGGGTCCATTGTCTGTTTTCGATATGGGGGAGATGGACGCTCCAGTTACTGCACCGAGTGGGAGACATTCTCTTCACCCACCCCCAAATCCATCTACGCCGTCGGCGGTGCTTCAGCCAACACAGTGCAGAAACTCAATGCGCGCCTGGCTACAGACATTGCTGCTGTATACAAAATGTTTCCCGACGCGGGCACGCGCGTTTTCGACGTCGCCGTCAGCGTCAGGCGCGTGTTTGACGCCGCCGAAAAAAGAGAGTTTGAAATGGTGACTGACGCCAAACTCAATGAATGGCAGCGACGCGTCCAAGCCATCGTCTCGCGTCACACTGAACACGACCAAGAACTCATCGCTCTTTGGCTGCGAATTCATTTGCATCCTTACCGTTTAGAAAAATTCACTGACACGGCCGTAGACAACATTCTAGAAGAAATCGACAAAAGAATGTACAAATCCAAAGTAGAGTGCTGCGAAAACGTTGGATTGATGGTAGCCAGTGCATTGGCCGCAAAATCAACCCAATTTACGCTCAATGCCTTCCATAATATTGGACGTCAAGGGGTAGATTACGCTGAGTTTCAGCGTCTCATCAACCTCACAAAGAAACGCAAATTCGTCAGAGTCACGTTCAAACTCAAACTGCCGCGAGACGAGTGGCCCCGTTGGGCCAAACGCAAACGTTTGCTCACACTAGGCGATCTCATAATGGAACGAGGCATGCCACAAGCCGACGATGATCTATCAAGTTACTATGCTTGGCCAGACGACCCGGGAGAAACACCGTTCCGCTCTATAACAAGACTCGTCGTGCACCACGACGACGCATTTGCCGTAAGCCGCGTTCTGAGGGTCATGGGGATGAGGACGGCGTACGTTAGACGGCAAGACGGAAAGGTGCTCTTTCATACCAACGCACCTCTCAAACCCGGGAGTTTGGCAAAACGCGTTTCCGGCTCGCTCGCCGGGTGTCGGGTAGAGGGAATGGACATCGTCTGCAGTGAAATGCCACCTACCTCTCTCGAAGAAGTTGACACCACTACAATAAGAACCACTAACTTTCAACAAATGCAAGCCATGTTTGGCATTGAAGCGGCCCGCAGGTGCATTCACGAGGAATTGAAACGCATGCTCAAATCCTTCAACGTGAAGCTCCTGGACAGACATCTTGAGCTGCTTTGTGATGCTATGACTCATAAGGGTGGGTTACAAGGATGCAACAGACATGGGATGAAACAAAAATCGCCAGAGCGCGCGCTGTGGCTTGCCACGTTCGAACGGCCAACCGAACCTCTCACACAGGCAGCTGTCAATAAGTATACGGATCCCGTCAAAGGTCATACCGATAGGTTAGTGCTGGGACAGCCGATGCATAGTCCCTACATAACTATGTATAAGGACCACGAAGCGGAAAAGAAATACACGGTGTGGACAAAAGAGACACACAATATAATGGAAGAAGACTTCGATTTTGGAGGCTTAGACGGAGGCGCCGACTCCTGGATGCCAACGCAAAACGCCTTTTAATCCCAATGATTCCCGCTAACGGGACACTGCGTCAACTCAGACACATATTTGTCGCAACGTGAACACTTGTGAAGTCCACCAAGTATCACAAGATCACGTACAAAATTCTTCTGACTCTTCAATAACTGCTCTTCGGCTAGCTTCACCTCTTGCAACAGCGCAACACCGTGACCCGAAACTTTTCGTCTTTTGCGCTGTATATCTTTCCGTTTTCTCTTCACACCCGTCACACCCGCCACGGCCTTTGCGGCCTTCTCGGCAGCACGGGACACGTCCGCCGTCGCGGCTAATGACATAAACCACAGGTACAACCACAGGTACAACCACAGGTACAACCACAGGTACAACCACAGGTACAACCACAGGTACAACCACAAAACAAACAAAGAACTAGGTACAATGGGTGTATAGATAAAGTACCAGAAACTCATTTTATAGCGTTAACTACTACTTTAACCACACAGGTCAACCACAGGTCAACCACACAGGTAAACCACAGGCCAACCACACAGGTAAACCACAGGCCAACCACACAGGTAAACACAGGTAACCAATGAAGCGTTCCCTCGGTCTGTTCCGCCGCGCCGTGGACGAGCACCTCAAGGCCCAGCTCCCCGGCGACACAGAGCACCCAATGAACCACATAGTAGCGGAGTACCTGCCGGAGGGCAGAACCGAAGTGCCAGACACTTGCGACGGATACCGGCAGCTCGAGTTCCAGAAAAATGGACGAGTGTGGCGGCTGCATCACGCTTGGGACTGGGGAGATGACGACGCCTGCACAATTGGGAAAGGCGTTCCTCAGAAACATGTAACAACAGACATCCCAAAAAAATGGATAAATGATATGCTGAAGTTTGAGTACAAGAGTCACGAGCAGATGTCTTTGCCGCACAATGGCGAATACAGTGTCTTTTTTGCTCCGCCTCGCGGCCCGAAAAAGGGGAAAAAGAATTTGCCACCCACCATAAACCGTCCCAACAAGAAAACCAAGCGCAAGTAATAAAATTGTATAAAAGGACCGGATGCGGACTAATGAGTATTAAAGGGAATAAAAAAATTTATACAAAAGATGCTGATCCCAAAACGGCCCAAAGAGAAAGCCTCTGTGTACCGCTCGAGGGATTTTAGGCGTAAACTCCGCGAAAAGATCGCAAAGTGGTCTCCGCGACGTGTGTTCGTGACTCTGTACACGAAGTTCGATACACAGTACAATCCCTACGCATGCGACTGGTTTAGTAGCACAGAACGAACGCGTACCATGCAGGCGAGAGCAGAAGCTTTGTTTGATGCTTGGCAAATCACGCTGCGTCTGCACGCCGATAAGCTAAAAAGTAATTTTAAAGAATTCCAATGCGCAAAAAAAATCGCTCTGGAGCGATGGTGCGAAATACAATCTCGCGTGGACAAACGCTCTTACCGTGTAGCCAACGACACTATTCTACCGAAAAGTGATGTCGTTGAAACAGACGAGCTTTCCCCGCCAGGCGATGCTTTAGAAGAGGCTAGATTGCAATTAGTGATATCTTTAAGCAAATAGAAGATACGTTTAGTTTAGAATCTATCTTTTTCGTTTAGTTCCATGTTTGCTGCCCGCCGCGCTGCCAGAACGGGTCTCGCGAATCTTCTCCGATTCGAGGTAAATCTCCTGCACAAACCCTTGATCCAATTTGCGAAGTTCGCGTAGTGACTGCTTCATTGTTCCCCAATCGCCGGAAAGGTCGTTCAAATCCTCTATGTCAAACGTCAAATATTCACAAAATTCAGCATCGTCCTTCAAATCGGCAAGACGTTTTGCCTTTTTTTGGGATAAACTGCGTATCGCCTCCTTCCACAGTTGTATGTCTTCCTCCTCAAATTCGCTGAGATCATCTGCGTCGGGATCTGTTGAATAATCGCTACTAGAGTCAGCCGGGTCCGGCTTTTGAGACGCAGAGGAGGAGGCCGCCGCGCTCTCTGTTGTTGTTGCAGTGAGATCCACGACCACAGGTGGAGGAGGGGGGAGAAGTTCAAACCCGCACCTCTTGCGCAGAGCAGCTCCCTTCTTACACCGTCGCTCGTCTTCGTCGGCGGCGACGATTGTTTCCGGGAACAACACCTGCTCTAAGACCTTCAAATCGCCAAAAAAGGCGCATATGGTGGTTCGCTGTTCGTCCCGGTCGGCACAGTACATTTTATTTTTAAGTGCCGTGTCTTCCCCCCACCGCTGAACAAGAGACAGCACAAGATCTTTATCCGTCCGCAATTGATCATCCAACCAGAAAACCGTGTCGAGCAAAGCCTTGCACGACTCCGGCGTGGAATCCATGGGTACATCGGGGGTGCCGCGCCACTTCCGCTGCAGTACCTCGAGCGCTTGCATCACTTCGCGCGCCGCGTCCGCGTCAACCAACTTGCACTCCTTTGGCAGGTACATCTTTCCGAAGTTTTCCATGTTATATTACAGGGATTTAACCACAGAAACCACAGGTCTCCAACCACAGGCCTCCAACCACAGGCCTCCAACCACAGGCCTCCAACCACAGGTGGGGTGTTAAGTCACAAGTCACCGGAGTTACTTGACACCCCATGGAACCGCACTCTGAAGGCCAGTGACTCGCTATATTTTAGGTTCTTTACACCACTAGTGACAATGGCATCACACAACGCCGAAGCAGACGAAGAAAAGGAACGCATGACTAAGCTTGTGGCCGATGCTAAAAAGTATCTGGAAGAGGACGACCCCCTCCGACAAGCTCTCGTAGCACTTCCCAGTGACTGGTTTGGGGATTTCTGCTCTCGATACGGCGAGATAATATCGGAAAGAGACATTGTTGACTTAAAGTTTCAATACGAGTTAACCAAGAACGGAAGACCTTACCTTACGGCTATCTGTATGAGTACCATACCCATGGAACTACTTAAGGAAATACAAGTTGAGGTGCAGAAATACCTGCCAGAAAGTATAGCGGACGCCTTTTATCAGGATTTCGAATCGACAGTGGATGGAAAAAAATGGTCATCTGGTATAAACCCACATCTGAAACGTTTTTTGTGCCGGTGGGGTCCTCGTGTCGCGGAAGCGAAGGCTGATGCTGCTTGCCCAAGTAATTCTGATGGTGGTTCCACCATGGAGGCGCATGCAAGGTTACACTATCCGGGGACTCATAGCTGGATGGAAAATCAAACATGTGTTGCCACTAAGATTCTTGATTTCTACGGCCCAGAACCTGTGGCAAAAAAAGCGCGTTGCAACTAAGACTACTTTTACAGAAATTCAGGAAACGCATATTTTTTTAAAATTACTTAGGTTTATTTCGCCTCGGCTGTCACCTCGGCTGATGCCCACTTTATAAGATCATTTATAGCAAGTGGGATTGCTCTCCAGTAATGACTTCTGAGGCGCTGTGGATCGTTTCCTGACATCTTTATGGAAAACGCATAGACACGCTCTTCCATCGCAATGAATTGTTTCTTGTGCCCTTCAATCATAGAGAACGTTAACTCAATGTACGCCGAACCCCTTTGTCTCATTAAATGTTCGTGGATGGCTAGATGACTACGGAGTCGATGTCGATACACCCGCCTTCCGCTTGAAACCGGTCCAACCATCGCTACGTTTGGGTGGTGTTTCGGCTTAGGGTGAGCTTTGACCGCATTTAAGAAAAGATGATGCTCGGCAAGCAAATAGGCAAGCAGCGGCGCCGGTTTACAACATGCAGAATGTTTGGCAAAGCAAGGCGGCGGGCAAGCGTCCAAAGCGCAAGTGTCCAGTTCGTATTGTGCTTGGAGACGATACGCAGAACTGGAAATCGTAAGCCTAGGCCCGTATATACAATTAAGATCCTGGGGGTTAGAAGTACCAAGCATCAGATCGTTTTCGTCGCGTGCAAGCATTGCGCGCGTGCGTCCCGAAACCCCGCTACCGGCGCTGCTAGCGCTGCTTGTGATATACATACCAAGTAGGTCACCAAGAACCACAGGTATTAAACTACCACAAGTCACTAGTGGTGACAGGTATTTAACCACCACAGGTTTCCAACCACCACAAGTGACAGGTCTCCAACCACAGGTCTCCAACCACAGGTCTCCAACCACAGGCCCCACCACAAGTCCAAACAACCCCCCACCCCAAAAAACACCAGTGCACACAACACACCCACACACACCATGTCCACTACCCCACCCGCGGACACAGGCACCGGCCCGGCCGTTGCCCCGGCTGCTGCCCCGGCCGTCCCGGACGCTGCCCCGGCCCCGGACGCTGCCCCGGCCCCGGACGCTGCCCCGGACGCTAACCCGACCGTCGCTCTGGCCGCTGCTATGGTGGCGCACAACCGCGCCGCTTCGAGTATCCTTGGCAAACGCAAAAAAGACTCGGCGTCCTCGGCGTCCTCGGCCTCGGCCTCATCGTCCTCGTCGTCCTCGTCGTCCTCGTCGTCCTCGTCGTCCTCGTCGTCCTCGTCTTCCTCGTCTTCCTCGTCGTCCGCAAAACGGCTGAAAGTTACGTTTGCGAGTTCTACGTCTCAAAAGACCAAAGATTCCGTGACACAGCTTCTTTTTGATGAGAAAGTGCTCGAACCGTTCGTTAAGATCACGGATGATCTGGGTTGTGCTGCTGTGGAAAAGATGAAATCGCTTCTCCGCGAAGGGAAAATTGACGACATTGCCGAATTTAACCCAACAGAATTTTCTGACGACAGTGACTACGACGAAGAAGACCCTGAAGAATATGCACAAGTGTTCCGCGAAGACCAGGGTGATGTTGACAACGATTCTTCGGGTTTTGTACCTGCTACTCCATGGAAACGCATTAAATTTGGCGTTGAATGCGAATACTATCGAAAAGATAAATTTGATCCGGTCAAAAAAACTGTCAGGGTCATAATCAAGTATGACAATTCAAGTTACGAATACGACAAGCGGGTGGGGAGTAAGTATCGTTTCTACGGAAGCGTGTTCAGAAGTTCTACCACCCTGAATTGGAACACAGGTGTCACCGTCGCGAACCTGAAGGCGGATCTGAACAACGTGATGGTCGGCAACCCGGCCAAAAGTAAAGTCATGATGCGCATCATTCAGGCTCTTCACTTCATGACAGAACACAAACGCTGCCTTCGCGTTATCACTGAAGAGACCGAAGAAACGGGGAAACTATTCTGCGGTAATTTGTGCCATGTGCAACAAGATATATGCGCGGACTGCAACCTGAAGGACTGTATGAAGGCCAGACAGAAAAAGGCGGCCCAGTGAGGCCTGTGGAGCAGCGCTTAATTGAACCACTGTGAAAAATCGAGATTGTCGGTTCCTAAATCAAACACGAGCGGTGACCATATCCAAGCGTGCAGGAGACGAGAGTACCACGGGTTATTGCAACGATCCGTCGTGCTAAACTGCAGCGCCACAAAGTAATAAAACCAGGACGGTGGAGCTAAGGATAAACCTTTTACAGCACAAACAACCGCAGCAATGATCGCAGCCGATCCATACAAAAATAAAATACGCAAACTTCCACGTCCTCTTTCAGTATAAACCCAGTAGATTAACGCAAACGCAACAACGCCAACATTGACCCAATCCAAAATATCACGCTGCAATGTTTGAAGCAGCGCAAGGTGCACGGCCAGTCCGATGCCAAATGGAAGGTAGTCAATAACGCGATCAAACTGCTTTTGCTTTGAACTGGGGTTCCACACTGCGTCCAAAGCGAACCAACCGAGCACCCACTGCGCACCAAGCCAGCGCTCCAGCTCCACTTTGTTGAGATAAGAAATAGCCGTCCCGGACAAACATAAAGTTAATACGTAAATAACGGCATCTTTTATTGTGTATTCAACAACCTCCGCAGCCGGAGGTATTTCATTAATTTTTTGCCACATGATTTTTAAATAAGCACGAAACTCTTTTTATAGTTAAAATGTTTAAGCGCCAACTATTTTATTCTTCAGACCTATGAATTGGCAGTACTTTACCTCAAAGTTTCCTTCATTTCCATCTCTGCGCTTACGCTTCCAATACTTTCTCCCGTTAGTTTGAGAGTCTGTGTATCGCCCGGTATGACTCCACCCTTCACTACTAGTATAATTACCGACATGTGGTTCGCGCCAATCAAACAACCCAAGCGTGTCCTGACTAGGAATCTGGGGGTTTTCCATGAAAAGATCATCCTTCAGTTTCTGTTCTTTTTGATACTTAAGATAAGCAGAATCAAAACGATCCCACCCCCCAAGTCTCTCAAACGCTTGCTTCATCTCTTTTACTGGATCTATCGTACCTCGAAAACGAGATTGCGCAAAATTGGTCTTGGTCGGCAGAACACCACACCGAACGAATGCGATGATATTCGACAGATGCTCACGCTTGATCTCATAACAGCGCAAATCAACGCTGCCACTGGTCTCCGCCTTAAACTCACCCGTTCTTATCTGCAAGAGATGAAAAAGAACGCGCGGAATATCACCAGACGAGCTTGTCATGGCGGCAAGGTGGGCATTGTCCACAAGCATGGGGCCGTCCAAGCACTGCACAGTGGGGATGTCACCCAAACACTGCACAGTGGGTATGAACGCAACAGCTGTGCCATCGGAGCCATTCGCGGCCGCAGCTGCACCATCGGCGGAGCCATTCGCGGCAGCAGCTGCAGTCGCGGGTTTGCATACCTTCCTGCGTTTCGCGCTCGGGCCGCCAATGGGTCGCGGATGCATTGGTCGAGCCATCTGTGGTTTAGCTGATTTAACCTGTGGTTCTAACCACAGGTTCTAACCACAGGTTCTAACCACAGGTTCTAACCAATTTGTCAATTTGGCGCCAAATTTTAAATACCAAAAAACAGTGGTTGGTGGTAAACCTGTGGTAACCACCAGCAAATGAGCTCTGTAGTACAAGCGGCCTTGGCGACAGCCTTTGAGTGCGACTCTACGCCGTTTGCGGCGGTGCCTGCGACACCGCCAACGAGAAAGTCCCGTGCGCCTTCCCCGCAAGGCTTGCACGAGTACTTATTTGCCGTCGATTTGAAACAAGCGCCGTCAGTTTTGGAGAAAGTCATGAAACATTTTTACTACGATAAAAACATTGACGATAACGAAGAAGATAGCTTCTACAAAAATGATTTTGAAGCGCGTTTTAAGTTGTCTCAGGTGATGAATGTTGTGTTGGAGTTCGAAGGTTGTGCAATATCTTTGGAAGAGTACAACGCCAAACTCGTGCAGCGCTTTGGGGGGATCGTGGAAGATTATTTTCCACTGCGTTATGCAACTCCTAAAGAAGTGGAAACGCGCAATGACTTGGCAATGGAAGCGTTAAAAATAATATAAATCCTTTACTCAATGACTAAATGTTGAACGGCGACTAAATGCCAAAACGGCGACTAAATGCCAAAACGGCGACTAAGTGCCAAAACGGCGACTAAATGCCAAAACGGCGACTAAAAGGGAAAAAATGCTGAACGGTCGGCGACTAAAAGGGAACGGCGACTAAGTGCCAAAACGGCGACTAAAACGGTCAGTGATTAAAAGGGAATCGGGGAACATATTATGCCCCCAAAACTGAAGAGTGGACAATTTGTATGTGTCGCGTCATAGAACCTTTTTGACCAAAACGCTTGTCGCACAGTGGACACGCGTGTGATTGAAGTTTCAAGTGTATGCAATCGTAGTGTCGCGAATTGTTGAGTGTTGTTGACTGTTGGGTATTATTGGATAACAGAGAGTGTGGTTGTAAAGTATTAAAGTACTTAAGCCTTGTAGGCATAACCACAGTGTTTTTTGACCTGTGGTTGGTTATTAACTTGTGGTTATAAAATGCTCTGCGGAGACGGTTCGATGAATACTGATGCTCCGCTGGAGACGGAGGAGTTTACAGATGCTCGTCCAATCCTTCTTTGGTATTGGCACAGGTCTGTACCATTGCAGCAAAGTTATGGTGACACAGAGTGTTTTTTGAAGAAGTGTGCAAACGATACAAAGTTCTTGTCGCATATCATCGGTTCACTTAAACAAATCGTACAAGATAAACTTACAAGATAAACTTTGCGAAAGTATAAACAAGAACACGGAAAAAAAATAAATCATGAATTTGCACGTACGATCGTCAGTAATTTTCGCGTGTGTAGCGATGGTGGCAATCGGTGTTGTTGTCTTTGTTCACCAGTCAAAGGCCGCGTCAAAGGGCACGCCAAAGGCCGCGTCAAAGGTCACGTCGTCAAAGAACACGCCAAATGGTATGCCAAAGGCCGCGCCAGAGGCCGCGTCAAAGAAATCTAATATCTAATAGATTTTTTTACAGTAGAACAATATCCTGCTTGCCTTTATTTTTACCTTCCCCTTTTGTAATGAGGATTTTTTTATTTTGCATATTTTGTGTGGGAAAATAATACATATCATAGCACGTGTGTTCTGCAGACTTTCCAGTAAACCCGCCATCCGCGTGAAAGACGATCTCACCCACGGCAAACGTTTCGCACTGGTACCCCGTCACGTGATGCACCAATGGACGCACAGATTTGACGGCGGCAATTTTTGAAAGTTCGGACCCTATCTTGTCAACATCAATGGAAAACGCTTCTATGCCAGCGACGATCAAGTCAAAGTCTGCCTGAAACTTCAGGCGTCCAGACTCTTCGACCACGCGCTGGTAAAAGCTGCGAATTGACGCGGAGACCGTCCCGCAGCCAGTGGAACCAGGCAAAGATCCCGGTGGCGCGTGAAAAGACCATGTAAGTGGATATTCGCCAGGGACTCGTGAAGCCAGTACAACAAATGTACATTCTGTGACGCCATGGCAGTAAATGGCTGCTGCCTTTCTTTTTCCTTCCTGGGCACACGCATGCTGCCAAAAGTGTGTGCCAATGCTTCCTGTCGCGATTGGCGCTACAGCCAAGGCGAAATCAGTGTTCCCTATCTGGATGGACTTTGCGACGCTGAAGTTTTGACATTGGAACTGAGCTTTCGACATTGTGAAATAGAAAATAGAACTTTAAATACAACCATATTTTTTCAAATTATGCTTCGAGAGGTAAAATCATTTTTCATATTATGATAGATTAATGACATGGTGTTTTTTTTATTGTAAACTATTGTAAATAATTACAGGTCAACCACAGGTCAACCACAGGTCAACCACAGGTCAACCACAGGTCAACCACAGGTCAACCACAGGTCAACCACAGGTCA
>MDSY01097236.1_pt1 | contig 16638 bp, 18 predicted proteins | sample 811131 | NCBI WGS metagenome assembly MDSY01 (sample SAMN05326643, study PRJNA326480) | marine metagenome | isolation source: seawater | place: Atlantic Ocean: South West | collected 2010
TGATATTAGACATAATAACTCAAACATAAATATTTTAATGACTGAAAAAGCTACAGAGAGTAACACCGCCGGTTATGATTATCGAACAATAATTGATTACGATCCAAAAAATAATATATTAAAGTCTGAATTTATCGAGATATTAGATACGAGTAATAACAATAACGTCTATTTTTTTAGAACCTATATTGATTCAAATAAATCATTTGTAGCATTTTATGATGATAATGCTATTTATTCAGCGGCTGCATCTGATTCAAGATATGAATTAAATACAGATGAAAAGAATTGGTATGATTCTCAGGCGTCATGCGTTAATAAGGGAGGTTATTTAGCAAGTGTTTTAGATACATCAACACTATCAGACTTAGCAAGTAAATGTTCTGAGAAAGGTAGCTCTAGTGATTATTGGATTGGGCTAAACGATATTGATAACGAGGAAGACTATAAGTGGGCAGGGCCAGAATCAGCAACAGATTATTCAGCTATTAACTACACTGACAATTTAGAGCTAAGTTGGACAGATGGGAGGGACTGTTTTAATTTAGAAGAGTGGTATGGCTGGAAAATGGTTGAAGGGCAGTTTTGTACTAAAATAGCTAACTATATCTGTGAATACCCAATAGGTGCAGAAACAGCAATTTCCTATTTAGATATAGCAAGTAACGAACCATCAAATAAGTGCATAAACCGTACGACAGGTAATGATGGTCAAAGTTTTCCATGTGGAGCTTCTACAAAGGAAGCCTCCGTTATTCAAGCGATGATAAACAATTTTGATAGTAGTGCTGGTTGGATAGAAAGCAAGTATAAAGTATCATTTGATGGAGATTCCATATTTTCAAACTCAATTAGATGATAAGATTCTCATGAGTTAGAACAGCGACAATATGTGACTATAAGGATAGGGGAGACAGTCAGTCTAAACTATTTTATAATTGACGCATGGTAGCCGAGATTTTAAATCAATTATTAGCGATTCCGTCGCCAACATTTCAAGAACAAGCAAAAGTAGCTTATATAAAGCAATTCTTACTAGAAAACTGTATGCCTGGCACATTAATAGAACATGAAGATAATCTTATTTTTCAGAAAGAAATAGATAAGCAGTTACCAACCATAGCATTAATAGGTCATTCTGATGTTGTACCAAGTCATAAACTACCGTTTGAAAAAGACGGTAAACTCTATGGAGCTGGAGCATCAGATATGCAAGCAGGATTAGCTTGCTTTTTAAGTGTACTCAGTACATTACAAGAGCCGTTAGCTTATAATATACTATTAATTGTATACGCAAGAGAAGAAGGAACTCCGTTAGAAAAAAATGGGTTAGCTAGCGTCATAAAAGCATATCCAGAATTAATGCGTTCCATTGATTGTGCTATTGTAGGTGAACCCACTGATAATACCATTCAGCTAGGTTGTTTGGGGTCTTGTCATGCCAGTGTAACCATAACAGGAAAAGAAGCTCATTCAGCACGACCCTGGAATGGAGAGAATGCACTTTATAAAGCGCTCCCCATTATACAAACATTGCGCGATTATACCTCCAAAGCGGTGACCATTAATACTTTAGAATTTAAAGAGGTAATAAGTATTACTGAGTGCCAGGTAAGTCCTGGAAGAACCAGTGTGCCAGCAGAGTGTAGCTTTAATATCAATTATCGATTTGGACCAGATAAAACGTCTGAACAAGCATTTGCTCATATTAAAGAAGTTGTCGCATCATCTGGGGTACGTGATGTGAACTGTGAGCTAACAGATAGTGTTTATGCTGGAAAAATTATCGAGTCTAACTTTGTAGATCAGATAATAAAGAAAATAAATAAACCGATTCAAGCAAAACAAGCTTGGACAGATGTTGCTCAGTTAGCTGAAAATGAGATTCCTTGCTTTAATTTTGGACCAGGATTACAATCTCAGGCACATAAAGAAGATGAATATGCCGATTTAATGTTATGTGAAAATTATATCGAGTCACTACAAAATATCTTAAAAAAAGGAGACTAACAAATTATGACAACTAAAATGTATATAGGAATTGGAATACGACGAAAAAGAGATGATAAAACATTAGATGTGTATTATCCAGAAATCCTTGTTAAAGATAATGAACCTGTATTTGCCTCATCAGAAAATAATATATTAACAAAAGAATCACTAAGCGATGAACAGCGTTTAGCATTAAGTGGAACCTACAGTGAGCAGATCTTAAATATGACTGTAGATAATACCCAAAAATATGCGAAAAGTGATATTGTGATTAGTGTCTATTCTAATTTAAAAGACGATGTCAAAACAACGGAAGAAGCTTATTTTAAATTGCAAATATTATCACAGCGGTTACAGAAACCTCATGATATTAATTTAACAGGTTTATTTGGGATCTTACATAATATTGCATGGACGAATCAGGGACCTATCTTGGCTGAAGATTGTGAAAGAGAACGGATAAAAGCTTACGCTCAAGGTGAGCAGTTAATCGTCACCCATGTCGATAAATTCCCTTATTTAGTTAATTATCATATTCCGAAAGGAACGCGTGTTGCTTCTGGATCTCAAGTGAGACTAGGAGCCTATTTAGGGGATGGCACAACCATTATGCCCGCAGGATATGTAAATTTTAATGCAGGCACGTTAGGAAAAGCGATGATAGAAGGCAGGGTATCAGCTGGTGTTGTTGTGGGTGATGATAGTGATGTTGGGGGAGGTGCCTCAATTATGGGGACATTATCTGGTGGTAACAATGCTGTTATTGAAATAGGAAAATCGTGTTTGTTAGGTGCTAATGCTGGTACAGGGATTTCATTAGGGGATGGCTGTACCATTGCAGCTGGTTTATATGTTTATGCTGGTATGAAAGTAAGTTTAGTAGATCATGATAATAACCCTATTGATAAAAACGGTAATAAAGTAGAGTCTGGCAAAAACATTATTAAAGCAAAAGAGTTATCTGGACAAGCTAATCTATTGTTTATAAAAGATTCACAAACAGGAACTGTTCTGTGTAAACCTAATAATAAACAAATAACATTAAATGAAGCGTTGCACACGAATGATTGACGTTTCTTATCCAACTTATACGTTGGCAGATGCCATCGATTATTTAAAAGAGCATCAGTACAGTATTGTAAGATCCATTACAACAGAACAGTTGGCAGGGGTTGTGGCAGAAGATCCTAATCATAAAAAACCAATTTATCAATATGTATCGGTTTATTTAAGAAAAGATAAAGCAGATTTAATTCATTTGATTCATAGTAATTTAGGGTACATGTTTTTTAATAATCATGATGTGTTAGAAACGTATAAGTTAGATAAGCCTGAGTTTTATTTTGATATTCGTGTAGATGGTTTAGATGATATGTACCAGCATGATGATATTAAGTTTACAAGAAATTGTGATAAACAATGGAAAGCAACGTTTGATTATTCAACCATATTAGACCATTTTGGTTTAGCAGGTAATGATGATTATGCTCCTTTTGTTGGTTTTTTTATTCAGAGTTAAGTGGTTTAGACTCGGATAAGGTTTTAATATAAACGGTGATAGCATGAAGATCAGTAATAATGAGTTTTTTGCCATACCCTCTCATATCGCCAGCTCCATGATAAATAGTATTTAACATAGCATTATAAGACGAACCGTAAATCCAAGTAGAATCATTTAATGCAACACCATGATATTTACCAAAAGAGTCAATCCCTTCACCATTAAAACCATGACATTTGTAGCAACGCAATTGATATTGAATTTTACCTCGATATGTAACAGCAGGATCCTCGGCAAGTTCAGACCAAGCGGAATCATTTAAGAAAGTAAGTGGCGATAGGGGGCGTTGATTGGAAACGATAACACGAAAAGAAAAAAGCAATGCAAAAACAAGACCTAGAAATATAATTGACACCAGTATTTTCTTTATCATGACAAATTTATAAATGATAAATCTAACTAAAACAAGTTTAAATAAAAAAAACAGAAAAATGGATTTTGAAATAAATATAAAATATGAATATAATTTAACTTAGTCTAATGAGAAAGAAAACATTGTTTAGTTTAATATTTACTCCATTTCTGCTAGTAAGTTTAGCAGTTTGTATCACTGTTTTTTTTCTTTTTAATGAAAGATTTAAACATGATGAAGCTGCTTTATTAACAAAAATAAGTTCTCAAATTAACAAAAATATTATTGAGAAAACAACTAATTATTTATTACCTGCAATATTAATATCAGAATTATCTGTAAAGTTATCAGCAAGTGGTGTAATTGATATTAATAATAACGGACAGCTAGAATCATATTTGATAGAACAGATAAAGGCTTATCCCCAACTATCAAAGGTGTATTTAGGAAAAGAAAATGGAGATTTTATTATGGCGCATAGAGATAATAAATCCTTTGTAACTAAAATAATTTATCAGCAAAACAAAAAAGAAGAAGTTAAGCAATATAATGTTTTCGGAGAATTAATATCAGCAACAAATAAAGAAACAAGTTTTGATCCAAGAGCACGAAGTTGGTATTTTCAAACAAAAGAAGAAGAAAAAGCAATATGGACAGATTTATATATGTTTTTTACGGGTAAGCGTCCTGGTATTACAGCATCTTATCCCTTATTTAATGATAATCAAACGTTTGAAGGCGTATTTGGTGTAGACTTAGAGTTATCTGAAATATCAGAGTTTTTATCATTTCAAAAAAAGTACTACAACTCTAAAATTATCATCTTAAATTATAAGAATGAAATTGTAGCTCAATCAGGAAATATAGTATTTAAAACACTAAAAGATGGGCAGATTGTGCCCATGCATATTAATGAGCATGGTGATGATTTAATACAAGAGTCATACAAAAAAATAACAAGTATCCAAAAAAAAGATACGGCAACGAATCAGGTCACGTTAACTTACGATAATGATGCCTATTTAATTTCGTCGATTAGTTTTCCTTCTTATTTTGGTAAAAATTGGAAAGTAATGACGATATTACCAAAAGAGAAGTTATTAGATAATAAAGTTCCTGCCAATATAATTTTTTATATTATGTTGATAGGTATTACATTGCTAATTTTGATAATAACTATGTTGATAGTGAGATCCATAACAACGCCAATTAAACAGTTAACATTTGATTTGCAACGGTTACGATACAAAAATGTGGATGGAAAAATCATAAAATCGTCTGTTATAGAAGTGAGTGAATTAATTCATGTTTATTCAGATATTAAAAAATTATATAGTAAAACATTTTCAAAAGAAGAAAAGTAAGTTTAAAACCAGTTAAAAAACGGTATATTTAACTGTTTCATATGGAAAATTTAATTATTTATATTGATACTGCGTTAGTTACAAAATCAGTTGTAGCCTGTCTTATTGGCTTTGCAATAGGATTAGAACGTGAATATAGAAATAAACCAGCTGGCATCAAAACATTTGCATTGATATGTCTAGGATCCGCTTTATTTACACATATTTCTATAGCTTTTCAAGGTCCAGCAGATCCCAGTAGGGTAACGGCTCAAATTGTATCAGGGCTAGGGTTTATTGGAGCAGGAACAATTTTTCAGTCACGCCATATGATTACGGGACTAACGACAGCAGCAGAGTTGTGGGTGGTGGGAGCATTAGGGGCCTTGTTAGGTTTAGAAAAATATTCAGAAGCAATAAGTTGTTTAATTATTATCTACATCTACTTTATAGTATCTCATTTGATTCAAAAGATAGCATTTAAGAAAAAGAAATATTTTTTAGAAATCACTTTAGAGGCCAAAGAGAATATTCCTATGATTGAAGAATTGTTTAATGAAAATAAAATATATTTAACACAACGAAATTGGCGTAAAAAAGACAAAAAATATAAATTTGAATGTTCTTATAATGTAAATCCCGTAAAAAATCAGGAAATAAGACACAAGTTACGTATGATAGAATATGTAATTGGGATTATTAACTAAGATTTTACTGAAATTTAGTTAAATCTGAATTTGAATCAAGATCAGTAAAGTGGCCCCATTCATTAGTCTGATCACAACAACCCAACTCCTCATCTAAAATTCCTATAGCAGTGTCATTAGAAGCATTCTTTCTTCTAGATGGAAGTTTGCCTACACATGTGGAACCGCTGCTACTAGAGTTATAACTATTAAGAGAATCAGATGAGTTTTTAGAAGAAGGAAAAACTCTTTCGTATATCCAAGGAGTATTTCTTGCTACAATGGCAACAAAGCATAGTAATAACGCATAAGACCCATGTTTTTTGGATGCCTTAGATATAAGTTTAGAGTGAGAAAAAGATGGCAAAGATGAAATACTCATAAAGTTAAAAGTAGATAAAACTATAATTTAGTATAATTCTATAGCAATAATGATATGAAAAATTATCCATATTAATTAATAATAACATAAAGAAACCATTAAATTATGTATATTTAATATAAATCTATGGAATAGATAGAGTGATGTTTTTATTCAAGAAAGAAAAAATATTTCAGTTTTAACGTTACCTACTTCTCAATACTGACAAAAGTAACTGTCAAATAGTATTCAAATTTTTAATTTTTTTGAAGGTTTATCAAGAAATGTTACTTTAGAAATAAATAAGTTAGGAAAATACAGTAGAAACATTGACGCTTTGTAAGGAATGATTCAAAATATGTCATTAAATTAAATATGGAGATAATTTATGACACTTGATTTTAATTCAGATATCTTTGAAAAAGAAACAATAACACTAGATAATACAACAGAAAATATTGTTCGTGGTGGAAGACATTTGTTTGATCGGCTACCAAAAGCATTTAAATCCGTTAAGCAAATTGGTGTTATTGGTTGGTCATCGCAAGGACCTGCTCAGGCACAAAACTTAAGAGATTCATTAGAAAATACCGATATTAAGGTTGTAGTAGGTTTACGTGAAAACTCAGCATCGATACCCAGTGCAGAAGCAGCTGGTTTTAAAAAAGATAATGGAACCTTAGGTGAAATGTATCAAGTAATTCGTGATAGTGATTTAGTATTACTACTCATTGCAGATGGTGCTCAAGCAAAAGTATATAGAGATGTTTTTAAAGCATTGAAACCTAATGCCACATTAGGTCTATCACATGGCTTTTTATTAGGTTATCTAAAAAGTATCGGAGAAAAGTTTCCAGAAAATATTAATGTAATTGCAGTATGTCCAAAAGGTATGGGGCCATCCGTAAGACGGTTGTATGAGCAAGGAAAAACAGTAAATGGCGCTGGAATTAATGCTAGCTTTGCCGTGCATCAAGATGTTACTGGAGAGGCTACCAATATTGCATTGGGATGGTCAGTCGCAGTGGGTGCTCCATTTACATTTCAAACAACATTACAATCTGAATATAAGTCAGATATTTTTGGTGAGCGAGGTATTTTGTTAGGTGCTGTTCATGGAATATGCGAAGGATTGTTTGACTTTTTTGTGCAAAAAGGATTAACAGAAGAAGATGCGTTTAAGCAAACAGCTGAATGTATTACAGGCCCCATTACTAAAATCATTTCTAAAGAAGGTATGATAGGTGTTTATAACCGGTTTAATGACGAGGAAAAAAAGGAATTTGAACAAGCTTATTCAGCAAGTTATCATCCTGCCTTTGAAATTTTATTAGAAATTTATCAAGAAGTAGCAAGTGGTAATGAAATTAATAGTGTTATTATGGCAAATGAACGATTTAGTCGATACCCGATGGGAAAAATTGATGGAACTCGTATGTGGGTTGTTGGAGAAGACGTTAGATCAAAGCGTAATCAAGATGTTTTAGAGCGAGATTTAAACCCAACCACAGCCGGGGTGTTTATTGGTACCATGATGGCTCAAGTAGATGTCTTAATTGAACAAGGTCATTCCTATTCGGAAGTAATTAATGAATCGATTATCGAAAGTGTTGATTCCTTAAATCGATATATAGATTATAAAGGGATTGCATTTATGATTGATAATTGTTCGACAACAGCTCGGTTAGGTGCTAGAAAGTGGGCCCCACGTTTTGACTATAATTTAAGACAGCAAGCTTATACTGAATTACAAAATGGTCAACAAGTAAACCAAGAATTAGTTCAGTCATTTAAAGTACATCCTGTTCATGCAGCCTTTTTAGTATGTGCAGAGTTAAGGCCATCCGTTGATATTGCTGTATTAGGATAGTAATATGATAAAGCGTGATAAAACATAGACTTAATTTAGTTATTAGTCTTAGCCTGTTAGGGATTTTCCTTACGGCTATACAGGTAAGTAGTGCGCCACTTTTTTATATAAAAGCTAAAAATGGTATGGTATCAACTCAGGACCATTACGCTTCAAAAGTAGGTTTAGATGTATTAAAAAAAGGTGGTAATGCTGTCGATGCTGCCTATGCTATCGGCTACGCCTTGGCTGTAACGCATCCCCAAGCTGGAAATTTAGGTGGGGGTGGTTTTATGGTACTCTATGATGCAAACAGCGATAAAACGGTGGCTTTAGACTACCGAGAAAAAGCACCCTTAGCAGCCCATAAAGATCTGTTTTTATTAGAAAATGGCAAGGTAAGTAAAACAAAATCGCGCTTTAGTGCACTTTCGATTGGGGTCCCAGGAACTGTTTTAGGTCTTGAAACAGCTCATGAGCGCTATGGCCGTTTAGATAGAAAGGTATTACTAGATTATGCAATTAAGTTAGCTGAAAAAGGATTTGCAGTACAAAATGATTTAGAAATTGCTTTAAAGCGCTATAAAGTTAATTTAGAAAAACATGAAGAAACAAAAGCCGTATTTTTTAAGGATGACAACATTTACAAAACGGGAGATATTTTAAAACAGCCAGCGTTAGCAAAAACCTTAAAACGAATAAAAAAACATGGTAGTAAGGATTTTTATCATGGAAAAATTGCGAAACAATTGGTTCGATATATAAAATCAAAGGATGGCATCATTACAAAAGATGATTTGCAAAAGTATCAACCTGAGTGGCGTGATGTCGTTACAGGTGAGTATAAAAATCTAAGAATTGCTAGTATGCCTCCTCCCAGTTCTGGTGGAATTGCCTTAATTCAATCATTAAATATCTTGAGTCATTTTGATATTAGAGCAATGGGGCATAACTCAGTAGAAACAATACATATAATGTCAGATACCTTAAAATATGTATATTCAGACCGAGCACGATATTTAGGAGATACTGATTTTGTCGATGTTCCAATCAAGAAACTGATCAGTAAACAATATGCAGAAACAATTGCTAATAAGATATCCACGCAGAATATAGTAAATAGTGATGATGTATTTCAGGATGCTGTATCAATACAAGAATCCACTGATACCACGCACTTTGTCGTCGTTGATAAAGATGGAAACAGTGTTAGTAATACCTACACATTAAATTTTACATTTGGTAATGGAATGTTAGCTCCTAAGCTTGGCTTTTTATTAAATAATGAAATGGATGATTTTTCAGCAAAACCAGGTGTGCCAAATGCTTATGGTTTAATAGGTAATGAGCAAAATAGTATTGAACCTGAAAAAAGAATGTTAAGTTCGATGACACCTACCATTGTATTTAAAAATGATAAACCCTTTATCATTACAGGTAGTCCAGGAGGAAGTCAGATTATAACAACTGTCCTTCAGGTGATATTAAATGTAGTTGATCATGATATGTCAATCAGAGATGCTGTAAGTGCAAAGCGGTTTCATCATCAGGGAAAGCCGGATTATTTATTTGTTGAAAAGGGTTTTTTGAAAGAAACGATAAAAGAGTTAAAAGAAAAGGGTTTTGAAATTAAAGAAACGGGCAGCATTGGATCAGCTCAAAGTATTACCAGGGACGATGAGGGAATGCTAGGAGCAGCAGATCCTCGTAAGAAAAATGCAAGTGCTTTAGGTCTGTAGTAAATAATAAACCTAGAAGAATTCAGTGTAAGTAAGCAAAAACCTACTTGTAAAGCGATAAACATAAATATAAAATTTATAATGTTTCATATATAAAATAATAAAAATTTAAACATTATTATTATTTATATAAAATTAATTAAAATATTAAGCTTAAATATAATTTAAAAAAGGGTATATAACATGTTAGCATCCGTAGTCAAAAGCACAGCAAGAAGTAGCAGGGCACTATCAGGAATAAATCGTTTTCCAGAAGCAGCCTCATTAGTAAAAAAGAGACAGCCATCAAACTTAAGGATAGGTCAGAGAGCACCTTTATCAACATCACAATCTAAACAATCTGATGAATCACCTTTCCGAAAACCAAATCAAAAATTTACTACTACATTAATGAAAGCTACAGAGATTGTGGCCGCAAGAGGGGGGCCTGGCGCTTTTGGTTGGCAAGTAGGTGCTGAAGCAGCAACTCATCTTGGTTTAGCCGATCCAGTATATATGTCAGTATTACCTGCAATTGGAGATGGTGTGGGCGTTGTAACGGGAAGTATCTTATTTTATTCCGCTAAGCAAAAAATAGCACCTCAATTAAACGAAACATTTAAGACAAATTTTTCTATACCTACTAGCAGAAATGAAATAATAGGCAACGCAACAATGTATGGTATAGCAGCTACGGCATCAGGTGCTGTATGGCAACCAGCAGTAGATACATTACAATCATTAAGTTATACATTTCCTGGTACAAGTTTAGTTACAGGTCTAATATGTGGATTTACCTTTAATAAGGTACTTACTAATATTTCAAGACCATTAGTATCAAAGCTCTATCCTGAAGTAGCACCAAGCAAAGAATCTAAAGATGCTGACAAGCATGTTTCTATTGCAATAGGTGGAGGCGCAGCAGGATTTGTCTTAACTGATCCGTCAGCGCCAATACCTCATTTAATAGCTACAGATGATCCTTTAACAAATTGTATAAAAGCAGCCACGTCGTTTGGAGGTGGGCTGATGCTAGGGTACACTGCCAGTAGCCCTATCTTAAAATATAAATAGTAAGCAGCTCTGAAGACGAACCTTTAACACATAATAATTTTAAGAAGCCTTTTATTAACCAAGGGTTAAGTATGAATGATTGATAAACCAAAATAAATCAATGTTTTTAAAAAAAAGATCAAGGGTATAGTTAAAGTCTTGGGGGGGAATATGTTAGACAATTCATTTAAGAAATTAGCCGTTAAAGTAAACTTCAAAAAATATAAAATTATTAATCGTATGCAATATATCATGAATTATGGTGAATATACGATTTGTTATGATTTTTTTCTTAATTAAAAATCATTGTTGCATGACATATTAGCGTTTCCAAAGGAACTTGCTTTTTAAGTAATGAAAAAGAACGTTGAGAAAACGTAGACTTAAGACCAAATAAATAAATATGATCATTACGATAAGCAATCGGTTGTTTGTAGAGAGGGAAATTTCGTTTTAAAGGAAACGATTCAAAATTACCTTGCCCTTTCATGATAACAAGGTCAGCTTGTTGATAGGCGTGGATATAAGCATCACTCATGCTATAGCGGAGAGGAATAACATCAGTTGATCCATTATCTATAATTGAAAGATGTTGGGAAGACAGGTAGGGGGTTAAATGCTCAAATTCAGCAGAAGCTAACACTGTATTTAAATCAGAGTAGGTAACATCATTTAGGATAGGGGCATGTTTAGAAGAGATAGTAATCTTATGATTACACTTTAAACAATGTTCAATAAGAAGTAAATCAAATAATAGTTCACCATGATTATCAAGTTCATAAAGAATATGTTTGGGAGCTCCTTTAATAGGATAAAGTAAGGAATGGTAATCAATATAAGGATTGTTCAACATAAACTCATCAAGCCACGAAGCCTGATCAAGAATATCATTAAGTTCATCTGGAAAAGTAATAAGAAAATCATCAATACGTTGTTGATCTAAATAAGAGTCAAGCCAATTAGCCCGAATAGCAAGATAACACAAGGCCTGTAATGATAGGGGCTCTTTCTGTTCATCACGAATCAGTTTATACATAGCTAAACAGCGGTTATGATGATCCTCTTTAACCGTTTTATACAAATCTGTAGGTAGTTCAAGATATTCATTAAGATGAATACAGGCTTGGTTTAAAAAAGAAAATAATTCAGAAAAACTCCAAGATCGTAGCTGATGCCAATAAGAATATAAGAGATCATCAAGGGTTGCTAAAAATAAGTTAAGATCACGATCAGGGATGTTATATGATAATCGTGTTAACGGCTGATAATACCGAGATCGAATGGTTTCAAGTACCGAGCTAATAAAACGATCACGAATCAATGTTATCACGGATCCTAGCAGATAATTTGAGGAACGTTGTAGTAGACCTGATCCAAAACTATCAATATATTGATAACTAGAGTAATAAGTATGAGAAAAGCCACCTATACACCATTCTAAATGGGGAGAAGCTATGTGCAGTTTAATAGCTTTGTTAACGTTTAAAAACGTCGTATCAATACGTTTAACCAACGTATCAAAGGATGTCATTACTAAGCGCTTAAATGATCTGAGATAGCAAGCAGAGCTAAATGATAACTTGTAGGACCAAACCCTGTAATTTGACCAATACAGACAGGTGCTATATGAGAGTGATGACGAAACGATTCACGTTGGTAAACGTTGGATAAATGAACTTCAATTACAGGGATTTGTTTACCAGAAATAGCATCTCTGATAGCAATAGATGTATGAGTGTATGCCGCTGGATTAATAATAATGCCATCACAATCCGTTTGTTGAATAGCATCAACAATATCTCCTTCAAGATTAGATTGGATAAAACTAAGATCAAGCTTATAGGCTGTTGATTGTTTAACTAAGTCATTATTAATTTCATCAAGTGTTTTCGATCCATAAATATCAGGTTCACGTGTTCCAAGCTGATTTAAGTTAGGTCCGTGAATAATTAAAATACGTTTCATGGTGTTACTCCTGTAAAAAAAGATTCGATAAATTCTATACTAGCTATAATATCAGATTCTGATACATCCGGCGAAACAATAACCTTACCAATATGGGTTGGCAAAACAAAGCGAATTTTACTATCTTTTACTTTTTTATCACGAGCAATGATCGCTAGTAAACGATCTTTATGAATAGAATCAAGTGATATCCGATGATAATCATAGACGTTTAAAATACGATAAATAGCAGTGGCCATATCTTGAGAAATTAATGATTTTTTTACAGCAATATAAGTAGCCGCACACATTCCAAAAGCGACACAAAAACCATGTTTATACATATTATATCCAAACAAGGCTTCAATCCCATGACCAATCGTATGGCCAAAATTTAAAATGGCTCGTAATGACGATTCTTTTTCATCTTCTTCAACAACATAGATTTTATTTTTTATTGATTTTGTAATGATATTTAGCCATAAATCATGATCAGCTATATAATCAAACTTGCTAATAGTATTAGCTTCAGCTAAAAGTAAATCAAATAAATCACGATCCTGAATAATGCCATATTTAATAATTTCAGCAAATCCAGACTGAGATTCCTCTTTTGGTAAGCTAGCAAGGATTGCAATATCATTAATGATTAAATGCGGTTGATAAAAGGATCCGATAAGATTTTTGCCACTAGGATGATTAATTCCAGTTTTACCACCAATAGCGGCGTCTACTTGAGCAAGAAGTGTGGTGGGAATATTAATAAGTTTAATACCACGTAAGCATGTACTAGCAATAAATCCAGCAAGATCCGTAACAACACCACCCCCAAAACCAATGATCGTATCACCACGTTCAACACCAATATCAAAAATATGGTTAAGGCATTGAGTATAGGTAGTCATAGATTTAGCAGATTCACCATCCGCCACTAAGATTAAATGACAATCACTATGATAAGCAGATTTAACGACACTCATGATATCATAGCCAGAATCTTTAAGAAGCGATTCCTGAGAAAGAACAAAAACTCGCTTAGATTGAGTAGTTAAGGATGTTAATGATTCTTCAATACAATTCGAGCCAACCGTAATAGCTGTTTTATGTCGATTACCTGAAGAAAGTGATAAATTATGTAAGATCATACTCTGATAGTATCATATTCAAAATAGCTTCAACAGAGATAGTGTCACAATCAATAACAAAGTTAGCATGAGAGGTATAAAGTGTATCACGTGTTTCTAGCATAGATTCAATAGTTTTTAAGGGGTTTGAAACCTGAAGTAAAGGACGATGGGTAGAGTGTTTAACACGATTATAAAGAACCTGAGCGGAAGCCTTTAAGTAGATTATTGGGCCCATCTGTTTTAATAAAGTAGCTGTTTTTTCAACAGTTAGTAAACCACCGCCTGTAGAAATAATACATTGCTTTGAGGATTGAAGTGATTTACAAATTTGAAATTCCCATGACCGAAAATAATCTTCAGAAATTGTAAAAAGTTCTGTAATAGATTTTCCAGATGCAGATTCAATCAGTTGATCGGTATCGACAAAACGATAAGCAAGTCGTTTAGCAAGTTGACGACCCACGGTAGATTTACCAGAACCCATAAATCCAATAAAAATAAGGTTGCTATTAAGAAGTTTAGCCATATTACTAGTATAGCAGGATAGTTACCCAGCTAAAATGTGATGAAAAGAGAAGACTCTATGATGATGATACAACGATAATGGGCGAATGTGCATGATCTGGTTAATCATGCACAGATAGAAGCATATTGTTTGGTTTATATAGGAGTACCGATTTGAAGTTATTTATCTTTACTATTTCCATATTGGTTATTATTAAATTGGAATTGCTATTGTTATTGTTCAGGCAGGTTAAAAGGATTCTGGTTAGAAGGAGAATCATCATATACTACTGTGTAATATTCCCCATTATTAGGATCATATCCATCCCCATCTGTATCCTCTGTTTCACTGTCTAGGTAACGATGTAAATCTGTCGGTACCTCTGTCGTTTTTAAATCTGTCGGTACCTCTGTCGTTTTAAAGACTAGTTGTTTTTCTTTTACAACATCCAAATCCAGTACGATTCTTCTATTATTGTTTTGATAGCAATTTTGATTGCTATATAGTTTAGAATTATGTATATATTTTGTAAAACTAATCATGTTATTTTCTCTTTCCATCTTTTTAGTTAAAAAGATGAGTTAGTATTTTTGTTTTGTTTTGTTTTTATTACAGTATCCTGCTAGGAGTTACGATATAACGCAAAGTTTCTTAAGATATTTATGACTAGGCCTTTGGTTATGAGGATTTACTGGTGCTAAAACAGCATCCTGAACGCAAGATTCCTCTGCAGGTTGAATTATATAGATATATATACGACCTCTATCTTTATCTATTTTTAATTGTTTAAAAACCTTTTCACCTTTAAGGATCTCCTTAATATGATTGGAAATTTCTTTAAAAAGCTTATGTTGATATGTGTTTGGAGGGGGGCATCCTGGAAAGAAATTGTTTATACGAATAGATATTTTGTTATAATGATCATATTTAGCACGCACTATTAATTTTTTCGGTATGTCATTGTGAGGATACATAGGAATATCTTGAAACCAAGATTTGACTTGTAGTTTAGAAAATTCTTTTATATTTTCAATTAATTTTTCTGCTGCTTGATGACTGTTATGTGGAGCAGCAGGTCTCTCTATTGGAAATGAACTCGCTGTTGGAATAGATCTCGCTGTTGGAATAGATCTCGCTGTTTGATATATACTTGTCATAATTTTCTCCTTTCATCTTTTTAGTTAAAAAGATGAGTTATTTTTTTTATAGTTATCTTTCCTATTGTTACCTAGTTAGTATTACTGAACTGAGCAACAATTGTGAGAATCTGAAGCAGTGTTGTTAACGACATTTCTAGTAGTTAGATCTGGATTAAGGCTTTTTTTAAAAGAACTACTAGGACTTAAGTGAACTTTATGTGTAAATGCCGAACGAGAGCTGCGAGCTGGTGGTGGTGGTGGTACGTCTGATTCTGCTTTTTCTGGTGGTGATAAATAATAATAATAATCTCTTTCTCTTGATCTTGATCTTGATCTTGATCTTTCACTTTTTCTAAGTTGAGCACTACCATTATCTCTTGATCTTGATCTTGATCTTTCACTTTTTCTAAGTTGAGCACTACCATTATCTCTTTCTCTTGATCTTGATCTTTCACTTTTTATAACTTGAGCACTACCATGGGGACACGAAGAGCAGCAGCCCATTTGTCTATGAATTTTTGTCATTTTATTTTCTCCTTTCATCTTTTTAGTTAAAAAGATGAGATATTATTTAATTTATTAGAATGATGTTGTTTGATAGTACCAAAATTTGGTATATAAAATATTAAGAAGAATATAAAAAAGTTATACTAACAACAAAAAAAAGTAAAAACTAGCTAAGTATTCTCTTAAATTATAAGAGATTATCATTAAAATAGCAGTGGGGATGCCAATTCCATCTAATATTACCAATAGTAAATGGAAACCGATTGGTTAATTGAGCTCTGTTAAAATCACATATAGTTAACATAATAGTACCTATTTTTTTATACTTATTATAATAATTTAATAAGTTTATATCTAGTTATCGTGTTTAAGATAAAAAAAATTTCAAAAATTTTTAAAAATAATTAATGTGTTTTATAAATATTAACCAAACTAATGCCAAAAATAATAAAACATAAGCCCATAATCGACTGCCAATTTAGTGATTGACTATAAAAAAAA
>MDSY01093019.1_pt1 | contig 16637 bp, 14 predicted proteins | sample 811131 | NCBI WGS metagenome assembly MDSY01 (sample SAMN05326643, study PRJNA326480) | marine metagenome | isolation source: seawater | place: Atlantic Ocean: South West | collected 2010
CAATCAATGATTCATGTAATTTTACCTCAAGCTTTTAGAAATATGATACCAATACTATTAACGCAGGCCGTAATTTTATTTCAAGATACTTCACTGGTTTACGTTGTTAGCTTAAGAGATTTTATGACAGCTAGTGTTATAGTTGCGCAAAGTGAATCTCGTTTGGTTGAAATGTATATTTTTGCAGCTTTAGTTTATTTTGTTATTTGCTTTACTTTTTCTTTTATGATTAAAAAGATTCAGAATAGAAAGTTAATTTTATGATTGAATTAAAAAATGTTAGTAAATGGTATGGTGAATTTCAAGTGCTAGATAATTGTAGTGTTAAAATTGAAAAAAAAGATGTCATGGTTATTTGTGGTCCATCGGGTTCAGGGAAATCAACTTTAATAAAATGCGTCAATGGCTTAGAGAGTATTCAAAAAGGTCAAATATTTGTTGGTGACACTGAAGTCAATAACGTAAAAACAAATTTAAATGAACTAAGAGCTAAAATTGGAATGGTGTTTCAAAATTTTGAACTTTATCCCCATATGTCAGTTTTACAAAATATATCACTATCTCAAGTAAAAGTTTTAAAAAGATCTCAAAGTGAGGCTGATGACAGGTCTATGAAATTACTTGAACGGGTTGGACTAAAGGACCAATTTAATAAATTTCCAGCGCAGATGTCAGGGGGGCAACAACAACGTGTAGCTATAGCTAGAGCACTTGCGATGGATCCTATTGCCATGCTTTTTGATGAACCCACTTCTGCTTTAGATCCTGAAATGATTAATGAAGTTTTAGACGTTATGGTGGAGCTAGCGCAGGATGGAATGACTATGGCTGTTGTTACACATGAAATGGGTTTTGCTAAAAAAGTTGCTGATAAAATTTTATTTATGGATGAAGGTCGAATCGAAGAAATGGCAGATAAAAAAAATTTCTTTGAAAAACCTAAATCAGATCGTACAAAACTTTTTTTATCTAAAATTTTATCCCATTAAAATATCTAAAAATCTTGATTTTTGGTGCGGTCGGAGAGACTCGAACTCTCATGGGAAAACCCACACGCCCCTCAAGCGTGCCTGTCTACCAATTTCAGCACGACCGCTTATTTTATGCGACAATAAGTAAATGACAAATTAAGTGCAAGTTGATAGATTAGAATAAGTATGTCTGCACAACAACAGTTTAATTTAAAAACAGCTGAAATTTATAAAAAAATTTCTAAATACGTTCCTGAAATTGAATGGAAAGTACACGCTCAATTAATTGAAAAAATCAATATTTTAAAAAAAGAGAAAAATGCAATTATTCTTGCTCATAACTATCAAACACCAGAGATTTTTCATGGTGTATCTGATGTTGCTGCTGACTCGTTAGCGCTTGCAGTTGAAGCCGCTAAAACTTCAGCTGATATAATTGTGCTTTGTGGAGTTCACTTTATGGCTGAAACTGCAAAGTTAATGAGTCCAGATAAAAAAGTTTTAATTCCTGATATGAGCGCTGGTTGTTCTCTTGCTGCTTCGTTAACTGGAGAAGATGTTAGGTTATTAAAAAAAAAATATCCAGGTATTCCAGTTGTATCTTATGTAAACACTTCAGCTGATGTTAAAGCTGAAACTGACGTTTGTTGTACATCTGCAAATGCTGTCAAGGTAGTAGAGTCATTAAAAGCAGACAAAGTTATTTTTTTACCTGACCAACATCTAGCAAATTACGTTGCTAAACAAACAAACGTTAAAATCATTTCATGGAAAGGCTCTTGTATTGTGCATGAACAATTTACAGCAAAAGAAATTCAAGATATTAGAGACACAAACCCCGGCATTAAAATAATTGGTCATCCCGAATGTCCTTCCGACGTTTTGGATGCATGTGATTTTGCTGGATCAACTGGTGGAATGATAAACTATGTTAAAAAAAATCAGCCAAAAAAAGTTATGCTAGTTACTGAGTGTTCTATGAGTGACAACGTACAAGCTGACAATCCAGGGGTTGAATTTATTAAACCATGTAATCTTTGTCCTTATATGAAAAAAATTACTCTACAAAAAATTTATGATTGTTTAAAAAACGAAACTAATGAAATATTTATAGAAGAGAAAATATCAAAAGCAGCAAGACAATCCGTTCAAAGAATGGCTGAAATTGGTCGTTAGATCAGTGCTAAAATTAAATCAAAAATATATTAATACAATTGTAAAAAAGGCTTTAGGCGAAGATTTGGAGCCCCAAGGTGATATTACCACTAAACTAATTAGTTTTAAAAATAAAAAAATAAAAGCTAAAATTATTGCTAAACAATACGGTGTTATATCTGGATTAGATTTTTGTAAAGCGGCTTTTAAATTAACAGGCAAGGAAACAATTTTTACAATTAAAGTAAAGAACGGGGCCAAGGTAAAAAAAAATAAAGTTATTGCTGAGATAGAAGCTAAAACAAAAACAATTTTGATAGCTGAAAGAACAGCGCTAAATTTTCTAAATCATGCCTCTGGTATCGCTACACTTACAAATCTATTTGTAAATAAAGTGAGTAAAAAAACTAAAATATGTTGTACTAGAAAAACTACTCCTAATTTAAGATTATTAGAAAAAAATGCTGTTAAAAACAGTGGAGGGCACAATCATAGATTTAATTTAAGTGATGAAATCTTGATTAAAGATAACCATATTAGTTCAGAAAATAATCTAAGAAGACTGATAAAAAAAGCATCAAAAACAAAAAAAATTGTAACTGTAGAAATAGAGAGTTTAAAACAGCTTAAACTTGTTTTGGGACTTAAATTTAAAAGAATTCTTTTTGATAATATGAGTATACAGGAGCTAAGAAAGTGCTTAAAACTTTGTAAAAATCGATATGAAACTGAGTACTCTGGTAATGCTAATTTACAAAATATAAAAAAAATTTCACGTACAGGTGTTAATAGAATTTCTGTTGGAGCGTTAACTCACAGTGCTCAGTCTTTTGATTCTAGTTTAATTTTAAATTAATTATTTTCTTAACTCCGCTTGCGCAGCAGCTAATCTAGCTACTGGAACTCTGAACGGCGAACAAGATACATAGTCAAGTCCTGTTCTAGAACAAAAATCTATGCTTTTAGGATCTCCACCGTGCTCTCCACAAATACCAAGTTTTAATTTCCTGTTAACTTGACGGCCTCTTTTAGAAGCTATCTCTACTAATTCACCCACTCCATCTTGATCAATGCTTACAAAAGGATCTACTTCAAAAACCTTATTGTTAATGTAGTCATTTAAAAATTTACCTGAGTCATCTCTGCTAATTCCTAAAGTTGTTTGAGTAAGATCGTTAGTTCCAAAGCTAAAAAAATCTGCGTGCTGAGAGATAGATTTTGCTTGCAAAGCAGCTCTAGGTAATTCTATCATTGTTCCAACTATATATTCTACTTCGGTTTTATATTTTAATTTTATTTTTTTAGCAGTTCTATTCACAAGCTCTCTTAATATCCTTAATTCAGTATCTGTCGAAACTAAGGGAATCATTATTTCAACAAAAGCTTTTTTACTTTTATCTTTTTTAAGCTCGATTAGTGCTTCAAAAATAGCTTCACACTGCATTTCATAAATCTCAGGGAAAGATATACCGAGTCTGCAGCCTCGGTGTCCTAACATCGGGTTTTCCTCATGTAACTCCGCTATCCTATCTTTAATTTCTTTAACCCCTAAGTTTAAGGAACGTGCAACTTCTTCAATATCTTTTTCTGTTTTTGGCAAGAACTCGTGTAAAGGCGGATCTAAGAGCCTTACTGTAACTGGAAGTCCAGACATTACTTTAAAAATTTTTTTAAAGTCATTTTTTTGGTGAGGTAAAAGTTTGCCTAAAGCATTATCTCTATCGTTTCTTGATTTTGACAAAATCATTTGGCGAACGGATAAAATTCTCTCTTCGTCGAAAAACATATGTTCAGTTCTACAAAGTCCTATTCCTTCCGCACCAAATTCTCGCGCAGTCTTACTGTCATTTTCTGTTTCAGCATTAGTTCTAACTTTTAATTTTCTAAATTGATCAGACCACTTCATTATTGTTGAAAAATATCCTGATATTTCTGGCTGAACTGTTGGTACCGATCCTTTCATTACTTTTCCGTTTCCACCATCAATCGTGATAACTTCACCTTCTTTAATTATTTCATTTCCTGCTTTAAATTGTTTTGCTTCATAATCTATGTTAATTTCACTCGATCCAGAAACACAAGGTCTTCCCATTCCTCTGGCAACTACAGCTGCATGACTCGTCATACCTCCTCTTGCAGTTAAAATTCCTTTCGCAGCATGCATACCATGAATATCTTCTGGAGATGTTTCTAGCCTCACCAGAATAGTGTCTTGCATCATACCGTTCAGTCTTTCAGCCTCTTCCGCAGAAAAAACTACTTTTCCACTTGCAGCACCAGGTGATGCTGGTAAGCCAGAAGCTATAATATTTTTCTCAACCCTTTCGTCTAATGTCGGGTGCAATAATGTGTCTAAAGTATTTGGATCAATTCTAAGAATGGCTTCTTTTTTTGAAATTAATTTTTCTTTTACCATGTCTACGGCTATTTTAATCGCAGCTTTTGCTGTTCTTTTTCCAGCTCTCGTTTGTAGCATCCAGAGTTTATTATTTTCTACTGTAAATTCAATATCCTGCATGTCTCTATAGTGTTTTTCTAACTTAATAAAAACTTTCGCTAATTCTTTATAAACTTTAGGCATTACCTCTTCCATTGATAATTCTTTGGATCCAGAATCTTTTTTAGCTTTTTTTGTAATATGTTGTGGAGTTCTTGTTCCAGCAACAACATCTTCTCCTTGTGCATTAATTAAAAATTCACCAAAAAATGAATTTTCTCCAGTTGAGGGATTTCTTGTAAACGCTACACCAGTCGAACAATCTACTCCCATATTTCCAAAAACCATGGCCTGGACATTGACTGCTGTTCCCCATTCATCTGGAATTTGATTTAATTTTCTGTAAGTTTTTGCTCTTTGACTATCCCAAGATAAAAAAACAGCAGTTATCGCTCCAAAGAGTTGTTTTTGCACATCTTGCGGAAAGTCAATTTTTTTTTCTTTTTTAACCAACTCTTTAAAATTTTTTATTAGTCCGTCCCAATCACTTTCATCTAAGTCTGTATCTAGAAGCACGCCTTTGGTAAGTTTATAGTTATCAATTATTTCTTCAAATAAGTGGCCTTCCACTCCTAGAACTACGTTACTATACATCTGAATAAATCTTCTATAACTATCTTTTGCAAATCTACCGTTAGATGTTTTTTTTGCTAAGGCTATCACAGTTTTATCGTTTAAGCCCAGGTTTAATATAGTGTCCATCATTCCAGGCATTGAAATTCTTGCTCCAGATCTTACTGAAACTAATAAAGGATTTTTTAAATCTCCAAATTTTTTTTTAGTTTTCTTCTCAATATTTTTTAATTCTTTGTGAATGTCTTTAATAATTTTACTTGGCAGTTTTTTTTTGCCTTTGTAGAAAATTTCACAAACTTGGGTTGATATAGTAAACCCGGGTGGCACGGGTAGACCTAGTCTTCCCATTTCACCAAGATTAGTTCCTTTACCTCCAAGAATATTTTTTTTATTCTTAAGTTTTGCTGTTGATTTGTCGTTAAAGTTAAATATATATTTTACCATTAAAAGCCTTCTAGTTTAGAAAAGTTAATAAAAATATTAAAGGTATCACAAAACATTTTTAATAGTTCTAATCGATTATTTTTAATATCATGATTTTCATCATTTACCTTCACATTGTCAAAAAAATTATCTGTGAATGGTTTCATTTCAGATAGCTGAATTAATAGATTTTCGTAGTTTTTTTTATCTTCTTTAACGGTAAAAGCCTTGCGAATCTCATTTATTTTTTCAAACAGTACTTTCTCTTCGTCTTGTCTAAAAAGAACAGCATCAGGTCTACCATCGATTCTTTTATCTGTTTTCTCAATAATATTTAAAGCTCTCTTATAAGAGCTAATTGCATTTTTACCTATTTCTTTAGTAATTAATTTATTCATTAATATACTTTTTTTAAAAAGATCTAAATAATTATCTCCGTTATGTGAACTTATTGATGCTTCAATAATATCACTTCTAACATTCTTTTCTTTAAGAATATTTTTCATTCTTTCTTTTAAAAAATTTAATACTTCGTTTTCAGCGTTAGAATTTTTAATTTCAACACCTTGATCCTGAAACAGTCTAATTGAATAGCTGATAAGTTCTCTCAACTTAACTGTTAAGTTGTTTTCTATAATAACTCTTAACAAACCTATAGCTGCCCTTCTCAAAGCAAAAGGATCTTTAGAACTTGTTGGTTTTTCGTCAATTAAAAAGAAGCCGACCAAGCTGTCTACTTTATCTATTATTGATATTGAGTAGCTAATTTGTTTTTTTGGAATTGGTGAAGAAATTCCAATAGGAAGATAATGATCACTTATTGCATTGGCAACATCTTCTTCAAAGCCTTGAGCCAGAGCAAAATATTTTCCCATAACTCCTTGTAGTTCAGGGTATTCTGCAACAAGGTCTGAACATAAATCAGATTTTGAAATTGAAGCAGCAATTTGAATCTTTTCTTTATTTGTATTTAGTTCATCAGAGATTAAACTAGATAATTTTCTCAACCTTTGAGTTTTGTCATATACTGTTCCAATTTTATCATAAAAAACAATATTTTTTAATTTTCTAATTTGCTTAATTAAATTTTTAGATTTATCTTTGTCCCAAAAAAATTTAGCATCAGAAAGTCTTGCTTCTACAACTCTTCTGTTTCCTTTTTTAATTATGTTGTTTGTGTCACTTTTATTTGCAACAACTAAAAAATTATTTGTAAGTCTTTCTTTTTGGTCAAACAAAGGAAAGTACCTCTGGTGATGTTTAAGTGTAGAAATAATTATTTCGCTAGGTATTTCTAAATAGCTTTTATTAAAATCTACCATTAAAATATTTGGCTCTTCTACAATATTAACCACTTCTTCCAAAAGTTTTTTGTCAAAGAATTTATTATAATTTTTTAATTCAAATATAGCTTCAAATTTTTTTAATATTTTTTTTTCTCTTGCGTCATGATCTATCATAATGTTATTATTTTTTAAAAACATGCTGTATTCATTAAAAGTTTTTATCTTTTTAATTTTAGTTTTAAGATCCTGTTCTACAATTATGTAGTCTTTAGACTTCAGGTGGCCAAAACTAAAAGGTAAAAATTTTTTATCATATATTGCAAAGATCGACCTAAGTGGTCTACCCCACAACAAATTGTTATCAGACCATTTCATTGACTTTCGCCAACTTATTGATGCGATTGAATTTAAAGCAATCTTTATTAATAATTCTTTAGCCAGAATTTCTTTTGGTCGACTTTTTACAAAATAGAATTTTCCTTTTTCAGTTTCTTTTTCAAAAATATCTTTTTTTGTAGCATTTTGAGAATGAATAAAACTATTTAATATATCGTCTATAACACCAACTTTAGGACCCCTAGTCTCCTTAGAGGAAATTTTTATTTTTTTTGGAATATCTCTAATTACAAGAGTCAATCTCGTGGGTGAAGAATAAGTAGCCAAAGATTTATATTTTAGACCCTCTTGTTTAAGCAGCTTTTCCGTAAGAAGTTTAAGTTCATTTCTTGCGCTAATTTGCAGCTGTGGTGGTATTTCTTCGCTATAAAGCTCTAACAAAAATTCAGACATAGTTTAAACTTGTGTGTTTAGCCAAACAGAGCCAGAACCTTTTGCTAGTTCTCTTATTCTGTTTATATATCCAGTTCTTTCGGCAACACCGATTACTCCTCTTGCATCCAATAAATTAAACAAATGGCTCGCCTTCAAGCATTGATCATAAGCAGGTAATGCAAGTTTTTTTTTCAGCAAAGATTGACATTCCATTTCTGCTGTTTCAAAATTTTTTAGTAATATTTCAGTATTCGCAAATTCAAAATTGTAAGCTGAAAATTCTTTTTCTGCTTGCAGAAACACATCTTTATATTTGATGCCTTCATTATTCCAATCTAAATCAAAGACATTATCTTTTCCTTGAACAAACATACAAAGTCTTTCCAGGCCATATGTTAATTCTACTGGAACGGGATTACATTCAATGCCTGTCATTTGCTGAAAGTACGTAAATTGGGTTATTTCCATGCCATCACACCAGACTTCCCAACCCAATCCTGCGGCACCTAAAGTTGGGCTCTCCCAATCATCTTCAACAAACCTTATGTCATGATTTTTTACACTAACTCCTATAGACGCTAAACTTTTTAAATAAGTTTGTTTAATATCTTTTGGTGATGGTTTTATTATTACTTGAAATTGGTAGTAATGCTGAAGTCTATTCGGATTTTCCCCATATCTTCCGTCAGTAGGTCTCCTTGATGGTTGAACATAAGCAGCTTTCCATGGTTTAGGGCCTAAAGATCTAAGAGTAGTAGCAGGATGAAAAGTTCCTGCGCCAACTTCTACGTCATAAGGCTGAAGAATTACACAGCCATAATTGCCCCAAAACTTTTGTAAATTCATTATTATATTTTGAAATGATAGGGGATTATTTTTCTTTTTCGTTGGCATTTATAAACCAAATTTTTGCCACATAGACTTTTCATCCAAAAGATTTATTAACTTTTCTACTGGGTCTTGTATTGAAGAAGAAAGTTTTTTAGCTATAAACCCTTTTTGTTTTTCAAATTTTTTAATTACTACTTTATCACCAAATTTTACTTTTAATATTTGATCCGCATTACCGATTCCATCTATCAAGCCAAGCTTTAATGCTGCAGAGCCTGTCCAAAACTCGCCAGTAAAAATATTATTTTTTTCAGGATCTTTAAGTTTTGACCCCCTGCTTTCTTCAACTACCTTAATAAAATCAGCGTGTAATTCTAATTGAATACTCTTTAGTCTATTAATGTCTTCTTGTTTTTCATCTGTAAATGGATCAAGTGTGCTCTTGTTTTTGCCAGCTGTGTAAACTCTTCTTTCAATACCTATCTTTTTGATTAACTCTTTAAACCCGAATGATGCTGAAATAACACCTATAGACCCTATGATAGAGCTTGAATTTGCGTATATTTCATCTCCTGCACATGAAATCAAATAACCACCTGATGCAGCTACATCTTCTGCAAAAATTAAAACTTTAATTTTTTTCTTGTCGGCTAATTGCCTTATATAACTATAAATTAAATGAGACTGAACAGGCGATCCTCCAGGTGAATTTATAGAAATAGCAACGTGTTTTATTTTTTTAAGGGAAAATGCTTTTTTTAATATTTCCTGCTGTCCAGCAAGATCCATCCCTTGTTTAAATTTTCCAGCAGATCCGATTACACCAGTGAGTCTGACGTGAGGGATTACTGTCTTTTTTTTGAAAATAGAAAACATAATTTAATGATTATTATTATTATCTTTATACCAGTACTAGATTTAAATATTAATTATTTATTTCTCTACCTATAGTTGAATTTAAGGTGCGTCACCAGGGGTCTAAATAGAAATTTTTTACAAAAAAAATCAATTATAATTGAAATATGGGATCTGTAATACCTCTAAAAAAATCTGCCAACTCTGCTTACCTAGATCTGAAAAATCTGATGGGCAAAAAACTTTCCAATGTAGAAAACTTGATTGAAGAAAAACTTCAAAGCGAGGTAGGTTTAATCAAAAAAATGAGTACTCACCATTTAAAGTCAGGTGGAAAAAGATTAAGAGCTTTATTGACTCTAGGATCTGCAAAATTATCGGGTTACGAACTTGGTGAGAGAGATATAAACTTGGCTGCTTGTGTTGAGTTAATTCATTCTGCAACTTTGCTTCATGACGATGTAATAGATGAAAGTAAAATTCGTAGAGGTATTAAAACAACAAATTCTATTTGGGGCAACCAATCTTCTATACTTGTAGGAGATTATCTTTTGAGCAGGTGTTTTGAAATAATGGTTGATGATGGAGATTTAGAAATTTTAAAATTGCTATCTTCAACCTCGGCTAAAATAGCTCAAGGAGAAGTTTTACAACTTCAACATAGAGGTGAGGCTGATCTTCTTGAAGAAACTTACATAAATATAATAGGCTTAAAAACAGCTTCTCTTTTTTCTGCTGCAACTAAAACAGGAGCATGCTTAGCGGGAAGCAATAAGAAAGAAAAAAATGCACTTGAATCTTATGGTAAAAATCTTGGTCTTGCATTTCAAATTGCAGATGACGCGCTAGATTATTATGCTAAAGAAAAATTATTCGGCAAAGAAATTGGAAAAGATTTCTTTGAAGGAAAAGCAACACTTCCTCTGATTATAATTTTTCAAAAAGGTAATGATGAAGAAAGAAGTTTTCTTTTAGAGATACTTAAAAAAGAAAAAAGAAACGAAGATGATTTTAGTGAAACGTTAGCTCTTATAAACAAATATAAAGCAGTCGAAGCTAGCTTAAAACGCGCTGAATATTTTGTAAATGTTTCTTATGATGCGTTAGGAATATTTCAAGATAGTGAAGATAAAAAAATTCTTCAAAATTTAACTGGTTTTAGCTTAAATAGATCTTTTTAAGGATAGAGAATTTCTTTTATCCACTGACTTTCTTTTAAAATATAATTAAGTCTTTCATGAACTCTGCTTTCTCCATCAATCCAAAATTCTATTTCTTTAGGGTGAATTCTCCAACCAGACCAATGTGGTGGTCTTGGAACTTTTTTTTCATTAGAAAACTTTTTTTTAAACTCCTCTATTTTATCCAAAAAAATATTTCTATTTTTCATTGGTTTTGATTGAGAGGATGCCCAAGCAGCAATTCTATTGCCATAAGGTCTAGAATTAAAATAATCGTCAGCTTCCAAATCAGAAACTTGTTTAACTTCACCTATTACCCTTACTTGTCTCCTTAGACTTTTCCAGTGAAAACACATTGAGGCAAAATGGTTTTTTTTTAAGTCAGATCCTTTCTTACTGTTAAAATTTGTGTAAAAAACAAACCCTTCATTACTTAGACCTTTCAACAGGACCATTCTTACACTAGGTTGTTTTTTGTCATCTACTGTGCCCAGCGAAACAGCATTTGGGTCATTAATTTCTGATTCTTTGGCTTTATCAAACCAATTTTTGAATAGATCTATAGGATTATCGTGCTCTCCGAAGGAAGAGTCTAAACCTAATGAATTTTTGCCATTTTTTTGATTCATATATTCTATAAAATAATTTATACATTATTTAACTATGTCTTTTAATACTTTTGGTAAAATATTTAGATTTACAACTTGGGGAGAATCCCATGGGCCTGCTATTGGCTGCGTTATTGATGGCTGCCCCCCTAATATAGCAATTTCCGAAAAAGATATACAGAATGATATGGATAGACGCAGGCCAGGTCAGTCTAAATTTACCACTCAAAGAAAGGAGTCGGATAAGGTTGTTATTTTATCTGGTGTATTTGAGGGTAAAAGCACAGGTACACCTATATCTATAATTATCTATAATGAAGATAAAAAATCAAGAGACTACGAGTCTATTAAAAATAAATTTAGGCCAGGTCACGCTGATTTTACTTATTTTAAAAAATATGGAATTAGAGATTTTCGAGGTGGTGGAAGACAGTCAGCTAGAGAAACGGCTTGTAGAGTTGCTGCTGGCGCTATAGCGAGAATAGTTTTAAAGAAACTTATAGGTAAAAAATTTAAAACAATTGGTGCTGTAACTCAGTTAGGGATAATGTCATGTAATAAAAATAATTGGAAAGATGTTGAAATAAGAAAAAATCCTTTTTTTTGTCCAGATAAAAATTCAGTTAAAAACTGGGAAAAATATTTATTAGCAGTAAGAAAGTCAGGGTCCTCTTGTGGTGCTATTATAGAACTTAGATCTTCAGGAGTGCCTATAGGTTTAGGTGCTCCAATATACTCAAAACTAGATACTGATATAGCTGCAGGACTAATGAGCATAAATGCAGTTAAAGGTGTAAACATAGGATCTGGAATGGAATCTGCTTTTTTAAGTGGAGAAGAAAATTCTGACGAAATGAGAATTAAATCTGGTAAGCTTAAATTCAAATCTAATAATTCAGGTGGAATTTTGGGTGGCATTTCTTCTGGACAAGATATTGTAGTATCCTTTGCTGTTAAGCCAACATCATCAATTTTAACCAGCAGACAAACTATTGATAAAAAAGGTAAAAATGTAAATATTTCAGTTAAAGGTAGGCACGACCCTTGTGTAGGAATAAGAGCTGTTCCAATAGGAGAGGCAATGATCAATTGTGTGCTCTTAGATCATTTTTTAATGAACAAAGCTCAATGCGGTTAAACTAAATTTTTACTTTTACTTTTGGCTAGGATAATTTTAGAATTTAACGTCTCTTCAATTTTGTTAACTATTGAATTACTATCTAGGCCAGCTTTTTCATACATTTTTTCTGGTGTGTCTTGATCGATGAACATGTCAGGAAGTATCATTGATCTAAATTTTAATCCTCTATCAAAAACTCCTCTATCAGATAATAACTGCATAACATGTGAACCAAATCCTCCTATAGATCCTTCTTCTATAGTAATCAAAACTTCATGATTAGTAGCTGCTTCAATAATTAATTTTTCATCCAGTGGCTTAGAAAATCTTGCGTCGATGATTGTTATTTCTATACCTTTGGAAGAAAGGATATTTGACGCTTTCTTACACTCTTGTAATCTCCCTCCAAAATTTAACAGAACGATTTTTTTACCTTCCTTAATAACTCTTCCTTTTCCAATTTCTAATACCTCCTTAATACCAGGTAATTCAATACCAAGTCCATTTCCACGTGGGTATCTAAACGCAGAAGGCCTATCATTTATTTGAACAGAGGTATTTATCATTTTAACTAATTCAGCTTCATCACTAGCGGCCATAACAACAAAGTTTGGAAGTGTAGAAAGGTAAGTTATATCAAAGGAACCTGCGTGAGTTGGTCCGTCAGCACCAACAAGACCAGCTCTATCTATGGCAAAGCGAACAGGTAAAGATTGAATAGCGACATCATGTACCACCTGATCATAAGCTCTTTGAAGAAACGTAGAATAAATTGCGGCAAATGGTTTATAACCTTCAGTTGCTAAGCCTGCAGCAAAAGTTACAGCATGTTGCTCAGCAATACCAACATCAAACATTCTATCTGGAAATTTTTTTTCAAAAATATCTAAGCCAGTTCCAGCAGGCATTGCTCCAGTAATTCCAATAATTTTTGTGTCTTTTTCAGCATGTTTGACTAATGTTTCGGCAAATACTTTCGTGTAAGTTGGTAGAATTGATTTATTTTTTCTTTGTTCACCTGTTATTACATTAAATTTGCTTACACCGTGATATTTATCACCTGAATCTTCTGCAGGTTTATAACCTTTTCCTTTTTTTGTAATTGTGTGAATTAATATTGGTCCTTCATGCTTAGAATTTTTTATATTTTCAAAAACTGAAACTAAATTATTTACGTCGTGTCCGTCTATTGGTCCAATATAAAAAAAACCTAACTCACTAAATAATGTTCCGCCTGTGACTAAACCTCTAAGAACATCTTCTGCTTTTCCAGCCTTTTGGCTAAATCTTTTTGAAAATGCTGATGTAATTAACTTGATGGTTTCTCTTAAACTAAAATATGCTTTACCGGATAGAAGTTTGGATAAATACTTGCTCATCGCCCCAACTGGTCTTGCGATAGACATGTCATTATCGTTCAGTACTACAATCAACTTCGATTTTAGGGCTCCAGCATTGTTCATTGCTTCGTAGGCCATACCTGCGCTTATAGCTCCATCTCCGATTACTGCTACTACATTATTTTTATCATTTGACAATTTCTTAGCTACAGACATTCCTAAAGTTGATGAAATTGAAGTTGAACTATGAGCCGCGCCAAAAGGATCGTATTCACTTTCGGTTCTTTTTGTAAACCCAGATAACCCACCACCTTTTCTAAGGGTTCTAATTTCATTTTTTCTACCTGTAATTATTTTATGAGGATAGGTCTGATGGCTGACATCCCAAACCAACTTATCCTTAGGTGTGTTGAAAACATAATGTAAAGCAACAGTCAATTCTATTACACCTAGGCCAGCACCTAGGTGCCCGCCTGTATCCGAAACCACATCAATAAGTTCATTTCTTAATTCCTCTGAAACTTTTTCTAATTCATTGATTTTAAGTTTTCTTAGATCTGATGGGTAATTAATTTTATCTAATAGTTTTACCGTCATTAATGATTTCTTTCTAAGATAAATTCTACAGTGCGAATTAAATCTTTTGCTTTGTTACCACGCTTTGAAAGCTTATTTAATATATTACTTTTTAACTTATTTGCAAAAATATTTGCTTTCTCATAACCAATTAAGCTTATCAAGGTTGATTTGCCTTTTTTTTTGTCTTTTTTAATGGGTTTCCCAGCTATTTTTTTTGTACTAGTGATATCTAAAAAATCATCCGCTAATTGAAAAAGTAAACCAATTTCCTCTCCAAGTACACTTAATTCATTTTTAGTTTTATTATCTTTTTTAGCTATAATTCCAACTGATAAACAACAAAAATTAAATAATTTTCCAGTTTTTTTTTTTTGCATATCTATAATTTGATTTAATTTTTTATTTTTTTTCTCAAAACTTAAATCTAACTCTTGTCCACCAGCAATACCGGAGTGACCTGAACATTTAGCCAACTTACTAATTAATTCAATTTTTATTTTGTGATCAACTGGAAATTTTTTTTCTACAATCATTTCAAAAGCCAGGGTTAGTAGAGAATTACCAGCGAGTACAGCTGTGGACTCTCCGAACTTAATGTGAGTGGAGGGCTTTCCTCTTCTTGTCTTGTCATTATCCATACATGGTAAGTCATCATGAATAAGAGAATAAGAATGTATACTTTCTACAGCCCCGCATACATTTAAAAGTTTTTTTGCGGGTATGTTAAATAATTTTCCAGTATTTAATATTATTGATGTTCTGATTTTTTTTCCTCCACTTAAGGCTCCATATTGCATTGGCGTAATTAGATTTGTCTTTATTTGTTTTTTAAAATAGTGTTTAAGAAAATTATCCGTTTTTTTTGCATTAGCCAAAATTTGTTTTCTGATCATGATTTTATTTTTTTAGTTTTTTCTTAATCTTGGTTATTTCAGATATCGCTTGAACTCTTTTTTTAAAGAGATCTTTAACATAATTGTTGAGTTGAATTAATTTTTGATAATCACCGATAGAATCATCTAAATCTATGCTATTTTTTTCTAATTTATTAAGTATTTCATTGATTTCATCTTTAGCTTCTTTTATTGATTTACTTTTAAAATTATCTGAATTATTTTTGATTTCCATTAAAAGCATAATAATAAAATTATGAAAAATATCTATTCAAATATTCAAAAAGTTAATAAAAAAAATCTAGCTAAAGCCTTAAAATGTTTAGAAAATAACGAGTTAGTTGGAGTGCCTACTGAAACAGTTTACGGGCTGGCTGGAAATGCGTATTCTATCAAATCAATAAAAAAAATATACAAGCTAAAAAATAGGCCAACTATCAATCCATTAATTGTTCATTATTATAATATTGCACGACTAAAAAAAGATGCTATTTTAAATAAAGCATTTTTTAAGCTTTATAAAAAATTTTGCCCAGGTCCTATTACATTTGTTCTTCAGAAAAAAAAAGGATCAAAAATAACTTCTTATATTTTAGCAAAATTAGAGACTTTAGCTGTCCGATTTCCAAGCCACAAAGCAACACGAGAATTATTAAAAAATTTAAGCTTTCCTTTGGCAATTCCTAGTGCAAATAAATCTGGAGGTATTAGTCCTGTTTCAGCTAAGGATGTGGCTGAAGAATTTAAAGATAAATTAAAATTGATTATTAATGGAGGTAACTCGAATATAGGAATAGAGTCCACTGTGATCGACTTAACGACAAGTAATATTAAGATTTTAAGACCGGGTATAATTCAAAAAAAAGAGATTAATAAGATTTTAGGTATTAAAATATCAAATTTAAATAAAAATAAAAAAATAAACTCGCCAGGCTTATTAAAAAAGCATTATTCACCTGGTATTCCAATGAAATTAAATCAAAAAAAAGCAGGCTATAATGAAGCATTTATTACATTTGGGAAAAAATATAAAAATGTGAAAAATACTTTTAATCTTAGCAAAAAATCTAATCTCAAAGAAGCCGCAAAAAATTTATATAAGATTTTTAGAAAAATTAAGAAGCTAAAGTACGTAAAGATTTGTGTGGTAAAAATTCCAAATAAGGGAGTTGGTGTTGCAATTAATGATAGGCTAAAACGTGCATCAAATTAAATAAATGGAAATAAAAATAGAAAAATTATCAAAAAAATTTAATAATACTTTAGCTGTTGATAATATTAGTTTTATTATTAAAAAAAATAAAACTATAGGTCTACTTGGTCCTAATGGGTGCGGAAAGACTACATCTATAGGAATGATGCTAGGTTTAATTAAACCGACTAGTGGAAAAGTATTTTTTGATAATCAAGACATTAATAAAATTGATAAAACTAAGATTTTAAATGAGATTAATTTTGCTTCTCCTTACATTGAATTACCAAAAAAACTTACAGTAAGACAAAACCTTGATATTTATGCTAGGCTTTATGGGGTAAAAAATATTAATGAAA
>MDSY01156653.1_pt1 | contig 16635 bp, 18 predicted proteins | sample 811131 | NCBI WGS metagenome assembly MDSY01 (sample SAMN05326643, study PRJNA326480) | marine metagenome | isolation source: seawater | place: Atlantic Ocean: South West | collected 2010
AATAATATTATAATTCCATATTTTAATATCATTAGGTTTCACATACAGTTCAGAAAATTTTTGAATTTCTGCTAAACCAGTCCCATGATAATATTTAGTATAAAGTAATTGACTGTAATTCTGATGATAAAATTTTTTTATTTCTTCATTTATTGAATCATTAACAATAGATAGAATTCTATTTTTTTTTATACGGTATGGATAACTCTCAGTATCATCTAAATAAATCAAACCATTTTTTTTTAAATAATAATACCAGATATTAAGTAAAGTTTTAACATGGTTTGGTTCATGATAACTGTCAATAAACAAAAGGTCTATTCCCTTTTTTATAACTGGAAATTTTTCTAAGATTAAATTTATATTTAAGTCATTACATTGAAAAAAATTCCATTTAGGTGAAGTTATAGCATTGCTACAGTCACGAATATCAACTGAATATAAATGGCCACCTTTATTAATTGTATGATCAAAAAAAATTTGTGAAGATCTTCCTCTATTGACACCTAGTTCTAATATTATTGGATTATCAATATTATTAAGTTTTTTTATAATTATATCTTTTTTATCAAACATTTTAATAATCTATTTATGGTTATTATACTTGAAGTTAAATAAATAAATATAAATAATTACATAAGATATTACTGAAAAAAAAATACTCATTATTTGCAGTTTTGTTGAGTAAATATTATTTAGTGAAATAGCAAATATTAAAAAATTAAATAAAAGTATAATTAACGATGAAAAATTATTATTCATTAAATTTGTAAAGTTATTTTTTTTTTTCAAAAAATAAAAAAGTAATTGGTGTAAATGATTTGTATCAGCATTTACAGGTGATCTTTTCAATCTAAATTTTCTAATTATTGAAAATAAATTTTCAAAGCATGGATACCATAAAATCAATATAAAGAAATATGGTGAAATAATTGAAAAACTTTGATGATAATCAATAATCATTAAGCCAAAAAAAGTACTAACAACATAAACACCATTATCTCCTAAATACAATTTGTTAGAAATATTGAAAAAAAATACTAAAAATAAAGTTGATAAAAAAAATAAAATTTCATCATTTTCTGCTTCATAAAAATGAAAAAAATCAATTTTTATCAAAATAATTGTAATCATTGTAAAATAGCCAACTAATAATCCATTTAAACCATCTATAAAATTGGAACCATTCATCAGAATAAGTAGACAAAAAACTACAAAACAGAAATTAATAAATTCTGATTCAAGAATAATATTAAAAAATTCAATTCTAGTGTCAATGATTTGTAATTTAGAAACAAATGTTAATATAATTATAAAAAATGCTTGTATTAAGAGTCTTTTTTTAGGAGAATTTAAAATCTTCATATCTGTAAAAATACCCAGAATAAAAATTAAGAATAAAATTACAATTTCATAATATTTTTCTAACTTTGCAAGAAATGTAATAAATAAAAAGATTAAAAAAATTCCTCCAATTAATGGTACGCTTTTTTTAGATACAAATTCTTGGTGTTTGTCGCCTGAATGACTTAATAATAAATTTTTATTAATAAAAAATTTATTTAAAAAAAGAATACTAAAAACAATTATAAAAAAATAAAATATATTATCCATTTTTTTTTAAAAAATTAAAACATAAGCAAGAAACTAAATACAGAGATTTTAAACTATTATATTTCATATACTTGTTGTAAACTTTAAAACCATCAGAAAGTTTTTGAAAAAAAGAAGACGATAGAGAATTTTCTAATTTTCGCCAGTGTACTAAAGACTCTTTTAGAGCCATAATCTTATAATCATTTTTTAATATTTTTAACCATAAAACAAAGTCTTCTTTTGTTTGAATTGTTGGAAACTTCAAATCATTATTAAGTATTTTTTTTTTAATTAACACTGTTGATAAGCCAATATCACAAGATTTTAAAAGAGAATTATAAGTCAAGAAATTTCTAGCATTTCTTTTACCAATAACTTCGTCTTTTTTATTAATAATTTCATAAGAACTATGAGAAATATCATAATTATTTTCCATCATAAACTTTAATTGTTTTTCTAATTTTTCCTTATGCCACACATCATCAGAATCTAAAAAAGCAATATATCTTCCTCTGCTGTGTTTTATACCTATATTTCTACTTTCTCCGGCCCCTAAATTTTTACTATTCTTAATAATTCTAATTCTTTCATCACCATCAATAAATGTTTTAATATATTTATAGTCATTCATTTCAGTATCATCATAAATTATTATTAATTCAAATTTTTGATAAGTTTGATCAAGAATAGATTTAATTGTTTTTTTAATGAATATTTTTTTTTTAAAATAGGGTGAAACTATTGAAACCAATTCCATTATTAATTTGCAACTATCTTTAAAATATCACTAAATTTTCTAATTTTTATTATACAATTTTTTTTTTTGATATTTTTTTCATATCCCCACATTGCATGAAGGTACTTTATCTTGGCTGATTTACTAGCTTTATAATCATACAAACTATCACCTACAAAAATACTATCTTCTTTCATAGTCTTAAGAGTTGTAATAATTTTAATTAAACCTTCGGGGTTTGGCTTTCCATTTTTAACATCATCTGAGGTAACAATATATTTAAACAATTTATATTTTTTTAAAATTATTAGTGTTCTGCTTCTACTTTTTGAGGTAAATATTGCCAAATTATATCTTTTTTTTAATAATCTCAGCCCATCTAAAATATCTTTGTTTATTTTAATTTTATCAATTTTCTTTTTTGAAAAATATTCATAATTTTTTTTTATTTTGTTAACATCAATTTTAATTTTCATTTTTTTCATTATTGTTTCAAATGGCAAACCTAAGTACTTTTTATAAAGATTAAAATTTAATTTTATGTTTATTTTTTTTTCTGTAGATGATAATGCAAACCTCATATTGCTAATTGAGTTTATTAAAACTCCGTCAAGATCAAATATAATTAATCTTTTTTTTATATTCATAAAAAATTATTTGTTTTTAATAATTCTTTTGTTCAAATATAAGATTTCTGCAAAAAAATTAATTCCTTCAAATAAATTTTGATTATAGTTTTTAATTCCACAAAATCTAAAATAAGGGAGCAGATATGCCTCTAAATCACTGAAAGTTAAATATTTGTCATAAGTATCATCAAATATGATTTCTAGTTCTATTGCTTTAATAATGTCTTCTTCAATAGATTTTACCGCACCAGCTAAAACGCGATCCTCATAACCTTGTGTATCTATTTTTAAAATATCGATTTTTTTTATATTATGTTTCAAACAATATTCATCTAGTGTTTCTACATTTACCAATTGTTCCCCCTCAAGAAAACCTTCAATATTTGTATCATATTGCTTACTTCTAACCTTTATCCATTCATGATCTAAGTTAAAATTATTAAATGATGAAACTCCTGTCCTTTTTGAAAGATTTAAATTTTTTTCATATTTACTTTCTCCTAAAGCCATATTGTTAATTACTATATTTTTTTTTTCACATAAATTTTTTTTAAATAATCAAATTCTTTGTTTATAGGTTCAAAAGCGTGAATTGTTGATTTAGGAAAAATTTTTTTAAATCTTTCTATTGATTGACCTTTATTTGCACCAACATCAAAAATTATAAGATTATCATCAAAAAAATTTTTATATATATCATCAAAATTAAGTTTCTTTCTATCAATTTTTTTTATCTCAAAGCCAAAATTTTCAAGAATTTTTTTAATAATTTTTTTCATTTAAATATATGTAAATTTTTTTTCTAAAATTAAAATTTTATTATTATTCCATAAAGGAGTAAATACATTTCTATGTTTTGTCTCAATAAAGTATATATCTTCAAAAAAAACTTTGTATTCTGAAAGTGCTTTATAATAATTTCTTTCATCATTTTCAGCATATATATCTTCTACAACTAATGTTCCACCTGGTTTTAAAAATTTATACAGACACGTAATAAGCCTTATTTGATCATCAAATACATGTGTACTATCATCAATGATAATATCAAATTTTGTTTCAAGTTTTGAAAATGTATCTACAATATTCTTTGCATCTTTTACATTAATCAAATTATAGTTTACGTTTTTCAAGTTGTCTTTTTTTGCTTTATTTAATAATTCTGGCTCATTATCAAATGCAAATATTTCAGAATTTTTGAAATACTCTCTTAAGAGTTTAATTGATTCATTTTTTAGGATTCCTATTTCAGAAATTTTTAAGTGATCGTTCGAAATTTTTTTAAATAAAAAATGATATATACCCGTGTAAGCATGCCTAAAACTGTTCTGATTGTAAGGAGATTTGTCAGTATTATATTTAATACTAAGATCACACATCAGTGAATAATAATTTGATGTATCAATTATAATTTTATTAAATTTTTGACTATCTGGTAATTGAATTTTTTTTAATCTTGCAATCTTAATTAAGTATTTGCTTAAATAATGTCTTAATTTTTCTTTTATAATTTTTTTTATGCTCTTGTCACTTAGTCTTAAAAATTTTTTATTAATACTAAACATTTTTATTTATTAAACTTTTTTCTAAAACAAGCAATGTCATATAAAGCTCCTAATTTAAAATTTCTAATATATTCTAAAAAAAAATTAGTATTCTGATTTATAAAAACTTTATTGCCATAATTATCTAGTATAGTCCAAAATTTATAGCCAATTTTATTTAATTTACTAATTGTGTTCATATAATTTCTAAGTGAAAATTCATCTATAATCATAAGTTCAAAATAAATAATTGGATTATTTTTTTTAATTATCTTTAATCCAGAGTTAATTATATTATAATCAAATCCATCTACATCTATCTTAATAAGCTTTATATTGTTAATTTTATTATGGGAGACAATTTCATTTAGTGATTTAGATTTTTTTCCTTTTTTATTATAAACAAAACACTTTGTGCCACCGCTACCAATTAAATTTCCTTTTAAATTATCTCCAACTATTTCTTCAAACACCTTTATTCTTTTTTGCTTTGATTTTTCCAAGCTTTTTATGTTTCTTTTAAGGTAAGAAGAAAAATATTTATCACCTTCAATACAATAATAATCAAAGTTATGGTTTTTACTGATAATCTGAAAAAGAGTATCTCCAATATTAGCACCAATGTCTATTAAACTATCTTTATTATTTAAGTATTTTGTCAAGTAAACTAAAAAATTATCATAATTTTTGTATTTTTTTTTATAAAAAGAAAATAAGTGATTTGGTGGTAAAATCAGATCAAATTTTCCAATTTTAATTGATTGCTCGACAGAAAAAAAAATTCTTAAAGTCTGCAAAAAGTTATAACATTTATAGAAGTATATTTTTTTTATTTTACTTATAAATTTTTTTAAAAAAAACAAAATATTATAATCCCATATAATTTCCAGCATCAGTTGAAGTTTTTTTAGTAAGCACTTTCGCTTTCAAACCTTCCTCTAACTCAATTACTGTAATTTTATTTTTAAGATCTTCAAATTCTATGTCCTTTTTTGAAGAACTAACTATTTTTACATCTTGTGTTGAAAAATTATTTTTATAAAAGAATATTTTTGCTTTCATTTTTATAAACTCATATTTAATTAATATTATTTAATAATTGTTTAGCAAAATTTTTAAATAAAAATTTTTTTAACTTGTTTTTATTAAGTTTGTTTTTAGTGGTAAGTATTTCATAATTTTTTTTAGCAAATTCCATTTTAAAATAAACATCTTTTGGATCATTTCTTTTTAAATGTAAATAATTTTTACCACAAATATCTTTAACGCCACTAGCTGAAGTACATAGACAAAGAAGATCATAATTCATCGCATCAATTAAAACATTGGGCAAACCCTCGTAAAGAGAGGTTAAAATAAAATATTTTGATTGGTTTAACAGTTTTTTAGTATTTTTTTGCCAACTATAGAATTTTACATATTTATTTATTTCTAAATCATTACATAATTTTTTCAATTTTTCTGCATCTGGTCCATCGCCACATAAGAATAATTTATATTTACCATCCTTATTTTTATTAATAAATAATTTAAAAGCTCTCAAAATAATTGATTGATTTTTTTGTTTACAAAATCTACCTAAATTTAAAAAAATATTTTTTTTGTGGGAAATTTTAAATTTATTTATTGTCTTAAGATTCATATTATATTGTAAATAAACTTTTTTTTTATCATAAATTAATTTTTTTGTATTTGTGTTCATTTGTTTTGAATTTGTCAGAATTTTGTAACATAAATTATAAGTTATAATTTTACTAAATAATATGATGGTGCCTGATATTAAATTATCTGAATAATAAGTTGCTTCAATTGGGTCTTCTGAAATTCTTAAAATTAGTTTTAATCTTAAAATATTACAAATAATTGAAGCAAAAAAACTACTTTGAAAAGAAATAACTCTAATATTTTTATTATTTAATTTTTTATATAATTTAAAAATTTCTAATGATGAGAAGAAACTAGTTAAATATTTATAAAAGAAACTTAATTTTGGAGAGTTTATTAATATAATCTCTAGATTTTTCCTATTTTTTACATCTTTTAAAATTTTTTTATCACTTATAATAAAAATATTAAAATTTTTTTTTTTTAAAACATTAATGTAGTTTAAAAAATTTATTTTAACACCACCTCTTTCATAAGCAGGATAAACTAAAATAATATTTTTCATTAAATATTTTTTAAAATTTTATTTAAACGCAAATAATGTCTAAAAATTGTATAATTTTTTGAATTTTTTAGAGCTTTTAATTTTTTATTTTTAATAATCTCATATTTATCATTTTTAGCTTTTTTAAAACTATCAACAAAACTGTCTAAATCATCTGAGTTATATAAATATCCACCTTCATTATTGCTTAAAATTTCATTAGGTCCATTTGGACAATTAGCTGAAATTATTGGAACTCTTGAAATCGCTGCTTCCAATAAAACAAATCCTGGATCTTCCCATTTTGATGTTAATATAAAAAATTTAGCTTTAGTCAAATATTTGTAAACATTTGAGTCATATCCTAAAAAAAAAACTTTGTGATCAATTTTTAAATTTTTAGCAATTTTTTTAAGTTTGTTTTCAAGTTCACCTTCTCCTAAAATAACCAAATTTAGTTTTGGGTATAATTTTAAAATTCGATTAAAACCATTAATTAAAAAAGTTTGATTTTTTTGTCTTGTTAATCTTCCTATATTTACAATAAATTTCTTATTTTCTAAATTTTTTAAAATATTTTTTTTTTTCATTAAACTAAAATTTTTTAAATCTAAAACAGGATCATACAAAGTGTGATAACTATTTTGGTTAAATATATTTTGAGAAATTAAATTTTTTTTAGTTTCTATTGTTGGGCACATTACTATTGAAATCTTATTTTTACATAATTTCCATAATAATTTTCTAAAGAAATTCAGCTTGGGTCTTCCAGAAATTCTTAAGACAAATTTACACTTAAAATTAAAAAATAAAATTAGCATCAATGGTAAAGATGATATTAAATGAATGATAAAAATATCTTGTTGATTTCTATTTTTTAAAAAAAAATACAGTTTCATAAAAGTTGAAACAAAAATAACTAAATACGAAAATCTACTTTTTAAATAAGAATATCTTGGCAAGGAATCATATAATGTTTCTGATTTTGTAAAATTAATCAAATTTATGTCTTTTTTGATAATTTGATCTTTTAATTGGTTCCACTCACCTACTGCATTAATTATATGTGGACTTATAGAGTTTTTTGAGTATTTCTTAATACTTATTGCAGAATTTAGAACTGCCTGCACAGTAGCTACATTACTTAAAAATGGACACCAATAATAAATATTCATAAATTTGTCAGTATAAAGATTTACAATAAAACATGAAAAAAAAAAGGCATATATATTTTTTTCTTCCTAATTTTTCAATAGGAGGAGCTGGAAATTCAATTTTTAACATATGTAATGAGATTAAAAATTCCACATATTCAATCCAAATCATTTCTATAGGTAAAAACCACTATAAAAACTCATTTAAAAAAATTGGGATTAAAACAATCGAACTTTCAAATCAAAAAACAATAATATCAATTTTAAAAATATTTTTTTTTATCAAAGAAAAATCAAAAAAAAATGAAGTTATATTTGTCTCAAATATAAATTATGCAAATGTACTAAGTGCAATCTTTTTAAAAAATATTAATAATTTAAAATTAATTTTGATTGAAAGAACACCATTTCAAGAACTAGAAATTTTTTTTAGTTTTAAAGATCTTATCAAAAAAAAAATTATATTTTATCTGGCTAAAATTTTTTACAAACGAGCTGATTATATAATTGGTAACTCATATACGGTATCCTCTTATATGGAATCAAAAATAAATCAAAAAGTTCTTACTAAATATCCAATTATAAAAATTAATAATAATATAAAAAAAAGATATAATAAGATACTAAATATTTCTTGGATTGGTAGAAATACAAAAGAAAAAAATTTAAATGATTTTATTAAATGTTTAGATTTACTCAAAAATCACAAAGTCATAATAAATATAATAACGAATGAGAATATAATAAAAAAAATCCAAAATGTAATTTCAAAAGATTATTTAAAAAAAATAAATTTTCACAAATTTACAAATAATAAAAATATTTTAAATAAAATTTATAAAATGACTGATATATACATTAGCACTTCAGTTTATGAAGGCTTTCCCAATACTTTAGTTGAGGCTGTAAATAATGAATGTTTAGTTATTTCTAGTAAAAGCTTTGGAGGATACAGAGAAATAATAAAAAATGAAAAATATGGACTTTTATATTCTACATATAATTATAAACAGCTATTTAATAAAATAGATTATGCTATAAAAAATTTTAATTTATGTAAAAGTAAGATAAAGATTGCAAAAACAAATTTGAAAATTAAAGCCTTTAATAATAATTCTAATTATAAAAAATTTTTTAAATCTATTTAATATGAAACAAAAAATTTTCTTCTCAATAATCACACCAGTTTTAAACAATTCAAAAATTAAAGATGTTTTTAGTTGTTTAAAAAAACAAACATTCAAAAATTTTGAACATATAGTTGTTGATGGAGGTTCAAATAAAAGAGTGCTTAAAATATTAAATAAAAATAAAAAAAACATATCAAATTTAATAATAGAGAAAGATAAGGGAATTTATGATGCAATTAATAAAGGAATAAAATTAAGTCGTGGAAATGTAATAGGAGTTTTAAATTCAGACGATATTTATTACCCCAAAACCTTAGAATTGGTCAATAAATATTTTCTTAACAAAAAAATTGATTATTTATTTGGAAGTGTATTTAAAGAAAGATTAATGCATGGTTTTTGGCCTAATAAAATTTGGTACAAATTTAACGTTTATCCCGCACATTCTTGTGGCTTCTTTTTAAAAAAAAAAATTCATAAAAAATTAGGATTATACGATTTAAATTTTAAATATAACTCAGATAGGGATCTTATATTTCGATTGATTAATAGTAATTATAAGGGGACCGCAGCAAAAAAATATGAAATTTTCGGAGATTTTAGCCCATTTGGAATATCTAGTAAAATAAGCTTTTTTAAAGGTTTAGGAGAAGAAATAAAAGTCAGATTAAAAAATCAAAATTTCATTATAGTTTTTTTTGTTATGATTTTAACATTAGTAAACAAATTAGCTAATTTGGTTTTTAAAAAGTATTTATGAAGATAGCATATATTCCTGGTGCATTTTTTCCCAACCCAGGAGGAGCACAAGTTCAAGTTCATAATTTAGCAAATATCATGTGTCAATATAATCACCAAGTAGATGTATTACTAATAAAAAAAACTAATATAAAAAATAAAAAATATAAGTTTAATTATTTAAATAAATTTGTGATAAACTTTATATATCTTTTTGACTACTATCTTAGAATCAATTTAAGTTTTTTTTTAGACTTATATTTAAAAAAAGTAATTAAAGAAAAGAGGTATGAAGTATGGCACTTTATATTTTTAAATTATAAAAGCTTACTTATAATAAAATCCTTAAACAAATTAAAACAAAAAGTTATTGTAACTTTTCAAGGTGCCGACCTACAAATTAATAAAAAAATTAATTATGGGAATAGATTAGACAAAAAATATGATAACCTTTTAAAAGAAACTCTATATAAGATAAACAAATTTACAGCAATATCAAAAAATATTTATCTAGATCTTATTAAAATAGGAGTTAAAAAAAATAAAATTTTTTTTATTCCTAATGGAGTTCCTTCTAAAAAATTTAAAAAGTTAAAGGTTAAAAATAAAAATTCAAAGAAAATACATTTAATTACTGTAGCAAGATATGCAGAGAAAAAAAAGGGTTTTGATCTGATTCCTAAAATTCTTAATATTTTAATTAAACTAAAAATAAATTTCCAATGGACAATCATAGGAAAAGATACGTCAAAAATATTTACCCACGAATTAGTTAAAAAGTATGAAAAAAAATTTAAAATATTTCAAAATATTTTTATTTCAGATGAAAACTTTTTTCCTAGTAAAAAAATTGTTCAAAAATATTTTGAATCAGATTTATATATAAATTTATCAAGAATTGAGTCCTTTGGAATAACTTTTGTTGAAGCTCTGAGTGCAAATTTACCCGTATTGACATTTGACACTAAGGGGGCAAATGAAATTATTATTAATAATTATAATGGATTTATTGTTAAAAATAGCAATAAATTACATTTTTGTAAAAAAATTTTACAATTATCAAAAAATAAAAATTACTTTAAAAAAAAACCAGTCTTTAGTTCTAAAAAATATGATTTAGAGAAATTAAAAAAAGAATACATAAAAATATATCAACAAGATTTATAGTCTAATTGAAAAGATGTAAATTTTTTCTTTAAAATTAACATATCATAAGCAATAGTTGAGGTTGATGAAACAAAAATTGTTTTGAAAACTTTGTTATTAAGATTATCGATTTTTTTTATATATCTTTCATCATCAAATAAAAACTTGTTTTTTGGATGAGTTTTTATATAAAAATAATACTTTTTATTTTTAATTATTTCTTTTTTACAATAATTATAAATATCTCTAATATCATGTGTGCCTGCTATAAATAATATTTTGTTAACATTGTGATTTTTTTTAATTCTTATATGTTTTGAAATCACAGAAATTTTTTTTTTCACACAAATATATTTAGTAACTTTATTTTTGTATTTTTGCTTGTAAAGCTTTGAAGACTTAGGGTTATTTGAAACTATTTTATTTGGATAAAAAACTTCATCTTTATTCAATAAAACAAGATCTAACCATAATAAATTTTTATCAAAAATTCCATGCTGATAACCTATAATCTTGCAATTTTTTTTTTTTAATTTTCTAATTAAGTAAAATCCAAAATTGTACTCAAAAAGGTACAAATGAAATTCTTTTAAATCATAAAATTTTTGAAATCTATTTAATGCCTGGTCATAAATTGATAATTTAGACCGATTTATATATGAGTTTGCGTTTGATGTAAGATAATAATCAGTAAAATTAAGACCATCTATATAAAAGGTATCATTTAAATAATGCTTATATTTTCTATTCATTAAATATCTATTTTTAATTGATTGTAAAATATCTTTTAGATTAATAAAACTTTCTATATTTAGAAGACTTGATCTATTTTTAAAATATACTTTTAGAATTTCAAAAAAAGAGTAATTTAAATGAGTTTCATCTGTAAACAAAAAATTTATTTTATTAAACTTATCACCAAAAAAAGTTTCATTTTTAGAGTTATAAAAATTTGGAAATAAACTAATTGACCATTTTTTTTTATTAAAATTTAGTTTTTTAATAATATTTTTTTGATCAAATAATTTTATGATCAGCATTATAACAAATGTTTTTATAATAAATTTAAGATAAAATAAATTATGGTTTATTTTTTTAATTCTTTGCTTATAGTTTGGGTAATATTTATTTTTAATTTTTTTTTTTGTAATTTGATTTAATATATCAATTGTAAATTTATTGTCAGAGATGCAATGAACCACATATTTTTTACCATTTTTATTAATAAAATTTTTTAATTTTAAATAATTTAAAATTTTTGATATAAAAATATTTTTATCATTTCTTATATTATAAATTTCAAATTCTTTAATAAAATAATCTTTATTCTTATCTATTTTTTTTTGAAGTGAGTCTAAAAATAATTTTTTTGTATTTATATTTTTTGATAAATCATTTAATTTTAATATTTTTGAATTAGTAATATTTATATTCCCACTATTAATATAAATTATATCACTATCTTGAACTTTTATATCTAGATTATTTTTTGATAAATCTATGATATGTAAATTTTTCATAATAACTTAATTAAATATAAAATGTTTTATTAATTTATAAAATCTATACAAATCAATGGGTAGCCATCTCCTTAAAAAAAATTGATCCTTTTGAACTACTTTCAAATAATTTGACTTAATACTTTTTAAAGTCTCATTTATATCTGATTTTTTCTTATTCACCTTTTTTATTAGCAAAAAATGTAAATGTGGTTGCATCCATGACATCTCAGAAATGATAGTTTTCCAATTATCTTTAAATGGATACTTGTGAAATTCTATAGGGTATCCTACTAAATCTTTATAATACCTATTAATACACAAAAAAAACCCATTTTTAGATATTTTAGAATCTATTAATTTAAAATAGCTCAAAATAGATTCATAATTCATTTCCATCATAGAACGTGAATTAATAAATAAATCTAATTTTATATTATTAATCTTTATCCATGGTGTAATTATAAATAAATCACCTTTTTTAAAAATTTCTTTAGTTAATTTCCCATTTGGAATATCAATATCCATAATGATTTTTTTTTTAGGATATAACTTTTTTAAATAATATGAGGTAAGATAATTTGACTCTGGCAAATCAATTAAAATCATTTTGTAATTCTTAATTTTTAATAATTTACTGGCAAGTAAACCAAAGCCTTGACCTATTTCACAGATTGAATTTATCTTTGTTAGTTTTATTTTTTTTCTAATTTCAAAGATGTATTTAATATGAAATAAATCACTTGCAGTTATAAGTTTATTATCTAATTTTATAAATTTTTTTGGGTATGCAATATTTTTTTCAAATAAAAAATTTTTGACATAGCTACTTCCACACACTCCTTTAAGATTTTCATAAAGTTTTCTTATTTCTTTTTTACTTAGATAAAAATCATCAATATTTTTGGATAAATTATTTGATCTAAATTTTTTTAAATTTTTGATATTAAATAATTTTTTTTTTTTTATTATGCTATTTTTCCAATATTTACTTTTTGAAATAATATCATAATTTAATATACTTTTTTCATAGTTTTTCTGTACTTTTTTTAGAAAACTCTTCATTAATTATTAGAGTATTTTTTAAAGTACTTATCACTTACAATATATTTTCTTGCTTTTATATATTGCTCTTTAATATCTACTGAAAAACTATCTCCTGTTAAAGTTGTTGTTTTTATTTTCATGCCAATTTCAAGAGCCCTTAAAAGTTCTATACCCTCAATTTTCTCTGCAAATGTTGGTTTTGAATTATAGAAATCAATTAATTTTTTTGGCTTAAATGAAATTATAGAAAGATGTTTCAAGAAATAATCATTTTTTCTTTTAAAATTAAAAGGCAAATTACTTCTTGATAAATACATAACTTCTTTTTTATTATTTATTAATACTTTAACAATATTCTTACTACTCTTTTTTCTTGATATTAATGTTGGTAAAACTATATCTGACTCAATGTTTTTTTTATGAAACTTAACAACTTTATCAATATTTTTTGGATCAATTAATGGCTCATCACCTTGTATGTCCACAACTAAATCATATTTCTTATTAATCTTTAAATAAGCCTCAGCAATACGCTCTGTTCCATTAAAATGATTTTTATTTGTCATCATGTATTTGGCATCATATTGTTTACAAATTTTTGCAATTTTTTCATCGTCACAACATATTATTACATCATCAAGTTGTTTTGATAATTTAGCTCTTAAATAAGTGTGAATTACCATTGGTATTGTTCCTAATTTTAACAAAGGTTTGTGCTTTAATCTTGATGATTTTAATCGGGAGGGTATTAGCCCAATAACATTCATTTTTTTTAACATATAAGAAAAGTTAATATATAATAAAACACTTAATATCTATGATAAATAAAAATAATGCTGCAATTGTAATCCTTGCAGCGAGAATACCTTTGTTAATTGACGTTCTTGATAAACTTTATGAGAATTGGAATAAAGCCTACAAGTATCCAATTTATATTCATACTTTTGGAGATTTGATTAATAAAAACATGCAAAGTAAAATTAAAAATAGATATAAAAATAAAGTAATTTTTTGTGAAATAAATCCAGAGTTCCCAAAACATATTAATGAAAATGAATTGTATTATAACAGAAAATACCTTGATTATGTTTCCAAAGCTTTCCCCAAGAAAAGATCTGGCTACCTCCATATGTGTTATTTTAAAACCAACATTACTAATTTTGGCTTTAAAGGTTGCTTGGATATAAGATTGAGAAATTTTGAAAAATTAATGTTTTATGATGATGATGCAGAACTTAAAAAAAAAATAGACTTTGATTTTTTTGATCTTTCAAATAACTACCCAATAGTGACTGGCTATACAACAAAACGCAAAGCTGATCGTGAACATAAAGATGTTACAGAAAATTTATGGTTATTTTATAAACAATTTATAAAAAAAAATAATATAAAACCGCTAAATAAAATTTTACATAAAGCAATTATTAATGATGATGAAGAAGCAATTTACAATCTAGAATATACTTGTGGGGCGCTTGAAGTATATAATTTAAACTTAATTGCTAATAATTTTTGGAGTAAATATATAGGCGATGTAAACAACTTTGGTGGTAACTACAAACATAGATGGGGTGATATGCAGGTTGTAAATTTGTTTACTAGAACTTTTTTTGAAAACCCAATTCTAAATTTAGATTTAGTTAATAAAGGTTTTTTAAATCAAAAAATTAAAGGTTCTGAACATTTTATTTATTTTAATAAGTCAGATATTTATAGCTCTAGATTATATAATTTTATTCTTAAGTTAAAAAAAATTATCTGGCCCTAATAAATTTAGCTGGATTACCAGCCCAAATTTGATACTCAGGAATATTTTTGTTAACAACTGAGTTAGCACCTACAACTGATCCATTACCAATTGAAACACCTTTTAAAACTGTAACTCCAGTTCCAATCCAAACATCACTACCTATAATGACTTTTTCTATTATTGATAGCTGGTTAGTTATTAATTCATCTTTTGCAATGCCATGAGATTGATCACATATAAATACATTTGCTGATATTTCTGTATTATTGCCTATCTGTAGGTGATCTTTAATTGTTATTATAGTAGATCTGCCAATTGATACGTTATTTCCAATGGTTAGTTTAGGATTTGGCATCGTTAATAAAAAAAAAACATTTTCTTGAATAATGCAATCATCCCCTATTTGTATTGAAAAATTTTTAGATTTTTTAATTTCAAAGTTTTTTTTTACAAATGTGTTAGATCCAAATTTTACATTATGATATTTTAAGTATAAGTAGCTTTTAAATCTTTGATAAAAGTTTATGGTTTTAGAATTTGCTTTATCAATTGATAAATTATGCAATTTTAGATACCTAATAAAATTTTTTTATAAATTTCTTTACCTGTATTAACTAATTGTCTAAATTCTTCAGGAGATGCAGATAAAGCATGGTCTCTAATTGTGGTGTCAGACTTATCTAAAGTAAAGTGTTTTTCAATAACTTTAGCTCCTCTAGCTATAGCTAACAAACAAGTATCGATGCCTATGGCGTGGTCGCTATAACCATGAAAATGGTTTTCTAAGAATTTTTTTGGAAAATTTTTTAAATCCTCAGGAAATGTAGGATATTTAGAAACACAGTAAAGATATTTAATATGGTCATTATCAAATGGTAATTTGTCAGTCTCCCACATACCAAGGGAAATATAAATTTCTTTATCTGCATTTTCTTTGACGATTGTCTTAACTAAATCAAAATCATACTTTAAGGATCTAGAAGCAATTTTTATTTTTTTTAAACTTATTTTTTTAAAAATATCATATGAATTTTTATTAATGAGAGAAAACATTGGCTCTACTTCAAAATAATCACACCAACTAATAATTTTATTCACTTTTTCAAGGTCTAGCTGATTTATTTCATTTGGCTTGTCTCTCCAGCCTAATTGAAACTTACAAATATTTGCTCCTGCATATTTTGACTGTCTAATTAATTCATAAATTAAACCAAAATTGCCGTTATAGTTCATTCCTATTTCTGAAATAAAAATCATTTCTTTAATTTTTTATCATACTTTTTTAAGATTTTTAAATTTTTTGTCCTATTAGAACTGTGAAATCTATATTTATATAATGGAAGATTAAGATGGCCTATTTTGTGTTTTTTTTCAAATCTAAGCTTCATCTCATGACCTTCTCTCATTTTAAAATCAGGATTGTATAAACCAATATCAAATAGACATTCTTTTCTAAACATTACTCCACATGCTATCTCATCTGTTTTTGATGAATTTTTTGAGATAAATTCTTCATT
>MDSY01140421.1_pt1 | contig 16633 bp, 6 predicted proteins | sample 811131 | NCBI WGS metagenome assembly MDSY01 (sample SAMN05326643, study PRJNA326480) | marine metagenome | isolation source: seawater | place: Atlantic Ocean: South West | collected 2010
GGGGGCGTCTCCGCCGGCGGCGCCGGGGAAGTTTCCGGCGAGCTGTTCGTGCTGGATACCGTGTCCATGACCTGGCGCGAACTCTCGCCTGCGGGCGTGGCGCCTGTGCCGAGGGCGGGCGCTGCGGGGGCTGTTATCGGCGAAACGTGGTTCGTCGCGGGCGGGGGTGGCGCAGACGGCGGGCGGCGCGATACCGTCGCGCTGAGGGTGGATCCCGCGTCGGGCGAGCTGGAGTGGGCGGCGGCGGCGGAGGTTGAAGCCGGTTCTACGCTCGCCTCGGAGGGCGCCGGGGTCGTTTCCGTCGGAGGAGGCGCTGCGCTTTTCGCGTTCGGGGGATACGACGGCGCCAAGTACAGCGCGGATACGCACGTGTTGAAACGCCCCGCCGCCGGGAGTTTGGCAATGACGAAAACCAAAATGCTAAGCCCGGTGAAGCAGAAAGAGTGGGTGTCGGCGGCTGATACGGAGCAAAAGCGAGGCGCGCGGTCGCTCAACGCATCCACTCCGCGACAGTCAGACGCACTCACGACGTCCGGGGATTTAGAATCCACGCGCAGGGAGTTGGCGGTGACGCGGCGACTTTTGACTGAAGAGCGAAGCAAGTCCTCGCAGTTGGAGTCTCAATTGGCGGATACGCGCGTGCAACTGGAGTACGTGTTGCGAAACGCGCGGGGTAGTGCGCGGTCCAGCCCTGTGACGAGCCCGAAAGACAGGGAGAACGAGACGCCCTCGCCGCCGGTAAAAAACAGAGGCGTTTGGGGTTTCCTCACCGGTGACGCGCCGGAGTCTACCAAAACAGCAACAGCCGCGTAGAGTGGAAGTATAAAAAAACCATATCTAAATTTCGATTACAGTAGTACGTCGTACGTCCATCTAAAAACCTTCGCGTCATTTCCCACGACTCACACTCCTCCTGTTCTTCTATAACATCTTCCGCTCCGTAAAAATGTCAAGCATGGCTTTCCCCATCCCCGCGGGCGACGGTACGACGGTGACGCCGGCGGCTTTGAGCGCCGCGATTTTATCCCCAGCACCGCCTTTGCCCCCCGCGATGATGGCGCCGGCGTGGCCCATGCGTCTCCCGGGCGGAGCCGTGAGCCCAGCGATGAACGAAACCACCGGCTTGTTCGTCCCAGACCGCATAATGAAATCAGCCGCCTCTTCCTCCGCGGTCCCGCCTATTTCGCCAATCATGATGATCCCCTCGGTTTGCGGGTCGTTTACAAACTTTTCTAAACAATCCACAAAGTTCGTGCCGTTGAACGGGTCGCCGCCGATGCCGACGCACGTTGACTGCCCCAATCCAGTCACAGTGGTTTGGTACACCGCTTCGTACGTCAACGTCCCTGATCTACTCACGACCCCGATCCGTCCCGGTTTGTGAATGTAACCGGGCATGATTCCGATTTTGCACTCCCCGGGTTTGATGATCCCGGGGCAGTTTGGGCCTATTAAGCGCGTTTTGCTTTGTGTCATCATCGCCTGTTTAACTCTGATCATGTCGTGCTGTGGGATGCCCTCCGTGATGCACACCACCAGGTCCATCTCCGCCTCCACGGCTTCCAAAATAGCCTTCGCCGCGAAGGGGGGGGGGACGTAGATTGCGCTCGCGTTGGCACCCGTCACCGACTTTGCTTCAGCCACGGTGTCGAACACTGGTAAACCGAGATGCATGGTGCCTCCTTTTTTGGGCGTCACTCCGCCAACCATCTGCGTCCCGTACGCGATGGCTTGCTCGCTGTGGAACGTTCCGTTTTTGCCGGTGAAGCCCTGCACGATCACCTTGGTGTTCTTATCCACGAACACAGCGGGCTCGGAGGCATACCCGCGAGCGCCCGCCTGAGGGGAGGAGGGATGCAGGGAGGGAGAGGGGGGTCAGGGGGGCACGAGCACGACGATGGGCCTATGCAAAGTTCCTTTTTTGAAACGATTTGGGCTCTTGGGAGATGTAATAACAAGATGAGTTGGGATCGCGCGTGACGCACCGGCGCGAGGCGGGAAATGAGACGGTTCGCCATCGTCCTGGCGGTCATGGTGACACGCGCGAGGAGAAGTGCCTCGGGGTTTCGAAAACCGGTCGAGGGTCCCTGAGGTATGACCCGGAAGAGGGGCGTGACACAGAGAAATATCTGTGGGCTCGACGACTGGACTTCCCGTTTGGCTTCCAAGGTCGGTCGGTCCGAGTAGTAAACTCATCTCCGATAAAAACTTGCCTCCCCGCGGTAGGCTCATCACACGAGCGCGGCACGTGTCGCAACGCGACGCATCGCGAGCACGTCCTCGTGGACGCATCCTGGCGACGGGATGAATTTCAATTTGAACTTCGCTGACCTTAGCAAGCGCCTTGAAGAGGGCGCTGCGAAACTACAGGAAGGCGCGTCGAAACTCGGCGATGCGTTGGATGAGGGACTGGACAAGCTTGACTCGGGGGTGGAGAACACGTGGAACGAGGTGCAGAGCAACCTCGCCGCGGCGACGAGGGAGAAGAACGGTGAAGGTGCATCTTCGAGTGCTGCTGCTGTGGGCTTAGTTGGCGCAGCCGTGGCGTCAGGCGGTGCGGATGTTGAAGAAGTGGATGCCTTGCGTGCGTCTTTACGACAGGCAAGAATCGAGATCCAACGACTGGACGGTGAGGTGGGCCGCGCACGCGAGGAGACTGAGGAGGCTCGGAACGAAACGAAGCGATTCTCCATGCAGGCAGTACGTGCGGTATCTAAGCCCACACCAAATGAAGACGCCCCCGCCTCCGCCCCCGCTGGCGAAGCAGAGACGCAGGCTGAACACGAAAAGTTAAAGAGCGAACTCGACGAAGCGCGCGCGGCGGTTGCGGACGTGAAGGACAAACTTTCGCGAGCGGTGAAGAAGGGTAAGGGCCTTGCGAAAGAGCTTGAGGACACGAAACGTACGTTGGAAGAGGCGCATAAGGGACGTGAAGCACCAGAGGCGGCGAGTTCGGCGGCGGCTAGCACTGCGACTGATGACACAGAGGCGCAGAAAGCGGTCGCTGCGGCGCAAGCGGCTTTGGTTCAAGCCGAGTCGAAAGCGGCTGCACTCGAGGCGAAGGCTGTGGAGGCTGAGACCCTTAAAGTCGATGCAGAGGCCAAGGCGAGTGAAGCGGCGACTGGCATCGTCGAGGCTGAGGCGAACGCGCGTAACGCCCTGGCGGAGGCTGAGCAAGCGCAGGCGAAGGTGGAAGCCACGAGTGTCGAGTTGGAGCAGACGCGCGCGGCGCTTGAGGAGGTGAAGGCTGAGTTGGAACAGACAAAAGCTGACGCTGATGCGGAGGTACCGCATTCCGGAACCGAGACGCCTCCACCGATGGAACAACCTCCGGACTCGATGTCTCCTACGCCTACCAAGGCGGCGCAAGCGATGGCACTTGATGCGCAGCGTGCGGCGAACCAGAGGATGGCGGATATGCTCGACGCGGCGGAGGCGGAGAGCACTCGTGTGCGAACAGAACTGGAGGCGCGCGTCGGGGAAGCTGAAGCTGAAAGTGCTCGTCTAGGAACAGAACTGGACGCGGCAAACGCGAACGTCTCCAGCCTAACGGCAAAAATCACCACCCTGCAGAGTGCGTTGGAGGAACTGCGTAACCGACAGACGGTGCGTCAGCTTGAAGACGAAGGCTCTGGCGCGGAGACTAACTTTCTTCGCAAAGAAGTGGAAAAAGCCAAGACGCAAGCTTTGGAAGCGGCGGCGGTTGCGGCGAAGAAAGCGGAGACGTTGGTGGAAAACTCCCTCGCCGCCGCGGAGAAACATAAAGCTGAAACGGTTGCGTATGAAGCCAAGATCACGGAGCTTCAGTCCAGTTTGGAGGAGCACGCGGAGGAGCACGCGGCGATTGAAGGCCTCGAGGCACGCGCGACCGCCGCGGAGGCGAGGGTCGCCGAGCTGGAACAGGAAACCACGGCGACAAGCGAGGACCGCTCAGCGGCTTCAGCGCGTGCTGACGCAGCTGAAGAGAAACTCACGTCCGTCGCTGCGCGTCTCACAGAGGCGCACGCCGCGGCAAGGGATGAATCTGAAGGCCGTGAGCAGGCGGAGGAAGCTACGAAAAGAGCGGCTGGGGCAGCAGCGGCAGCGGCGACTCGCGCTACAACTGCGAAGAAGAAAGCAGAGACGGCGATCGCGGAGCTTGAACAACTGAAACACGCGTTTCGCGACGCCGAAACAAACGTCGAAGCCGCGCAGGCGGCGGTTGTTGCGCGCGACGCCGCGCTTCTAGCAGCTGCTGCTGCCGAGCAACGCGCGCGTGATGCGGAGACAAGAGCAGATGAAGCTGCGACTGCTGCTGCGGATGCGATGGCCGCCGGTGAGGAACGCAACCGACGGTTCACCGCGTTGCAAGCGTCGTTCAAGGAAACGGAACAGACGTTGCTCGAAAAAGTCGATACGCTGGAATCCGCGTCGCAGCAAGCGGCGAACACGCCGAGTGCGGAGATGGCGCAGGCGGTGGGCGAGGCGATCGAGGAGGCGGAGATGGCGACTGAAGAGGCGAAGAGGGAGGCGCAGGAACTCAGGACAGAGCTTGAGGCTGTACAGCGCGTTCTGGGTGAAACGGGGGCGGCGTTGGAAGCGACACGGGGCGAGGCGGCTGAAGCGCGACGGCGCGCGGCAGCTGCCGAGGAAATGGCCCAGGCGCGGAAAACGCGCCCGGCGACGGAACGCGCTGAGGCGGAAGCACGCGCGGCGAAAATAGAAGCAGCTGCTGCGAAAGCGGCGGTTACGAAAGCGGAAAGCGAGATTGCGAGCCTGACGAACGCGTTGCGCGCGAAGGAAACGGCGGGGAACGGGGTTGCCGCGAAGACTGTTGATGACTACGCCACGCGCGCGCGGTTAGCAACCGCCATCGCGCGGGTCAGCGGGAAAACAGGGGCTACTGGAAACACAGAAGACGGGTCATTTTGGTCGTGGGCGTTCGGTGGATCTACGGACGAAGGTACAGGCACAAACCCTACGGCGCCGTCTCTTGAAGCCATTGTCGCTGACCTCGAGCGCATTGCCGAGGTTGGAGCGAGTGCTTCGAGCATCGATTCGCAAGCGTTGGCGAGCGCGCGAAGGGACGCCGAGAGCGCTGCGACGCGCGCGGAAACCGCGGAGCGTGCGTTCCATGAACTGAAGCAACGCGAAGCGTCTTCCTCCGATTCATCCGCTGCTCAAACCACGCAGGCGAAACGCGTAGCAGCCGCGGAAGGGTTCGCCGCAGAGTTGGCGGGCAAACTTGAGACGTCGGAAAAACGCGTCTCCGAGTTGCAATGGCAAGTCCGCATGTTAGCTGACGCGAACGATTTAGGCGCGGGCGATGCGACAGCGCCGCCTGAGCCTCCGAAAGGCCAAGGCGGGTGGCTCGCAGGAGCAGTGAAGGGGTGCATAGCGCCGAGACCAGGAAGGGGGAGGTGAGTTTAGTAGTTTGATTACGAGATCAATATGCGAACGCCGTTAATTACATCAATATCCCAGCGCCGCTTCCGCGTCGGCTTTCGCCTTTTTCTTCACTGCTAACTCCAACATCCACGCCGGTTTCCCTGCGCTTTGATTTGCGATTTGCGCGGTCACTGGTACAACAACAACCCCCGCGCCTGTTATATCACCCACCTCGCTCGTTTCCATCGCACTAGGTGCGCTTTTACGGTTGCTGATGGCACTTTTCAACTCGCTCATCCCGCCCAAGCCCATGCCCATCAAAGGCGAAACTCCCATAATCTTTCGGGGCTTCACCAAAGCGTCGGTACCGCCCTCAAGATCGGAGGCGGCGGTAGGGGCCGGGGCGGCACCGCGATTCGCCACGCCACGCCACATCTCACTCCAAGCAGCTAGGTCATCAAGCACAGTGGTTGCCAACGCACACACCGCAGCGTCGTCCACGCCGCGCGCGGAGGCTGCGTCTTGAGTTTCCGTATCATTCGCACCTCTCCCAGCAGCGGCTTCCAGCTCTAAAAGCGCCGCCTCTGCGCCAGCCCGTTGCGCCTGGAGCGCCATCATCAGGGCATTGACATCAATGCTCATGGTAGCACGTCCACCCACGCGCGCGGGGAAGTGTGGGATGAAGGGCGAAGGGAGGGGTAACAGGTGTCTTGAAATTTCCTCGGACTTTCGTTTTCGCGGGAAGAACCAATTTTCGGTTTCGTCCCGAAATCGCAATGACCCCTCCGAGTCCGCGCTTATCATCACCCCCCGCAGGCGCAGCGGAGGGTCGAGACTTCGGGTCTGGGCGTCGGGGAGCGGCGATTGGTCGTGGTGGACGAGAGGGGCTAGGCTCGTGGGAGGTGTGGGATTGTACAGTTTCGGTAACCGACCCAAACGCGTACGCATCTGACGCGGTGTTTTGGTTTCGTTAAACCACCAACGACATGGGAATCTTCTCGTATTGCCGCAAGAAGAAAGCGTCGGTGGACGATTTACCCGAGATTCTCCAGGCTCTGGTCGTCGCGAAGAAACCCAAGAACAGCAAGAAAGCTCTGAAACAGCTGTCAGCGGTGCTGGACGCCGCGGAGGACGACATCGTGGTGAACGCGGTGGTCAGGAGTGGGAAGATCGTCCCGAAAATACACGCGTGGGCGCAATCGCGGGACGGGAAGTTGCGCCGAACCGCAATCACAGCGGCGGCGATTCTTTCGCAAGAGAGTGTAGATAGTGGGTGTGCCGAGGCTCTTGCCACTAGCGACTTCCTGATGTCCTGCGGCGCCCTCGCGAAACTGAAGAAAGATAAAAGGCTCGTCAGAGTCGGCGCAAAGTATTTCGCCTCGGCAGGCGGGAACCAAACCGTGCGCAAAAAAATCGTCGACGCGAACATCCACAACCAGGTTTGGAGTTTCGTGAAGAGCAAGGATGGCGAAACGATGAAGTGGGGCATCTTGGCGTACGGCAAGTTCGCGGATGATGCGTACTGCGCGGGTCAAATGTGCTGCGAAAAGCTCACCGTTGAAGACTTGGTGAAGTTCTTCATGACGCGGATACAAAAGACGGACGACACGGATGTCGAGAACTGGTGTTTAGTCGCCGTGGCGCGGCTGGCGCAGGCGCGGCTCTTTTCCGACACCCTCGCGAAACAGGACAAGCTAAAGATAATATTCGCCAAGGCAAATGATTCAATCGCAGGAAGGAAGTTCCCGGCGGCGCTGTGCGTGGCGAACTGCGCGGCGAACAAGAACTTGCGCGTCCGCCTAGTGAAACACCGCGCGTACCAGCTGTTTGTTGAGATGAGTAAAGTTGGTTCGCACGCGCGGCGGGACATGGCGGATTACCAGCGAGTCGCGGCGCTGGGGTTGAGGAACTTGTCAAGTAACTTTAGTTTAAGGGCACTTGCGGGGCGGATAGGTGCTGTTGAGGCCGTGGTACGAATGTTAAGATCCCGAGACAACGAGATCCGCAAGTATGCCGCGAAAGCCGCGGCTGAGCTTTCGCTTCACGAGGAAAACGGCACAAAAATGGTCGAGTTCGGGGCGTTCGGGCCGCTGATTGATATGGCAAAGTCCGGGGACAAGTGGTGTGAAAACGAAGCCGTTACCGCGCTTTCGAATTTGGCGCTTGCAGAAGGAAACCAGAGCGCGTTTCAGAACGAAGGGGGGATGGAAGCCATGGAAGTTATGTCACTCTCGCGCAACCCGAATGTTCAGAAGCTGGCCAAGAAATTGACGATGCGTGTGCGGATGACCAAGCTGCGAACCGCGGCTCGGTTCGCGGGGAAAATGGCCGCGCAGCAGAAAGCGGAGCTGCAAGAGAAAGGCGAGTGGAACGAAGGCGGAGACAAGGATGGGTTCACGTAGGGTGATGTTTGTTAACACGGCTATTAGCTTATTAGTGTTTATACCTAAAAGAAGGTATGAGCGAAAACAAAACGAACAGAATGCGAGTAATCTTTCACTACATGCTATGGGTACGTCCTTTTTCTTGAATCACGCGTATTCGATAGGACAAAACCGTGTGAATCAATCACTCCCCCCCGTGTGGCTCCGTTTCATGACCGGCCCGTGTGCGTCATCCTCCGAGTCTCGTTTCCGAACCTTCCCCTTGGTTCCTTTTTTCAAATGGTGCTTGGTGCACTCCGCGCACACGAAGTGCGCCATCTTCTGCACTTCTTCCTGCGTCAGTTGTATACAGCTCGGATGATGCCACTCCGAGCACCCTTCACACTCCACCATGAACACATCAGGGTTGAATGGCATTTCGCACAAACAGTACACGGGGACGCGGTCGGGCTTGAACTCGCCCCTCGCCGCGTGGTACACGAACCGCGTGAAGAAATCAAACTCATACACGTCGTCTAGTAGTTGGAATTCGCGCAACGAATGGACTTCGCACTTGCCGTTCACCGCATCGGGAGTGACCCAGTCCTCGTGGTCACTAGTGAACAGCTCTTTTGAGCCGTGGAACCCCTTCCTGCCTCCTCTCGCTTCCTCGGGTCTGTAGTACCAACACACCCGCACTCGGAGCTGGGCGGATGAGATTTTCTTTTTTATATCGACAATCTTTGCGATAAAGGGCGAGGCATCCACGGAAGGGGGGCGAAGCGCGACCGTATCGCCGACCCTGAACTTCTCCTTGCCCACCAAGAAGTGGGCCACGCTTTTCTCGCCACCCTTGGAGCCAGAGGACCCGCCTGCCATCGCGACAGGGGGGTGCGAGGGAGCAGCGCTAGTCGCTCTGAACGAATTTCGGCCGGGGAAAGCAAGCAACAACGGAAAATTCTGGGACGCCGCGACATGCGATTGCATTTCAAACTAAACTTCATCGGATGTGCCGATGAGCTCGTGCATGCTTTCATCTGATGGCCCATCACCTCACCCTTCTAACGAAGCTCCCACTCTCAGTGTTGACGACGATTCGGTCGCCCGCTTCCACGAACGCCGGAACGCGAACATTCTCGCTCGTTTCCACCGTCGCTGATTTGTACTGCGAGTTGACGCTCTCTCCCTTAACGCTGGGGTCCGCTTCCGTTACTAAAAGCTCCATCTCATCCGGTAAAGCCGTGCTTATTCTCTCGCCCTCGAAGGACAAGACTTTCAGGACACACCCTTCCACCAGGAACCGCCGTGCGGTGGGCCCGAGGTCAGACAGTGGAAATTCGATTTGCTCGAACGATGAAGGATGCATCGCCGTGGCGTTCACACCGTCGTCGTACAGATACCCGTACTCTTCAGAGTCCAACGACGCGCGTTCCACCTTGTCCGATGGACCCAACCGCTCTTGAACCTTACCCCTGGTCCTCAAATCTAAATACTCCACCTGCACGTTACCGGAAGATCGAGCCTGGCCTTGCGTGTATGCGTGCTTGGTGACTTTCAAGAGCTGGCCGTCTTTCTGCACGATCGCACCGACCCGAAGCTCGTTCGCCGCGGTGGTCACCGCCCGGCTCCACTCCAACACTAATCCCGGGCTGCGGACCCACGGAAGGGACCCGGCAGGAGAGTTCTGGCCGGAACCAAACAAACGCGCCGCACGGCGCAGCGCGACACGCGCAGCCATCTCTGGTCGCGGCCGAAAACTGCGAGCGGGTTAACAAAGAAAATAAAAGCGTAAAAAAACGTCGTCGCAAAAAATTACCTGACTACTGAACTGTGTTCATATTCTAAAGCTACCTGATTAATCTATGTCGTCCGTGACTTCCGTGTCACCGAGCGGTCGCCACGGCTCGAGTCTTGACGTGGGAGGCGGTCGCGGCGCACGAAGGCGCGGCGGCAGCGGTCTGCCACGTTGCGAATCACCGCGGGGAAGTATTTGCGTATTTTTCTCATTTGCCAAATCATCGTCCAAATTTTCGACGCCCTCGCCGTATGTCTCCAACTTATCCGCCAGGTTCGTGGCCAGCGATAGCGCCGCGGACGCGGTCGCGGCTGCTGCGCCGAACACACCTTCCGCCGCGCCTTCCACTAATCCGGGAACCCCGTTGAGCTCCGCGCCTTGTAGCGGTCCTTCCACCAAGTGGCCGGCCGCTCTTAGCACGCCGGCGACAACGGCGGCGACGAGCCCGGCTTCCGTCACCGCGGATACCAACTCCTTGCTTTGTGTATCAAGCTTCGGATCACCCTCTTCAGTGACCTCGGCAATGTGCCGCTCCCTCAACCGTTCCACTCGTCTAGCTCGTGCGTTTTCGAACCGCTCTTCCATCTCACAAGTGACCCGCTGCGCGTGTTTGAGAATCGTGTGCGCCCACGCCGCGACGGCGCTCGCGACGCGTTTCGAAAATTTCGTCGCCGAAGTTACTTTCAGAGGCGAGTTCCACAAATCCCGGGTCGCCGCTTCCAGCTCGTTCCACAGCCGTGCCGGGTCCCCGAGAAGCTTGTTAGATGCGACGAGACGCACAACTTGAGAGGTAATAGCGGCGAGGTAGTGCCGCGCCGCGAGGCGAGCGACGACGTCGGGGTGGTAGGATTGAACCGACGCGGAGTTTGGATTTTCGGCACTCGAGTTTCTTCGCCACGCCAGGGTTCTTCCACCGGTGTAGCCGTCAGATGGAAGCGCGAACCCGCGAAGAGTGACCCGCGCACGGTCCACCGCGCCGATCGAACGAACGCCCGCGGGCAGGAACGGTAGCGCGGCGAAAGACAAAACAGCGTCGACTCTGCCTATGCGAACGGATTGAAAGCCAAGTTGTGAGGGAAGAGTCGGCAAAACAACGGGAGAAGCCGTCGACTCAGTCGCGACATCGCTCTCCGCCAGCGACAGAAACGGCGCTGCGACTCTACTCGCGACCAAAGGCACGGGTGTTCCGAAAACCTCTCGAAGATCGATGAGGATTGGCGCGGGGTCCACGTGGATGGACCGAGCGCGCCATTGTCTGGAATTATCCAAGACAAACGCCGCGGTGGTTCTCACCGCAAGCGCGGCGGCGTCGTCGTTTAAATCGCCCATCGCGAAAACCGTCGGACGCGACGCGGTTTCTGCCGTTTGCAAATCCACGCGAGCGCTTCCCACTTGAAACGCAAAATCCACGGTACTCAAAGAATCAACCGTGTCCCCGTGTGCCGTGACCGAGGTGTCCACACCCGTCGCCCTCGCGTACAGCAGCTCACGCGGAGAGACGTCTCCGAGAACCTCGTCCTCGTCCGCCACTAAACTCACGCCGAGCGACTTGAGTTTAGCGCTGAGTTGAACCGTGGCGGGCGCGGGGTGCGCCTTTTTGACAAACACCATGGCTTGCGCTATGGAACGGAAACGGTGAGGGTCTTTATCCTTTTCAGGCGAGGTAGGAACAGTCGCGGTAGAAAGCTCGTGAAAATTGCCAGAACGCGACACCACTTTTGTTCCCGCCGAAGCGCCGGTCATTGCGTCACCCGTCGCCGGGGCGAAGTTAGCCGCTTCCCGAGTGCCGAGTTCGTTTATGTCCACGACAAAGCCACCCGCAGAGGCTTCGTCACGAGACGCTGATACGGCGACGCGGTAAACTCTACACGTTTTTGTTGCCGCGTGAAGGTTGGACACACTGACGTGTGTCACGCCCACACGATCGACGTCAACTGGGTCGGACCACGACCATATTCCCGGGACAGCGGGACGCAGCACCAACCGTCTCTGCTCCGACGAGCTTCCTGACTTTTGCGTCCAGCGCGAAACCACAGTGCTTCCGCCGGGGGGTACCGTGTTTGTCGCATCGCACCCGGGTTGTCGGACAAACAAAGCGTAGCCTTGTACGCGGCTTTTAAGCACGAACCTTGATCGAACCGTTATCGTGCCGCGCCTATCATGCGCGCTGTCCACCGCGTTGGGCAAAGTGAGTGAACAGAGGTACTCCTCGCACTGCGTCCACTTTTGTTTCAGCGAGCCTTGAGACGGTTTGAGCTTCCTTGAGCTTTTGGTTTCGACCGGGAGTTTCAGCACCTTCGGGGCGTCGCCCATCACCAGTCTTGCGGTGGACGACCACCACGGCGAATCAGCGGCGCGCACCCTAACGACCGTAAACACGGGATCGCCCTCGTCTCTATGGGCACGCCACAGTTCAGACTTTCCGAACATCGCGACACCGGGAACCACGGTGTTGTCATTCGTCGAACGATGCGAGCGCTCTTCCCACGACTGCGTCTCCACCAAACTTTTCAGCGACGGAGCCTTCGAGGGACTCGCGACGCTGACGTCGACTGGCGGTTTCAACGGCGAAACCGCGCGGTCTGAGCTTTGTCTGAAAACCGCAGTCATGGGACGCGAAGGTGTCGCGGGATGTGATCCATCCGCTTCCAACAAACGCGCGCGCGTGCGACCTTCAGGCGAAAAGTCCACGTTTGAAATCTCGCGACTCCGCGTGCGTTTTGGGACGGGTGAAGCGACGCTCTGCACGTCAACTGGCGTGCCGTTAAGCGCGTTCGTCTCGGTTGGAAAAGACGCAGCGGCAGGCACAATACAATCACCTTCGCCAGCAGATGCGACACGTTCAGGCGCCTCTAAATCACGTGCACCCATACCTAGCCGCGCCAGTGTGCTCTCGAGCTCCACGGGGTCTTCTGGGGAAGGATCCTGTTCTGCGAGAATCACCAAAGGGGTGTGCGTTTCGTTCACGACGCTCGCAGGCGCTGAGACCACCACTCTCCGCGCGCCGCAGTCGTCCACGGTTACGCGCACGCGTACGCAAACAGAGCTCACCGACACAAGGGCGTTGACCAATTCAGTATCACCGCATGTCACACTAAACACTTCTCGAAACGCTTCGAAAGCTAACGGCGGAGCGCCGTGCGTCGTGGGCACGGTGATGGATTCGCAGTGCGTGAACCCGTGCGGCATCGCGTGTACGGTGATTGGCGACGCGGGGTCCAGGGCTGCGTCGTGAAGCGCTGCGGTGTCTCCCGGCGCTATAACACGCGACATCACGGCGGTGGTAGAGAATTCAGAAGCAGACAACGTTACTGGAACGGGTAACGCGTTTGTGACGTACAGCTGAGGCGCCAACGCGACGACAGCGGAGAGACGTTTCGGGTCGCGTCGGCCGGAAACCACGCACGCGAACTGCGTAGCGGCGCCGCGGGTGTCGACCGTGGTCACCGAGCTCACCGTGTTCAGAGAGGGTTTGAAGGATTGTTCATTTCCAGACACGGACAGGGATACAGAGGACCCGATGGATACGAGTGACTCTTCCGATCCAGCAACTACCCGACGTTCCGCGATCGACCGAAGCGCAATGGGTTCACTCCACTTGAACGTAAAGTTTGCGTCGGCGCCGGGGAGCGGCGCCGGACGCCAACGCGCGCGCGACATGTCCCCCGCTAAACTCGCGGGAAGCCACAAGCGCGACCCCGCCTCAACCCGGACGGCATCCTTACCATCCCTATCGTCAACGTCAAAGTCCAGCTCAATCGGTGAAAGCGTCGCGTTGTGAAACGCCAAATCCGACCGAAGCAACAGCTCAACCCTTGCCGCGGCGTGTCCGGTGAGACACAGTGCCGCGTCACCTGCGTTTCCGTCCTCGTCGTCGTCAACTAATCGCCGAACCTCCGCGACGACTGCGGCGCTGTTGTCAGTACCCTCGCCATCGTATGCGAGTGGAACAACGCCAAATTGATCAAGCGCGATTGGAGCGGTGGGCGGGGAGCCATCCTGGAACGACACGACCACGGCACGTCTCCGCGCGGCTGGCGGCGCGGGCGCAGGTGACGCGCGAGGCTCGACTTGACCCACGCGCGTGTACCGCGGCGCCGCGCGAGTTTCTGTTCCTGGAAAGTGTATAGCGACGCGTTCGCCAGGTGAAACGGTTCCGCCACAGGACGTGTTTCCATTCCCCCCTTCAGTAGCCACACCATCAAGCGTGTATGTCGCACTGATGCTCGTGGCGTTGTGCAGCCAGTACGTACGCGAGTTTCGTGTGCCGGCCCCCGAATCGCTCTCGGCGCCGGTCAGCGCTCGTACCGCGGCGGCGGCGGTCGCCGCGCTCGCCTCTCCCACGGTGATTTCCAGCGCGTCCACGCCCTCGAACTTGGCGACTACTTTTGCCACCGCGCCATTGTCACGAAAGGCGGTGTCCACGCTGAGACGAAACTTACACGGCTCAACAACCGGTTCCCACGTCCCTTTTTCGTGATCCAGCGCGTCGAGAAGCGTCTGCGCTTCGGCCACTGCTGACAAACTCCGTTCGCACGGGTTGAACGTCAACGAGCCGTGCGCGCCGAGAACAGCACCCTCTAAAAGCGACGGGCCTATGTTCGTTGAAGAACCACCTGGGGGTTTATCTTCTAAAACAAGGAACCCTATTGTGTCAACAGAAAGCGAGCCGGAGACGGCTGAGGCGGATGTGAAGGCGGTGCGTTTTTCATCTCGCGCGATACGCGTATCGCCGCCCGGTTCTGTATTTTTCGACGACTCCAGAAACTCGGAAAGCACGCTCGCCGCTTCTTGAAACCGGATGAGCCGTCGTTGCGAGATCAACGTGGTTACATTACGCACCGCAACGTCAACCGCGACGCCTTCGTGCCACTCGCTGCCCTCAGCGGAGTGCACTTCAAGCCCAAAATCTGTCAATTCGAAAACAGGCGAAGAGGCGAGGGCGTAGGAATTAAGTCCCAAGGCTTGCGGTTTTTTGTGCTTAGCGGTTTCGCGCAGGGAAAGGGTTATCTTCTCGGTATGTGTATCGCCGCGCCAAGTTTTCACGGCGAACGAGTGACCTGCAAGACCCTCAGGCTCCTGGGTAACGTCGACCGCCACAGAAGCAGACGCTTGCGTGTCCAACGACATCAACAAAGCCCTCGGGCCGAGATCAGGAGGTGACCAAGGGAGCGTTACGGTCCAGTCGCCCGAGACAAACGAAACGCGCGCGTTGGCGGTTTTCGTCACGCGCGTTTCGGGCTGATCGAGGAAAGTGACCGATTTCTTCCTGTCCGGTGTTGGGGTTGATTTATCTGGGGAGGATGCGTCGGGAGTCACAGCCGCTTCCGCGAGCACCGTAACCAGCGTTGTGACGCGGTCCAGCGCGGGAACATCCGCGACGAAACCACCGCCTTCAAGGTTGATTTCCACGGCGATTGACTCTGGGACCAAGTCGAAAAACACGTTCCCCTCGGCGCGGATGGCAACGACGCTTCGTGTAGGTGTAGGACCCGTGGATCCAATCCACGCTAACGGCACACCAGCTTCGGAAGCCCGGTCGTTTGCCAGTGCGTCACCATTAGACATGCGCTCAGCTTCGCCAGCGGCAGTACCACTCACGTCCAACGCGTGCACGGATTCGAAGGACATTTCCACAGACGCGATTTGTTTCGTGGTCGTGGTTTTCGTTTCGAGGTTGCCGAGACGCGCGGTGAACCGAACCGCCGTCGCGGTCGCCAGCGCGGCAACCTCATCGCCAGCGTTGCCGTATTCCCCGACCCTGGTTTCGGAAGACTGCAGAAGCAGTGAAGCGCGACCGATGTTCACGTCCAAAGCACCTGAAAAAGCTTCTGTAAATAAAGTTTTCGTTTCGGTTTCATTTCCAACAGCCGAATTCGTTTTTTCATCCTCCGCGTTCACACTTGATCCAGGAAAGGCAACCGCGAACCGCTGCGTGACCTCGACTGCACTGGCAACGACGGCCGGAGTCACGACCGCACATACGAGCGGAATATCCACCTTGAACCCTGGATGCGCCGTAAGAGGCGTATCCTCTTCAACAATCATTGATATCATTTCGAAAACGGTTGGACACGAACGGGTGAGCGTATCAGTTGAGGACTCTGTGAGCGTTGAGCAAAGCGCCTGGTGTTCCGGCCGCGTCACGTAGAGGCGCGCTCCCTGTAATCGAATCGACGTCAGCGGCGCGTTCTTCAAATCATTTGTTGGAAGAGCATCAAACGGAACTCTGGTTGTTACCTCAGTGCTACGGAGCACAAACGCAAAGCCGTTACCTCCACTTGATGCTGTTTTTTTCACATCTCCAGGGATAAACACTGAGGTTTCAACGACAGCCATGCGCAGCAACCCAAATGACGAAAAAACTGTGGGCTTTTCTGAAGCCACCGTGGCTTTTCGGAAGGCGATCTCCACCGACGCGACCGCGTGGTTCGTGCTCGAATCGTCAGGCACGAGGACAACTTTCACTGGCGATCGTAACGCAACCGCAAACGTGGAACAGTTTTGCGCGGTTTCACTCGCCATTTGAACAAACGCGGGTGACGGTGCGCGGACGAACCGCTCGCCCTCGTCCAGCGAGAACGACGTCCAAGCCGCTTCGCGAGCGAGCGCTGCTTCGCTGACGTCACCATCCGTACCGTCAGGAGCTCCACCGGGAAAAATATGAATTGTGTGTCGCCTCGAGGCGCTCGCGCCGAATCGCGTCAGCGCAGTCGTCGCGCCGTCGTCGACGCCACCGACGACGTTGGTGGCTTTCGACGATCGTTTCGATTTCGGGGACTTGGTGCGCGACGTCCCACCGTTCACCACACTCTTCGCGTCCTCCAACGAAACTGCGAGTGCCCCTACATCACCGGCAAGCGTGTCATGAATCAATAACTCAACACCGCACGCGCGAAGAAGTGCCTTCGTTTTTCCCGAGGCACCGCTCGTGATAATCTCCGCGCGCGCAAAGTGATACGATTCGTCCTCATTCGCGGAGGGAGCGACAACGCGCGCGAGGGCGTCACCGCCGCGAGTCGCCGCGAAGTCGTGTATCGCGACGTCTACTGTTGTGTCACCGTTTCGCTCAGCACACACGCGTGCCTCTACGCCGCGCAATTCAGCA
>MDSY01075778.1_pt1 | contig 16628 bp, 9 predicted proteins | sample 811131 | NCBI WGS metagenome assembly MDSY01 (sample SAMN05326643, study PRJNA326480) | marine metagenome | isolation source: seawater | place: Atlantic Ocean: South West | collected 2010
CAACACGACGCTGATCGACGAGGACGGGCTGCTCGCCATGGTGGCGGCGTGCGGGGAGAAGCCGGCGACAGCGGCGGAACCGGAGCCGAAGAATGAGGACTCCGACGCCGTCAAGTCCGAGGTGAAGCCAACGCCCGTGAAGCCCGTGAAGTCCCCGGTGCCGACTCCCAAACCATCCCCGAAGCCCAAGGCGTCGATCGCGCCCACCGCGCCGCCCCCCGCTCCGTTCAAGAAGGCCAAGGGTGAGGACGAGACACCCCTCTGGGTCAACAAGTACAAACCCGCCGCGCCCGCGCAGCTCATCGGCAACGGCGCGAAAATCGCCGAGCTTCGCAAGTTTCTCACCACCTGGGAGGACGTCCACCTCAAGGGACCGGAGCTCAAGGGCAAGGATAAGCCCATGAAGGCGGTCCTGATCTCCGGCCCACCCGGCGTGGGTAAGAGCAGCGCCGCGACGATCATCGCGAAGCAACTCGGTTTTGAAGTCGTGGAAGTGAACGCGTCCGATACCAGAGGCGCGTCCGGCAAAGACGTCAAGGATGGCGTCGCCGGCAAGGCGAGCAACGCCGTGCGCGAGATGGTGACCAACCGTGCGGTCAACTTTTTCACCGGAAAGGCCAAGAAGATGTGCCTGATCATGGACGAGGTTGACGGCATGAGCGGCGGCGACCGCGGCGGCGTGATGGAGCTCATAACGTGCATAAAGATCAGCAAGATCCCCATCATCTGCATCTGCAACGACAAGTACAACCAGAAGCTGAAGAGCCTCCAGAACTACACCGCGGACCTTCCCTTCTTCAAACCCACCAAGGTCCAGATCCTCAAGCGCATGCTCAAGATTGCCAACGACGAGGGGATCGAGATGAGCGAAGCGGCGATGGAGGCGCTGATCGAGACGTGCAACAACGACATCCGCCAGATCATCAACCAGCTGCAGATGCGCCGCCTCACCAAGCAGTCCTTCGAGTTCGACGACGTCAAGTCCCTCGCCAAGAAGGATGTCGACATGGGCCCGTTCACCGCGATGGACAAGCTCACGAACCGTGACGCCGGGACGCTGACCGTCACCGAGCGGCTCAACCTCGTGTTCCAGGACTCCGACATCATACCGCTGTTCATCCAGGAGAACTACCTGCACTACAGGCCGTTCGCCGCCAAGAGCGAGACGGAACGGCTGGAGCTCGTCGCCAAGGCGGCCACCTGCATCTCCCACGGCGACGTCATGAACAGGTCCGTGCGGATGAAACAGAACTGGGGGCTCATGCCCTACGCCAACATGGTGTCGTCGGTCATGCCCGCGAGCATGATGCGCGGCGGCCGCGAGGCCTTCCACGAGTACGAGCGCAACTTCAACAGGTTCCCCGGCTGGCTCGGCAAGAACTCCTCCGCTGGTAAGATGAAGCGGCTTTTACACGAGGTGCACTCGCACGCGGCGACTAGCAACGTCTTCAAGGCGGACGGCGCCGGCATGCGATGCGACTACCTTCCCCTCATCAAGGACCTCACCACGCGGCCGATGTGGGAGCCGCCGCAGGGTAAGGGCAAGGAGGGCATCGAGGACGTCATGGAGATCATGGACGCCTACTGTCTCACTCGAGCGGATTGGGAGAGCGTGTACGAGCTGTGCAAGTTTCCAAAGGGTGTCGGCCCGGAGTTTGTGGACGTGTTGAAGCCGATCGCGACGGCGACGAAGGCGGCGTTTACCAGGGCGTGCAACGCGGGGAGCCGCACCGTGCACAGCGGCATCCTGGTGGAGGACTTCAAGAAGAAGAGGGGCGGTAAGAAGAAGGGCGCGGGTGACGACGAGGGTGACGACGAGGGCGGCGAGGGCGAAGGAGAGGAGGAGAATCCGTTTGACACCGCGCCCAAGGGTCCGAAGCTGTCGGCGAAGAGGCTCGCCGCCATCGGGTTCGTGGCCAAGGACGATGGGAAGAAGAAGAAGGCGCCCGCCAAGAAGAAGGCTGCGCCCAAGAAGAAAAAGTAGGACGGCATTTTTTACCCACACAAAAAACTCGAACAGTCGAAACGGCGGGCAGGTGAAAAGCTGGCCGGTGACGTCGCTCCTATTTTATCCAGATGTGAGTGCCGAGCCGATCGCCGCCGGTGAGCTCACACCACTGCGACGCGGCTTTAGCTCCCGTCGTCTGTCCCCTGACCATGTCTGCCATGGCCATGCACGCCACCAGGCTCGTCGCGCGCACTTCCGGCGCCGCGACCCTCCGCGCGAGGTCCAGCGCCTTCACCGGCCGGGCCTTCACCGCCGCCCCGGGCTCGAAGCGCGGATTCCGCTCCACCGCGGTCACCTCCATGGCGCTGAACACCGGCATCGTCGGCCTGCCCAACGTCGGCAAGTCCACCCTGTTCAACGCTCTGGTCGAGAACAGCACCGCGGAGGCTGCCAACTACCCTTTCTGCACCATCGAGCCCAACAGCGGCATCGTCCCGGTCCCCGACCAGCGCCTCCAGGCTCTCGCTACCATCTCCGGCACCAAGACGGACAACATCGTCCCAACCACCGTCGAGTTCGTCGACATCGCCGGTCTCGTCAAGGGAGCCGCGGACGGCGCCGGCCTCGGTAACAAGTTTCTCGCCAACATCCGCGAGTGCGACGCCATCGTCCACGTCGTCCGATGCTTCGACGACGACGACGTCATCCACGTCGACGGCAAGGTGGATCCCCTCTCCGACATCTCCGTCATCAACTTTGAGCTCGCGCTCGCGGACATGGCGCAGATCGAGAAGAGGATCGAGCGTCTCAACAAGGGCCGCGCCAAGTCAAACGCCGACAAGGAGGCCGAGGCGGGCGAGCGCGACGCCCTCGATAAGATCAAGGTGCTCCTCGAGGAGGGAACGCCGGCGCGGCTGGCTGATTTAACCGAGGACGAGTGGGCCATGGTGAAGGACCTCTACCTCCTCACCGCCAAGCCCACGATCTACGCGGCGAACGTCAACGAGGACGACCTGGCGGATAAGGGCGACAGCAACCCGCACGTCGCGGTGGTTCGCAAGCACGCCGAGGAGGAGGGCGCGCAGGTGACCATCATCAGCGCGCAGGTTGAGAGCGAGCTCATCAAGCTAGACCCGGAGGAGCGGGACGAGTTCCTCGCCGACCTGGGCGCGGACGAGGGCGGTCTGCAGTCGCTGATCCGCGCCGCGTACAAGCAGCTCAAGCTGCAGACGTACTTCACCACCGGCGAGAAGGAGACGCGCGCGTGGACCATCAAGGAGGGGTTCACGGCGCCGCAGGCGGCGGGGGTCATTCACGGCGATTTTGAGAAGGGGTTCATCAAGGCGGAGACTGTCGGGTACGACGATTTCATCGTGAACAACGGGTTCTCCGGCGCCAAGGAGAAGGGCGTGTGGCGCCTGGAGGGTAAGGAATACGTCGTCAAGGAGGGCGACGTCCTCGTCTTCAAATTCAACGTGTAAGACTAAGCGTCGGCTTGGCTATTTTTTTAATCTCGAACCTACAACGCCGCGTCATCACCGTCGGTCCTCCCGCGGGTCCGCCACGGAGGGCGAGTACTCGGAGTAGGTATCAGATCCCGAGTATTGCGGCCCCGTGTCATACATCCGCTCGCGTGCCATCATGTTCTCGTGCTCGATGCGACGACGGCGCTCCTCTTGTTCCCACTGAAGCTGCCTCGCGTACCTCTCCCGCTCCTCCCTGTCCCGCTCGGCGGCGATCCTCATCGCCTCCTCCCGCTCGCGCTGCGCCCGCACGTGCTCCATACCGCCCCCCGTCGGCCATCGTCCGATGTTGAAGTCCACCCCGGGTTCCCCCAGCGTGAGCACCTCGGTGGTCACAACCTTGGGATACGCGTGGCGACGTGACCCCTCCACGGGGGGTAAGCCCCTCGTATCGATGTTTACCGCTACGTCCGCGCCCGATCGGTCCTCCGGGGGTACGTACCGCTTGACAGTCAGACCGAGGTTCGCGATGGGTAGCCTCGCGGGTTCCTGCGCACCCTCCGGCATCACCGCGCGGCTCAACGCGACGACGGTACCCTCGAGACGGAAGCGCTCCTCCGGCGGGGGCGGCGGCTCATCCGGATACCTTCGCCCCTCGCTGGGCAACTTGGGCGGGCTCGGAGGGCCCACTTCCGCCTCGTAGCGACGCGTGAGGACCTCGCCCGTTCCCCGGCTGGACAACGCGCCGGTTCGTCGGCTACTATTCCGTCCGTACCCTGCCGGTGACCCGAACCTTGAGCCGTTATAACGGTCGTCGTGGTCGTCGTAGTAACCCGCGTCGTCGAGGGACGTGAACCCGCCGCCGAAGAAATCGGATCCGCCCGGGGAGGGAGGGCGCCTCGTGAGCGTCTTCGTTCCCCTCCTCGCCGGGGACGGCGTCTTTACCGCGAACACCCAATCGTCCTCGAAGCCGCCCTTACCGCCGCGTCTGCCGCCGCGAACGTGCGCGACGTCCTTTTCTTCTGCTCGTCCTTTCCTTCCGAGCCATTTGCCGACGCAGGCGGAGAACGCGCCGATCGCGGAGCTTCCCATGCAGAGCAGCGTGGCCGCGACCCCGGCGCCGGCTACCGCGAGCGCGAGTCCCGTCCAGTTGTTGTGGTCCTCCTTCGCCATCGGGGGAGGCGCGTGGATGAAGCCGAGGGGTGACCGGGGCGGGGGCGGGGCGGCGATGGGCAGTTTCGCCTGGCACGTGCCGAACTTGTAGTAGTACCCTTCCGCGCACTCGCCGCACGCTATGCCCGTCCAGCCCATACCCTTGAAGCAGTCGCACTGGCCCGTCGCGGGTAGGCACCGGCCGCGTCCCCCGCACGGCGACGTCGTCCCCTCCGGCGACGGGCAAGCCTTGAGCACGTGGGGGCAATCCGCCGGGCAGCACTTATTCGCGGCGTCCGATACGTAAGGCCCCGCGAGGCTGGAACCGGCGTACACGGCCGACGCCGCAGCCTTGACGCTCGCGGTGAGACTGGCGTACTGCCCCGCGGCGGCGACGATCGCCGCGTGCGCCTCGTCGTCGGCATCCGGGTCGTGTAACTCGTCGATGACCGATTGACACGTCTCGCCAACCTCGCAAACGCCGTTGCCGCACGCGCCGGCTCTCGCCAATCCCATCACCCTGGACGCGCGCGTCGCCCACAGCACGTCGCTCATGTTCCCCCTCGTCTCCACCGGCTTGCCGCTTCGTGACGCGAGCTGGTCGATCATGCCGAGAACCTCGATCGACGGGTCAACCCCGGCTTTGAACGGGATCCGAACCGGGATACTCACGGCGACTCCGTTCGGGTCCATCGTCTGTAGCAGCTTCCTACGACCGCTCGCGGGGGGCGGGGGCTTGGGCGGCGGGGGCGGGGGCGTGTACATCACCGTCGCGCCCAGCATCGCGCCGCTCGCCGCGGTCCCGGCGATGATACTCTCGCTCGTGTTGAGCGCGATGGTGAACCATTCCAGGGCGTGCGCGTTGAACGCGTCGGTTCCCTCGTCGATTATCGACTGCGGGAACCACGCCTTGACCTCGAGCCACACCGGGCACGTGCTCCCGTCACCCTCGCACACCCCACACGCGTCGAACACCCCGGTGGCGCAGCAAAATCCGCCGGCGTCGAGCTTACCCGGGCAGCACTCGCCCCTGACGTCGACGGTCCTTGCCTCGCCGTCGCACTCGCCGCAGGCGTCAACCTTGCCGCTGTAGCAACAGTTCCCGTCGCCGTCGATGACCGCGGGGGTGTCAGGGAGGTGGGTGGGGCAGCACATGCCCACGGCGTCGATGGTCCCCGCGCAGCACCGCCCGTCCAGGGTTCCCAACCGGTCGAACCCGCACACCCGCGAAACGTCGCAAAATAAACCAATCACAGTCGGGCCGCAGTCGCAAACCCCTTCCTCGCACGTGCCCTTGTACGAGCACGTCTCGCGCTCGCAGAAATCGCACTTGTGCGTGTTGCACGGGACCGCATCCTCGGGCGTGGGCGCAGGGCACTTCGATTCGTCGGTATCCACCTCGGCGCCGACGACTCCCTCGACGCATCGCACCGATCGCTTCATGACCCCCCCGTCGCACTCCTTGTCGCACCTTCCCTCATCCTCCCACTCCCCGACCAGCCACCTCGGGCCGTCGACGCACGCCTGCGTGTGGCATTCACCGTACTCCGCGGGCGGATCGCCGATGAAGTCCTGATACGCGTAGCACTTAGCCACGTCCGTGTCCGCCTTCTCGGTGCCCCGCTCCACGACGCCGTCCGCGGCGGCGCCCCCCGTGGCGTTGGACCCGCCGCCCTGGCCGCTCGGGTTGAGCGGGTCCGCGTTGTGAGCCGTCATCTCCTCCCACATGTCGTCCCGCACGGCGCAGGTCACGTTCCTCCATCGCTGACCCCCGCCGCACGTCACCGAGCACCGTTCCCACGGCCCCGCCTCCCAGTGATGGTACGTGCACGGCCGGAAGTTACACCTCTCCGTAAACGTCGGTACGCTCGCGGAGGTGTTCGCTAAACACAGCGCGTCCGGCACCACCCTCCCTCCAACCGTCACGTTATCCCCGATCCCCACGACGCGAACCGTCGTGGTCGGGTCCACGCTCTTGCACTGCACGAGCCGGCGCCTGAACCCGACCCCGCCGCAAGTCGCGTTGCAATCGCTCCACTCCCCTTCGTCCCACCGGTACACCGGGCACGCGTTCCAGTTGCACTCGCGGAACCCCTCCGGCGCGACGTCCGCGCCGCCGCACTCGTTGAAGTCCACGGGCCCGCCGCTCGGTCCGCCCGCGCATATCACGGAACGTTCCTGCGTCCCGCCGCCGCACGGCGCGGTACATTCCGTCCACCGCGACGTTACCCACCTGAACGGCGGTCCGAGCGGCGGTGGGCTCGGCGGCGGGGGCGGCGGCGCCGGTGGACTCGGAGGCGGCGGCGCCGCGGGTGGTGACGGGACCGGCGGCGGCGATGGAAGCGGCGGCGGGCTCGGCGTCGGCGGCGGGCTCGGCGGCGAGGGCGGGTTTGGGTACGGCGGCGGGCTCGGCGGCGACGGGGGATTGGGCACCGGCGGCGGTGCCGGGTTGGCCGGCGGCGACGGCGGCGGCGGCGGGGGTACCCTGTACACGTTGACCACGTATTCGCCCGTGGTCAGGCCGTCCTCGGCGGTGAGCACGACGCGTATGACGTTCGCGGCGACGTCGCTATACGTCGGGACGGCGACGTTGAGCTTGGATTGCCCCGAGACGTGCGACTCCCCGTCGACGGTCATCGTGCACTTGGACGCGAACGCCGCGCTTGGGGTGATGGACACGGCGGTTACGGTGTAGTCCACGGTGACGTCGTACGATCGCGTGAGCGCGTGGAAGCCTTGTCCACCGAGTGGCACCGCGGTTGAGCCGATGTTGAGCGCCAGGCCTTGGAGTGAGACGTGCGAGTCCAGGGAGTAGCTCGTGACTCGCACCGCGTACGTCGTCGCCGCGGCGTCGGATGTCCGCGTGACCGTCAGGGATATGTCGTTGTGCCCCGGGGATATGGCCAGCGCCGACGTGGTGTCCAGCAGGGCCCTTCGTTTGCCGCTCGGCTGCGCGACGGTCGTGGCCACCGTGAAGGTCTCATCGGTCTCGGGTAGGACGGTGTAGTCGAGCTGCAGGGACGTGCGGTCCGTGCTGACGTTCGCGTTGTACGAGAGCGTGTCCGGGTCGAACGTCGGGCTCAGCGTCGCCACGTCCCCGTTGAACGATAGCGTGGAGAGCTTCGGCGACGCCCCGACCTCGGCGACGCGGCACGCTACCAGGATGCCGACCAGCAGAGCTGAGCTCGCGTGATGCCAACGCCCCGGGCTTCTACCTCCCATCGGGGGTCGACGATGCCTCACTCGCCGCCCCGCGCCGGCCCCGACATCGTCGTCGCACTCTCCCCACGAAACCATGTCGCGACCCTGGCGATGCGCGCCTCTGCCGCGCACGCTCCTATGTCGGAGGAGCCTTCTGAGATTTACCAACGTATTTCCGAGAGAAAACGGCAAATACGAAGACATTTGGCAACATTAGACCAAGAATGAGGATTCAAGTTAACTCGCCGTCGAGGGTCTATTTGCTCTATTTTCGGCGGCGGCGTCCAAAGTGTCGGCGGTGGTTGCCCCAGTCTCCATTGCGAGACGCGTACCCTTTCGCCGGTTGGGTCACGTATCGACGGCGAGAAGAATGGGTCGCACGCTCGCCAAGAAGGGCGGGAGCGCCAAGAAGAAGGGCGGCCACGAGGACTGGATGGATGACGAGATTGACGACGCCAACCGCCTGCGCTCCAAGGACAAAATCGGCTTCGACGCCTCCGACTCGGAGGAGGAGGACCCGGACGCGCACATGGACACCGAGGGCGTCATGGGCATCGGCGCCGACGACTCCGAGGATGACTCCGACCTCGACTCCGATGAGGAAGAGGAGGACGAGGACGGAGAGGAGGACGAGGACGAAGACGACGACGACGACGACGACGACGACCTCGGTTCGGACGAGGACGAGGATGAGGCGGCGCTGATCCGCGCGATGAAGGCGCAGCAGAAGAAGCTCGCCTCCAAGGGCGTCAAGCGCGCGGACCAGGACGACTCATCCTCTGACGAGGAAGAGGAGTCCGAGGACGACGGTCTGCGCATCAAGGGCCGCAAGAAGTCCGACTTCTACGGCGACGAGGAGGTGGACCACGAGGGGATGAGCGACGAGGACGAGCGTCGCGACGAGGAGAGGGAGGCCAGGCGGCTGCAGCAGGCGCGCGCCGCGGGCATGAGCGCCGCGGACTTCGGACTCTCCGACGAGGACGACTCCGACACAGACGAATCCGACTCCGAACCCGAGGAGGAGGCCACGCTCGGCGCCAAGGCCGCCAAGCTCAGCGCCAAGGGCAAGAAGGCTGAGAAGGAATCGCTAAAGAAGAAATCCAAAAAATCCGCGTCGCTCGGCGCGGCGGTGGAGTCCCTGGGCGGTGACGAGCTCGAGGCGGCCGACGGCGCGGACGCGGAGACCGGGGAGTCCCCCGAGGTCACCGCGCTGGCCAAGGAGCTCACCAAAAACCTGGACGAGGTGCGGAACACGATCGAGCCGCTGTGCAGATACGTCCGCGAGGGCAACATGGTGACCAAGGAGGGGATCTCCTACCTGGACACCAAGCACCTGCTGATGCTCTCCTACTGCGTCAACATCACGTTCTACATGCTTCTCAAGGCGGAGGGTAAGCCGGTGAAGGACCACCCCGTGGTGTTGAGGCTCGTGGAGATCAGGACCTACCTCGAGAAGCTCAGGCCCATCGACAAGAAGCTCAAGTACCAGATCGACAAGCTCCTCAAGATGGCCAAGGACGGCGTGGACGGCGAGGAGGAGGATCCCACCGCCAACGGCGCCGGCGAGGACCCACTGCAGTTCAGGCCCAACCCCGACGCCCTCGTCAGCAAGGTGGACGAGGATGCCGAGGAGGGCGCGGAGGGTGGGGTGTACCGCCCCCCCAAGATGATGCCAACCGCCATGGAGGAATTCGAGGAGGGGGGCAAGAGCTCCAAGCAGAAGCGCGCGGAGAAGGAGGCGAGACGACGGGCGCAGCGCTCATCCCTCATCAAGGTGCGCACCGATTGTTTCCCGGTTGATTGTTTCCCGCGTTCAGTTTCCCTCGTCGCACCCGTTTTCATCACCGCCATTCGCTTCCTCGGTCTCCGATGGAACTTTCGTCGGTTCCGGACTCGTGGAGATGAGAGGCGACCGGTCGCGAGACCACATGGCGTACACAAACCGTACCACACCTTGGGCAGGGTACCGCTCAAATGCCATGAGCGGAGCTTTCCCAATCAAGGGATGGACATTCATCATTCACCCGGACTAAGACCCGCCGTCGACTACTATTTACCTACCCTCGACGCTGACCCACCAATCGAAAACGCGCTCTTCACGAAACGCAGGAACTCGCTCAAGAGCTCGGGGAGGCTCCCGAGGAGCTCGGCGGCGACGAGGGCGACATGCAGAGCGCCTTCGCCAAGCGCGAATTCGCCCGCATGGAGGCGCGCGCCAAGATTGAGGAGGACATGTTCACGCGCGTGCCCCTCTCCAAGACGGAGCGGCGGCGCCAGAAGGCGACGACTCGGTCCGTCAACTCGCTCTCGCAGGTTGGCGACTTTGGCGACGACGTGGCTGACCTCGTGGAGGTTGCCGAGGAGCTCGAGACCAAGAAGCGCACCAGACTCGTGGATACCGTGACGCAGCTGGGCGCCAAGCCCAAGAAGGCCAAGGCGGCTACCGGCGACGAGGACCTGCCCATGCGCGATACCCTCGGGGATCGCCGCGACAAGTACGAACGCGGGGTTACCAGGAAGATGGCCGCCAAGGCCAGGGAGGAGGAAGAAGAGGCTGACCGGGAAGCTGCCCGCGAACGGCGCCGACCCGTGGATGAGGACGAGGAGTACGAGGGCGCCGCGACGCTTCGCGACCGCAAGCGCGCCGCCAAGGAGGAAAAGTACCGCCGCAAGGCTGGCATCATCGCGCGTCCCGAGGAGGAAATGGGCGCCGCCGACAAGCGCAACGTGGGCAAGAAGATCATGGACAACCGCGGTCTCACCCCGCACAGGAACAAGGACCACAAGAACCCACGGAAGAGGCTTCGCGACAAGTACGCCAAGGCGCAGATCCGCCGCAAAGGACAGGTGCGGTCCATGCGCGAGGACGGCGGCGGCTACGCGGGCGAGGTCACGGGTATCAAGACCTCCGTCTCCAAGTCCAGGAGGTTCGGGAAGTGAGCGGGCGCGTAGTATACGATACGACTATGAATTTCAATTTAACGCCAAACGCCCTCTTCAAACGCGCGTCTTTGAATCAATCACAACCTAAGCGACAATCTTGGAGCTCTTCGCCATGAGCGAGTCCACGACGCGGTCCATGTTCGAGATGGTCTCCAGCGTCGCCTTGTACATGGTGTTGGGCGCGCCGTCGTCGTACACGATGAGGCAGCCCGCGCCCTGGTCCAGGATCCCCTCAAACTTCCCGTCCAATATCATCTGCGAGAGCTTCGTCTCAACCTCCGAGAGGGGCAGGTCAATCAGCTTCGCGACGTGCGCAATCTCCACCGTGCTGAACGGCTCGATCACCCGCAGCAGGTTCTGCTCCATCAGCGAGTCCTGCAGCGCGCCCAGGTGCGCGGCGATGATCGGATCATCCCCGAGTTGCGCCTCGTAAGACGTCAAAGTCGCCTGGAGATCCTTCAGCGAACGCTTGGTGTACGCCGCCGCGACAGCCTTCATCGCGTCCAAAGTCTCGCCCTGGTGCTTCAAACCACCCTTCGAGGAGATCAACGACGCGACGTCCTCCGCCTGGTTGCACATCACCTTGCACATGAGCATGTACTTGAGCGCCGCCACCGCTCGAGCCGAATCGTCGAGGTTGTTGAGCTGCTCGAAAGCCTCGAAAAAGTAAGAGTACGCCGTCTTGTAGTCCTTCTCCTCCGCGTGGAGGATACCGGACTGGAGGTCGATGACGCACTGCAGCGAGGGGGGAACGTAGATCGCGTTCGCGTTGGTCCGGGCCGCGGTCAACGCCGCCTTGGCCTTGGGCATGTTTCGCAGCGCGTAGTGGATCTTCGACTCGAGGAGGTGGATGTCCACGAGCAGGAGCTTATCGTCGAGCTTCTTGACCTCGAACGCCAGGTGTCCGATGAGCTTGAGCGCGTCCTGGAAGGCTTTCATGTCGAGGTAGAGGCCGGAGAGCCTCAGCTCGACGCGGTGCCGGAGGAAGGTTCGCTTCTCCGCCCTGGCCCACGCCACCTGTTCTTTGCACAGCTCCACCTGGAGATCGTCAAAGCCCGGAACTCCGGCGAGGATGTCGATGATGTTCCGAACGATCTTAGCCGTCTTCGCCTTGGGAACCGTGGCGAACAACGGGCGGAGCTCGGTGAGCAGCGTCCTGAGCGCGGGCGCATCTTCGAGCTTGGCGTAGAGCTTTGAGAGCTTATCGATCGCGGACTCCTTCGCCTTGATGCTGTCGCCGTCGGAGCCGCCCGCCCCGAAGATCACGTCGCGGTACGTCGCCACCGCCTCCTGGGGCTTCGAATCCTCGACCTCGGCCCCGGCCTCCACCTTCTTCACCAGTTCCTCCGCGCTCGCCATCTCTCCCCGCACCGAAACCTAGATCGCAACGGATCTGAGTTTTTTAGTTTTTGAAGTGCCGAGGCCCTCCTCGAGTGTTCCGCGACGCCGCGATGGGTCGATAGACGCCTGGGTCCGATCGAGACGCTCTCGCTGTCCCTAATGAAACGCTCTCGCTCGCCTCCGAGCGACGCGCCGTTCGTTGTGACCCCACCGCGCCCAGATCGCGCGCCTCTGTTGCCCCTTGCAGAAAAGATCAGGGTCGCTGTGGACTTGATTGGAGCCGTTGCGACACTTCGACGGTGTGCTCCCCTTTTGGCTTCAAGGTTCGCCGCACTGTTCGGACGCGCCGGCACGACCAGCCTACACATTCCGCCCTAGCGTAGCTCGACATGTCCGAGGAAGCCCCCGCCGATCCCCCCGCCGAGGCTCCCCCCGCCGAGGTCCGTCCCGAGCGCGCGCCCCGGCTCCCCATCGAGCGCGAACCAAATGTCCGATGACTCACCCAATCAATCCCCCGCGAAACGCAGGAGGCCGCACCCGCCGAGGAAGCCCCTCCCGCCGAGGAAGCCCCTCCCGCCGAGGAGCCCGCCCCCGCTGAGAAGCCCGCACCCGCCGAGGAAGCCCCTCCCGCCGAGGAAGCCGCGCCCGCTGAGGAGCCCGCACCCGCCGAGGAGCCCGCCCCCGCCGAACCCGAAGCCCCCGCAGGTGCGAACAACCCAAAAGGAACATCCCATCGATGCACTTCGACTCCGACTCCACCACCCCCGACTGACCAATTCACATCCCCAAACGTCCACCGCAGACCTCGAGCCCGCGGCCGCCCCCGAACCCGAACCCGAGCCCGAACCCGAGGCGGCCCCGGCGCCCGTGCCGGATGCGAACTCGTCCCCGTCCCCGGCGAAGGGCGCGGGAAAACCCGTGAGGCAGTATCTGGACGACACGGTGGTTCCCGTGCTGCGTAAGGGACTGCGTGAGCTGGTGAAGCAGCGACCGGAGGACCCGTTCGAGTTCCTCGCGGAGTTCATCAAGAGCAACAAACCCAAGACGTCCGATTGAACGTCGCGGGCAGGGGGTAACGATAAACAATTGTAAACTAACGCGAACTCACCATGAAATATTTCACCCAGTCGCGTCGCTAACGTACTACAATGCTAGTCCCCTCGGGAGTTATCCTCGCGCAGGGTCTGCCTGTCCGGCAAACCTTGCTCGTTCCTGACCAACTGATTGAAGTGACTCCGCTCGCCGGACTTGAACGCCGGGTACCGCCGCGGCACGTCCGCGTTGACAACGGCGTGTCCAATGTCATCGCAATCGATCAATGCGTCGTAGTCCGGAGCGTGAAAGAACACGAGCGACAGCCTGTCATCCGTCTCCTGGTTCCCTTCGTTCCCCTCACCTTCATTCCGCGGTGTGCACGTCACCCTGTGCCGCGTGGATCTCCACGCGTCGTTCGTCCAGAACCGCGTCACGTCCCCGAGGTTGACCAGCAGTGAGTGTGGCACCCCCGGCACGTCGATCCAGTCGCCGGCTCCGTCCGGGAGCACCTGCAGCCCGCTTGGCCCGTGTTCGAACGCCAGGATGGTGACGTCGGTCGGGTCCGTGTGCGGTTTGACCCGCTCCGTGGTGCCGTCGTCGTCGTCTGGGTGAAGCGGTGGGTACCTCAGCGCGACGAGGTTGGATACGTGTCGACGGCATCTGTCGACGAAGAAGTCGTCGCCCCCTTTGGCGTCCAACGCCCTCGCGAATATGCGAAGGAGCCTCCGCGTGAGCGACTCCATCGCGACGTAGTACGTCTCCCACGCGTGTCTGAACCCGCCGGGCGCATCCGGCCATCGGTTGTCTTCGCCAAAGTACAGCTCAGCCTGGGCGGAAGCGCTGGGATCGTAGTACGGGTCCGAGACATCGATGGCATCGAGGTCGACGCGTGAGCACGAGAACTTCTCGTGGAGGCTCGTGGGCCGCACCGCGTTGTCGCATCCGTCGACGGGGATGTACCCCTTCCGCAGGCTCGCCACCCGCATCTTCTCCTCCAGCGGCCGCTCGAAGAAACCCCTGGACGCGCCGAGCGCGCCGGCGACGAGATCTTCGGGCACCCCACCGCGGTCGGCGAGCAGGAAGAACCCGACGGTCTCGCACGCCGCCCTCACCGCATCCACCACCCGGGCGGACACCGCCGGGTCATCGCCGTCGAAGGCCGATATGTCTATCGTCGGCACCTCGAACCCGGTCGACATGTCGCGCGCGTGACGAGCTACTGCGGCGTTCGCGTCTTTCGCTTTCGGCTGCTTTTTGATGCGTGATGATAAAACTGAGTTGATAACCCGTGAAGGAAGCTAATGTTACGAGGGTTAGCGTCGGTCGGTCTTTCCGTTGCCGCGCTTGCCCGAGAAGAGGTGCTTGGGCATCTTGGTGATGATCACGCGGTCCGCCTCGCCCGTCTTGGCGCGCTTGTTCATCTTCCGTTGCGCCTTGTCCGCCATCTTCTGCGCTCGCATCTTCTCCGTCTCGTCCTTGAGACCCGCCCCCTTGCTCTTGGACGTCCTCCTCGCCACCGACACGGACCTGCTCTTGGACGAGTGCGTCCTCGGCTTGTCCTCCCCGTCCGCGTCCATCGCGTCCATGTCCTCGTCGCCGCCGTTGCCCGCGAGCGAGCGCGAGCGCTTGCGACCCTCCCGCACCGCGCTCGCGGATCTCGCCCTCGCGACGGCCAGGGTGGTGTCGATACCCATGGCGCCGAGCGACTCCTTCATCCGTCGTGTGGTGAGCCGCTTCTCCGGGTCGCTCGTGCGGTCGCGGCGCATCGTCGGGGTGTTGTTCCCCACCGCCTTCTTCCGCCTGTGATCGGAGACGAGCTTGGCGCGTCTGGCGCGAACTTGCCCGAGGAGCTCCTTCTCCTCGTCGTCCAAATCGGGCTCCAGCTCCATCTCCGCCTGCGCCTGCTCGCCCTGGAACTTCGCCTCGAGCTCCTCCTCCTCGCGCTCGAGCTCCGCGAGGCGCTCGTCGATCTCCGGGTCGATGAAGTCGGCGACGTTCTTGCCGTTGAAAATCTCGGGCATGATGTCGTACTTCCAGTTGTCGTCGTCGAGCATGTAGTTCTTGCGAAGGTCCGCGTTGTAGACACCCGCGCCGCCGTTCTCCTCCTGCATCTGCTTCTCGGTGACGATCTTGAGCTCGCCGCTGGCCTTCTTGGCCTTGTTGATGGCGACGGAGTGGGGGATGACGGCGGGCCTGGAGACGTTATCCCTCGGCTTGGGCTGCGCGACGTGCAATCGGTTGAGCACCTCACCCGCGCGTCGGCTCGCCAGCTTCTGCTCGACGCGCGCGGCGAACAGCTTGTCGCAGCACACCCTCTTCACCTCCATCACGCCCTCCTCCGACAGCGTGGACATGCACGGAAGTTCCTCCTCCTCGCCCAGGGTGAGAGCGGCGGGCCCTCGAGTCGCCGCCCTCATCCCCGCGATGAGCGCCGCATCCTCCGGCTTGAGATCCTCGAGCTTGCGCTGGTCAACCTTGTTAATCGCAATCACCAACGGCTTGTTCGCGAAGAGCGGCTTGATCGAGTGGAAGAGGTCAGCCTGCTGCTTGATGGTGTACCCGCACTGTTCGCTGGCGTCTACGATGTAGAGCACGACGGCTCGGAGATGCGCCATGGCGGTGATGGACTGCATCTCGATCGTGTTGCGTTCCTCGAGGGGCCTGTCCAGGATACCCGGGGTATCCAGTACCTGCCATCGGAGGTACTTGTAGTCGGTGTGGCCCACGTAGATGGACTTGGTGGTGAACGCGTAAGGCTGAACCTCGACGTCGGCGCGGGTCACCTTGTTCATGAAGGACGACTTGCCGACGTTGGGGTAGCCGCAGACGAGGATGGTGCGTGTGTTTGGGTCGATGGAGGGGAGGCGGGACATGTGCTGCCTGACCTGCTCGAGGTACGCGAGTGACGCGGCGTGCTTCTTCATGATGGTGCACATGCGTCCCAAGGCGGCTCGCTTCAGCTGCTTGCATCGGTAGAGTGAGTCGCCGTACTTGAGGAGCTTGACGTAGTCCTTGGCGATCTTGTCGATGATGTTCTTGGCGGTGTTGAGCTGGCCGAGGGCGAGCTTGTAGTGGTCCTTGTCGTACAGGACGTTGAGGAGGTCGCTGTAGAACGGGTGGATGTCGTCGACGCGGGGGAAGTCCTCGAGGATCTTGGAGAGCTTCTCGTTCCACGAGGTCTGGGTGTACTTGACCTTGCGCATGTAGAACTGGCGGATGCGGGTGATGGCGTAGCCGCGGTGGACCACCGTGGGGGTCTGGCGCTGCGTGCGGGACAGGACGACGTCGATGAAGTCCTTCGCCGTGGGCACCTGGGAGACGGAAGGGGGGCGTTGCGGTGAGCGGAAAAGTCTCGGAGAGTTTTTCAGTGGCGGCGGCGGCCGGAACGGCGAAGTGCACTAGATGCGGGGCCACGCGGGGTCGAGCGCGCACCGTGGTGATCTTCTTGAAGTTATACTGCATGGTGGTCATTTTGAAAGAGGTTCGCGCGGCAAACGCGGTCTCCTTTCAGATGGGACGCAGCGACGACCGTCTGGCGCGCCGAG
>MDSY01052352.1_pt1 | contig 16620 bp, 10 predicted proteins | sample 811131 | NCBI WGS metagenome assembly MDSY01 (sample SAMN05326643, study PRJNA326480) | marine metagenome | isolation source: seawater | place: Atlantic Ocean: South West | collected 2010
AGCGATACCCATCAGAACATCGAACTTAAGCACGGTTGGGCAGGATTAGTACTAGGCTGAGGAATCGCCCGGGAATCCCCTGTGTTGGAAGGTTTTTGCAATTCTGGAGAGGTAGAAGGGATTATTGAGCGTTTATTTTTTAAGTTTAAGACATTAAGAGTGTCTAGACTATTACAAAGTGTTCTCCATGCCCCTTTTATTCGTCATCCTCTTCATCCTCGACTTCGATGTCGTCCCCGTCCCCATCCCCGCCCATGGGAATCTCGCCGCGCGCTCGAGCCGCGATTCGCTCCTGCAGCGACATCGTGACGCTTCGCAGTCGCAGGTACTGCTCACGGGCTCGGCGACTGCGAATGATGGCTTGGATCCGCTCAACCGCAACCTTCGCGTCCTCTTCGTCGTCATCGGAATCGTCACCTTCCTTGGTGTTACTCTTGGCCTTGCGCGATACGCTGCGCAACTTTGAGGCAGGGTTTCCGCCCGGCGCACGCGCATCGTCGTCGTCATCATCGTCGTCGTCGTCATCCGTCCCTCGGCCCGCGATGGACCCGCTGGCGCCGGACCCAGCAGCGATGTCTCCCGAATCCCTCATCTTCCCGCTCGGCCGCGAAGGTGAGCTTCTGGGCGACCGCGAGATCTTCTCGCGGCGAATTTCATCTTCGTGCAGCGCCTCGAGCTTCCCTTGCGACCCCGCCAGGCCGCTCACCTTGACGAGGCGCATGATGTCCCCCGCTGGCACTCTTCTGCGCGGCGCGCCCCCAACGCTCGCGCGTCCCGTGGCCCGCGCTTGGTCTTGCAGAAGGATCGCGCGGTGCTGCAGCTCTTGAATCCTTCGCTCCACCTCTGCGACGGCTTCTTCGGAAGGCGAGCGGTCGATTGGAGGGGAGGTTTCTTTCGGTTCGTCGACGCGCGACGCGGCGGAACCGTTGTTCCCGCCTCTAACTCGCTTCCCCAACCCCGGGTCTTCACCCTGCGTCCGCTCCTTGCTCGTCTTCAGCGATCGAATCGATGAAGTGATTTTCATCGCCGCCTTCTCCGCTTTCTTCACAACCTTCTTCACGTTTCGCTTCACGTCTTCATCCGGCTCTTCGTCGTCAGAATCAGAGGCGACGGTTTTCGGGTTTTGGGTTTTAGGAATTTGTCCACCGTCATCCATCTCGGCAATCTCCTGTACCGACCCCAAACCGCCCGGCGCAGAGTTCATAGTGTTTGCGTTCGGTGCTTGACCTGCAGGTTGCTTCCTTCTCAGCTTCCGTCTCCGCGTGGCGTGTTTCCGGAACGCGAGCTGGATCATCCCCGCGGCGGTTCGCTCTCTGTTGGTTTCATCTTTGGTTTCGCCAACCAACTCGCCCGCGTCGGTTTCCAAATCCGTGATATCCGTCCTTGAATCGAAATCAGTCCCGGTGACTTCCGTCTCCGTCGCCAGGAGCAACGAGCGCATGTGGGGTATCGCTGGGGGTTGTCGGTTTCGCGCAAACCGCAGCGGACGCACGCCTTTTCCATCCGCGACGTCAGGCACGGGCGTGGAGACGTCCGCGATCATGGGCGAGGAGACGCCTGCAAGCGCGGGGTCCATCTGCAGCGCGCCTCGTTGGAACCCAGCGATCGGCCCGGTTCGGTCGGCGCCCAACCCAGAGCCCTGAACTCGGAACCGCCGCGCCGCGCCCTGGGGCCCGCCGTACAGAGAGATGTTCGAGAGACTCGCGGCTAGACTCGTTTCGCTGATGTACGCAGCGATGCCTCCGTGCCCCAGCGCGGCGGCGAGATCCGCGGCGGTGTACCCCCCCGCGCCCCACCGCGCGGTGGCCCGGATGTTCGCCCCAGAGGCCAGCAACGTCGCCACGGTGTCTTCGTGTCCCTTCGCCGCCGCCCAGTGAAGCGCGGTTCTGCGTCGGCGATCCGGCTGGTTCACGTCGCAACCGGACTTACACAGCGCGGGAATCGCCCAGTTCATTCCGAGCGCGGCGACGCAGTGGATGATACCCACGCCCCCGGCGTCCACGCGTTCGTACGCCGACCGAGGGGTTATGAAATCGGGCTTGGGAATCATCTGTTGTTGCGTCATGGCGATTTGTGTAGTAGGTCCTACTCCTACTCCTGAAGCGCCGACAACTCCCGATGCGCCCGCGAGCCGTTTCGATTTCGCCTCCGTGGAGATCGTGTGTCGCAGCCGCGCGTCAAGGGCGGTTTTGAACGCGCGCGCGACGTCTTCGTCGGAAAGGTTGTCGCTATCCGCCACGGAGTCGCCGGGAAGGGCGAGTTGTGCCAGCGTTTTGCGCACAAACGACGCGCCCGGGTTTTGTGGCGCGTTTTTCGGAGGAACGGTGTTGCCAGAACTCGGAGAAGAAACTCCATCAGTAGCACCAGAGCTGCTGACGACGTCGCCGTTGCCTCCGCTTCCGCCCGAACCGCCGTTCGACCCCGTGCCGTTACCCGGGTTGTTCCCGCCTCCGCTCCCCGACCCCGAGTTTCCTCCGCCAGAGCCCTTGACCGACGACCGATCGGCGCCGATCATGAGGTGCACCAACCGGAGCTGGAAGTCGCGCTCCGTCACACCGGTCGCTAGCCGCACCTCTGCCGCCCTCCGGTCCCGCGCGTTCGACAAGCCAGCCTCCCTGTACTCGAACGTTCTGATGTCACTTACCGGGCGCTTGCCGCTGCCTAGACACGAGATGTAAAACGGCACGCGGCCGGGCGCGTGCGGCGGCGCGCGGCACCGCAACGTGCCGGGTGAGATTTGCTCCGCCGGCACTTCCACCGAGCCAAACACGCAGCACAGGTGCATGCCTTCCGGCCACCCCGGGCGAGGCGCGCCTGAGACAATCACCTTCGAGCCGCCGCTCTCCCCGTCCCACTCCGGGGAAAAGTCGACAATCTCCCACAAAATCTGCGCGCCGGTAAGGTTGCGAGGCACAACGGGGCGCGCGCGGTGGTTTCCCCTTGATCCTCGTTGGTGCGCCGCCGCCGCCGCCGCGCGGAGCTGCGCCGCCGCCGCCGCAGGCGACGGCGACCTCGGCCCGCCGGTACCAGGGTCATCGCCGTCGTCCATGTCAGTCAGGTCCATCTCGCTTCCACCTGGATCCGGCCCAGGGGCGTACCCGGTGCGGTGCGCGCGCGCGTGTTCTCTTCCGTTGGCGCTGCCGCCGTCGCGCGCCGTTGTCGGGCGCCGCGTCGCCGCCGCGGCTTTGGCGAGGGACGACATCGGCCCGTCGACGCCTTCCGCGTCTTCATCATCGTCGTCGTCTCCGTCGTCGTCTTCCTTGTCCGCACCTCCGTCCCCAGAGTCGTCGTCGTTGTCCCAGCGCACTGGGCGCCGGTCGGTGACACGTCGGTCCACGGATTCGCGCCGGCGGTGGCCTCGGTGGGAAAATAAATCCGCCCGCGCCATGGCGCGGTGGCCGTGCTCCAGCGCGCTCATGTCTTGCTCCAACCGTGAGAGCTGTCCACGAGCTTCGTCCGCGGTGACGTTGGCGACCGTTGTAAGGCTACGCTGCAACTCAGCAGCCCTGGACTCCAAATCGCGCATCGTGCGCACGCCGTCCTCGAAGCTTCCGGGAATCACGTTCGCGTTCGACGCTGATTGATTGACGGCTCGCGGGTTTGACCCAGACCCCGCGCCTTCGGCTGTACCGTCCATGGATTGCACGAGTCTTAAGTCGTTTTGGGAGGAAGGGCCTCGGGAAGGGCCTCGGGACAGAACTTTGGCTTCAATAGCGTCGGACACGGGAAACGACGTGCCGAAGTCGGGACCCGTCGCCGCCGCCGCCGCCGCCGCCGGTCCCAAATTTTGCTCCATCGCCTGACCGTTGAGAGTTTTCAAAGCGCCGCCGTCGCCGCCCACGCCAGCCGCGGCGGCCACTGCGACGCCAAACTCCGTGTCCCCGCCTTGAAGGGATAGGGTCTCAGAAACACGACGTTGTGTGCCGTTGCCGTTCCCATTCCCGGCGATCGCTTCTTGGTGCACGAAGTCGCGCAGAATGCCGTACCCAAACGCTTCGCTCTCCGTACGTTGAATGCCGTGCGCGTCATTTGCGTCGCCGATGTCCATCCCACCGTCATCCCGCAGGAAGAAGTCTAAATCCGCGTCGTCTTTCGGCTCGTACCCATCATTCTCAATCCCGTCAACATGGAAGTTGTCGATGAACCATGAACTCTCGTCCCCGCGGTACTCGTGAGCGGCAGCTGCAGCGATGTTGTCGTGGCTCCCGTGCCCGTGGAAACCGTTATGCGCGTGTGACTGCTGGAACTGATGGCCTTGCGATCCGTGGTAGAACTGCTGCGGCGCGAGCTGGTGTTGTTGCCAGCCTGGCATGTCGTCCGGAGACTCCACGATGTTCCCGCCCGACCGCACGCGGTGCACGCCACCGAACCCGCCGCCGATAGGGCGCGGAGGCGCGACGGGCGATTGATTGATTCCGCTATTGGCGTGTGACATGCCAATCGCGTGCGCCTCTGCATGCGCTTTCACGGTGACGTGCAGGTAGTGCACCAGAACCACGCCCTCGTCCGAGTTCAACAGCCAGTAGCACCGCCTTTGGAACTTGGTGTCCTCCGCGGCGTGCGCGTAGTAGCAATTTAACAATTCCACGTTTCCAACTTTTAGCTTTTCGTGCGTTTCCCTCACCGTCTTGCCATCCTTCTTTTTCTGCCAGTTATGCCCGTCCTTGCGGAAAAAACGGACCGTCTTGCGGTCGAACAGGAACAAAATGCCGGCTGAGGTTGTGACAAGTGATTGATAGAGTGATAAGTACGAGGTCAGAGGTGAAGGTCTTCGCGAGCGTCCTTGAAATCTGAAACAAAACAAAAAAAGGCGCCAGGTTATGACAAAGAATTTGAAGTTAGGGGGGGCTGGTGGCGCGCCATCTCCTCGCGATGTACGCACCGTTTGGCGTGACCGGCGCGGTTTGCGAGAGGTTGAAGTCGTATTGCCGGTAGTTGAGCAGGATGTCGCACACTTCCGTGTTTTTCAGCCACCGCGCTTTCGACTGCCGAAGCAGGTCGATGACGTGCGCTCGACTGGAGCCATCCGGACCCACTAACGGGGGCTCGACTAGAGACCGAGCCACCCCTCCTTGGGGAGGAGCCATATCGCCGTACGCGGACATCGTAGGAGCTCAGACCAAGGCGCGGTGGTTCAGGCCAAGCCCGCGCGGGCGAACGCGATTAAATCAGCGCCGTGTGGAATGCTGCGGGACACCGGAGAGGACGCCCTCACGCCGAGTCAGCCATTCCCTGTCGAACTTTGGTGCCTGTGTCAGGGTTGCCTTTTTGCTGCGTGCGAGATTCTCGCAACTGTGATGAAATATTTACAAAGTTGCCTCCCCTCCCGCCTTCTACCATCCTCCCACACCCTTTCAATACTCGTCACCGTCCAGGACTGCCGCGAGGTCGAGCTCGGATCTGACGCGCGCGGCTTTTTCTACGTCATCGTCCTGAAGCGCCGTGACCAAGTCCACGCCTTCTGCGAACAACGCGGAAGGGTCTGCCAAGTCTGTTTCGCCCCCAAAGGCTTTCTCCGCCGCGCGCTGCTTGACCCCGTCCATCCAATTCGTGGCATTTGCCACCCTTGCTGGATCCACGAAGTACCGCCCAACCGGCGCGTTGGCCTGCCCTTCCAGAGTCAAATCGATCAGTTTCGCCAGGGTTGTTCCGAGTAAACTTTTATGGGATTTGCGCTCGTCTGCGTCGAACGTGTTTTGGTACAGATTAGTCGTAAATTGCGCGCCCGCGTTGGCGACGCGTCCCGCGACGCCGCCGAAGCCATCGGGGATCGTACCTGTTTGCCCATAAAGACTTTGGAACCCGTCCAACGTACCGTAACTCGCCGGGTCCGCGATTAGACCGACGGTAGCCGCATCGGGGAAGGACCCCGGGCCGTTTGAGGGGTACTGGAAGGCATTACTATTCGCGAACGGGGACGTCACCGCTACGTTGACGTTGTTGTTTTGGCCATCAGAAAAACTTCCATCCGGGTTCAGCGCTCGTTTCATGAGCTCGGTTTGTTCTTGAATCACTTTGGCTGTGTTTGCAGTTGCATCGACGGCATCAGCAGATGTTCGCGCGATTATCTCATTGGAAAGGCTCAGGGAATCAAGCACCGCTTCGCCCGCCGCGACCGGCGCCGCAAGCCGAACATCGATACTTTCATCTTCAACGCGTCCTGGCCAAAAACGAAAAGGAGCTTGTGTTTCTGCCGTGCCCTCGTCGTCCCTTCCGAAGAACCGCGGCCACGGGTTGGATGCTTCGACTTGCGAATCCCCTAGGGTGTCGAACCACCCGCGATACGCGTCGTTCATGACCGGACGTGCGGACGCGATGTTCTCCGCTTGGCGTCTAAGACGCGCGAGCCACGCGTTCGGGTCGTCGAGGTCACGCAAAGAAACCTCGTCGTCCTCGGTCGTGAGAAGGGACCCGTCTTCGTACGTGTCGTAGTCCAGCACGTCCTGCGCGCGAACCAAAACCGCACCCGCGAGGGCAAACACGAGGAGCGAACCGAGGCGATGCATGGGAGCAAAGGCAAGAGGCGCGTCTGAACAAGTGACAAACGAACAAGCAGAGAGCGTCCGAAGTGTGAAGTGCGTCGGTGTGACGAGGGAGAGACAACAAAAAACTAAAAATAATTTTCACCGTCTCCACGGCGCTTCCTCGAGCAGCTCTGCGAACGCCTTTGTTTTTTTCAACGTTTCATCAGAGCAGTACAGCGCCTTGATTATGGTCCGCTCGCCCTCCGTGGCCTGGACGACTCGGTGCCAGGCTCCGTCCGCAGTGAATAATAGGAGTGAGTTAGTTTTAGGGGTTATAGACCGGACTACCCCGTCGCTTCCAAGCCACTGCGTCGTCGCGTTTGAATCATTATCAACCGTGAAAATCAGCTCGAGCTGCGGTACCTCGTACAGTCGCACGTCCCTGTGCCATTGCATTTCCGCGCCTGGCAGGTACAAACGCGCTTCGACTGGGTAGTCGCCGCACCGCAGATATTCACAGCTGGTTATTAGTTTCAGCTGTTCTATAACCTGCTCTCCGGAAAACACACGGTACGCCTTGTCCATCACCGGCACCATGGCGCTTCGGCGGCCGGCGGCGAAGGAGTGGTCCTTTTTCATCTTCTTTTTCTTTCGCAATTTCTCGCAGCAAATCGCGACGACGTCCTCCGCCTCCGCGTCTAAAAAAGCAGGGACGTACCAGACGCTCGCGTCCACATCGACGTGCGGTTTGCTGGGGTCCACGGTTTCTAGAGAAGAGATCGCCAGGGATTCGAGCTCAGAGGGAGGTACCAACAGTGAATCTGAATCTGTGCAGGGCAAACGCCATTGTTTCAGAGAGTGCCTTTCTTTTCTTCCATTGCATCGTACGGGTTGGGGGCAGGGAGTGTATCCAGCGCGTCGAGCGAAGCACAGAGGGAGGTTTGTCCCGCGCGAGGTGAGCGCTGCGACCGACGATTGCATCGTCGACATCGCCTGGGTTACGTCGTGACGTCGACGCGCGGCGTCGAGTGTCGAGTATCATGCGCTTTTTTGCCAAAAAGCCAAAGTCAGAGATCCCGGCCTCGTCAGCGGCGCGGCCCGTTTTCAGGTTCAGTGAAATGACGGCGCGCGCCTTGAGAAGGTCACACCTCGCGCACGCGATAGGTCCCAGGGATTTCGTCCCTGGAAGCGTCGACGCGGTCAGTCATTCGCGCGCGGCGTCGATCGTGCCGATCCGTGACGCAAGCGGTGGAGGTTCCTCGTGTGGTGCGTGCGCCTCCCCGATCGACCTGTGGACCCTCGCCTCCCCATTTCGGGGCGTCCCCAAGCTCTCTTCTGCACCGCCCAGCCCGGCCCCACCCCACGCCCGCCCTTGGAGAGGACGATGATCATGTTTCCTGTGGTATTTGAATCAAGTAGGCCAGGCCGGCTCAGCTTTGAAACTATAGAAACTGCTGACTCTTTGAAGGGTGAAGGCTCGCGAGAGCGGCTCTACGCGATCGCGAAGGCCAAGGGCGGCTGCAGCTTTTCTGTTTTCCCCAACCGCAACCATTTTCGTTTGCCGCAACCGCTCGCTATAATTTCCAGTGATGAAGGTTAAACTTTCGTTCTACCTAGGTCCGTGACAATGCGGATCCACACACCTTGGAGAACTGAGGAAATATATAGCGGAGGTTGAGGGGAGTAAGGTTTTTTTTTGTCGGAGAGGTCATGCATGACTTCTAGATTTCATCCCAAAAATCAATCGATCGATTCTAATGATTCAAACTGTCAACTTATTTCCCGTGACGATATTCTGAGTTTGGAGACCTGAGATGAAGAATCTACCGATTGTTTTGTGGGTTACGTGGATAGAATCGCATGGATGACTACCTTTCATAAGCCCTAAACCCTAACCCTAAAGCAAACCTCTCACTGACGCGTCTCTTTTTGTCACCATCCCATTTATTACAGATTAAAGAAACCAAAAAACCAAAACTCAACAATGGGTATTCTCTTTTCGCGCCTTTGGAACGCGTTCGGGGAAATGGAGGCGCGCATACTTGTCCTGGGCCTGGATAATGCGGGGAAGACTACTATTTTGTACCGGTTACAAGTAGGTACCGTGGTATCAACAATCCCCACGATCGGGTTCAACGTCGAGACCGTCACCTATAAGAACATTAAATTTCAGGTGTGGGATCTCGGCGGGCAGACTAGTATACGACCTTATTGGAGATGCTATTATCCCAATACGCAGGCCGTTATTTATGTAGTCGATAGCAGTGATACAGAGCGTATTGCAACTGCTAAGCAAGAGTTTCACGCCATACTCGAAGAAGAGGAGTTACAAGACGCGGTTGTCCTGGTGTATGCTAATAAGCAGGACCTGCCAAACGCTTTGTCAGAGTTGGAAATCACCGAACAATTGGAATTGGCGGATATTCAAAACCGACAGTGGGCGATCTTCAAAACCTCCGCCCTGAAAGGCGAAGGGCTGTGGGAGGGCATGGAGTGGCTGAGTAACACGTTGAAACAGAAACCCTAAGAGGTTTAGGGTTAGGGCTTATTGTAAATCAGACTGTACTGCTATCAATGTGAATTGCATTTCGAAACCTACACACCTCTCTTCACAGAAACGCCATCCCCGCCTCGGGCACCGCGGCGTAGGGCACGACGCAGTCTCCCAGGAGCGCTGCCGCGGCTGCGAGTGCTTTTGCAACCATCGCAGGGTCCTCGCTCGTCATCACGGCATCGTCCCCGATCGGTATGGACTCTTCCCTGCCCCCGACGTCGACTTTAAGCGTCCCGGGACTCTTTCCAATTTTCCAACCGACTGATGAGTCTTTGGAGGTCTTTTTTGTTTTCGACGCCGCTTTGCCCTTGCCCTTCTTTGCCGGTTCGACATCCATGTCGTCATTCGTTTTCCCCTGCAACCGTTTGGCTCGCTTCCCTGGTTCGTCCTGTGCTATAGATCGACTCGCTGGCACTGTCAACGCCGCGTGCAGACACTCCCCCACCGCTCTCTTCAATGCGTCGTGCACCTTGGTCGCGTCTCTCACTCGCCGCGACGCCTTCTCAGCCTCCTTCGCGTCGGCCGGTTTCTTCTTGTCCTGCGTCATCTTCGGCTCCAGCTGCGCGAGGTACTGCTTCAAATGCGGCAGAATTAACAGTCGTGTGACTCGCGGTCCGAGCGCGGATAGCCCGCAAATCGCGCCGAAGTGCGTGGCTAAAGGCTTGGTATCATCCAGAAGCGCTTTCAGTAACGTGCGCGTGATTCGCGGTTGAATTGTGGGGTACCGTTCGCCGAAAAGCCGGCACACCAGCGAAATCGTCTCAGCGGCTTGCTCGCGTAAAGACCAGTGGTCCGCTGAAGCAACGCTAGAACCTGCATCCTCACCCAACCCCCCGATTTTCTTCGCCACCATGCACGTCATTACGCTCGGCATGAGCTGGTGCAAATAAAGCTCGACGTTGAGGTTTTTGTTTTGAACAATGGCCTTGACTGATGCGAGAACTGCTTTCAATCGTTGAATTTTTTTCAACCCATTACTCACCTCAGTCTGCACGAACGTGACGAAGTACGGCACGAGCTGGTGCAGGCCGTTATCGGTTTCCAGGGACTCTAACGCGGCGCGTAGAATTGGCGCTTCAGTTGATGTACTCCCTCCACCTCTAATCGTACTCGTCACGCGGTCAAAGTAAAGCTGCAACTCCTTGGAAAGCTCGTGCGCCAACGTGGGCTCGACGACGATATTGGAAGTGTCCCCGTCTTTGGAATTACTCGCGAGAGGTACTACTTCGTCGGGCGCGACTGGCGCGCGGAAGAGCTTCGCGACACCGGCGTTTAATTGATCTCCATCGCTCGCCGCGACTGCGCCTCTTTTCTTCGTACCTAATGGGTTTGGATTTTCGGGAATCACGGGCTGCACACCATCCACCGCGAGCCAGTGCGGCACGACGTTCGTGGCGACCGGCGGTCGCGGGAGCTTCGCCGCTAACACGTCCTTCAGCTGCAGATCTTTCTGCTCCGTGAAGAACAACTCGGGCTGCCCTGGTACTTCCCGAAATGCGACCGGCCCGGCACCGGCGGGGAATCCGTACAGCGGGTCCACGTCCCGAAGCTTCAAACTCGCGTTGACGTCCTCCGTGGTGATCGCCCCCCGCTTGCTGTGCTTCGCGAACTTTATCGCGTCCTGTATCACTTCGCGTAAACGGTACTCCACGTCAGGCGCCAGCGCGCGCGCGACTTCATCAGAAAGCGACTCGATCCCCACGGTCTGCGCGATTACTTTAATCGACTCGCAGGGGACGCGATCGTTTTCGCTGGCAGCGACGCCGTCGCTCGGGTCAGCCATGCCGCCGACGTAAACAAGCGCGACGCGTCCTTCCCTGTCGTCTCGCGACTAGACTCGGGCGCGCGTGTTGCCGCGCTCGAGAATGAGGGACCCGGTCGATCGACACGCAACTTGTTTTGGCAGTGGGGAAAACCTTGCAAAAAGTTGTCGCAATTTTGACGTGGATATTTATGCATCCATAAAGCGCATTGCCTGGCAGAGCTGAGACGCGCGTCGCACGCGTATCGTGTCCTCCCCCGATGGGTCCTCTCAACGATGCGGTTCGCCGATTGCAGCGTTTGACCGCGTTCAAGCCTAGTCGGTGGAGCACGCGGAAAGCAGAGGTGGTGCAGGGTTCTTGGAAAAAGTTTCAATCGCTTCCGAACTCCGACGCAACAACAAGGGGTATCTGTTTGTTCCGCCGGTTCCTAAAGCGGAACCCCGCGTTTCTTCAGCTGTTCCCGTTCAGGGACCAGCCTCACGAGACCTTGTTTCTCAACGCGAAGGTTCGGCTGCACGGCAAGCTGTTCATGGACACGCTTTCAAAGACCATCGCGATGCTGGGCGATGCGAAAAGTCTGAAAAGCGAACTTTTCGATTTGGGAAGCAGGCACGCGGATTTGTACCGCGTGAAGCCTGGTCATTACGATGCCATGGGACTCGCCTTGTTGGAAGAGCTTGAGGCGAACTTAGAGGAGTGGGACGAGGAGACGAAAACGGCGTGGCAAGAGACGTGGGCGCACATCGTCAAGCTGATGCAAGCTGGGGCGGGGAGCAGGGACGTGTCTAATCGGGGGACGAGGAAAGTGTAACAAAAAGCGTTCTACAAAACCAATCGTTTCTCGTCAATCTCATTGTAATCGATTTCTATCATCATAGCGGGGCTCGCGGGAGCATGGCGACGCGGGTGGACTCTGGGGAGGGTTTCGAGCGGATCCTCCCGGCTCAGAGCCCCCCGGTGGTTGGACGAGGCGGCGGGTCACCGTTGGTGTGGTGGGTTCCCGTGGTGGGTCTCGGTATTCTTTTCCTGGGCCTGGAGGTAATGGTGCACGAATACGGCGCGTCGTTTTTGCCGAATCTGGTGAACGCGAACGTGCGGGGCGACCTGGTGGATGTCGGCGGAGTTGATTCGATTGTCAGGCCGAGTGAGGTGCCGTCGGTGCCGTCGGAGGCGTCGGGGTCTTCGGAACCGTCGGAATCGTCAGACGACGACGAAACACAACGATGGTCGATGCTTCTTCCTGATGTGACAACCGATGGGCGTGTGTTTGCGAGCCGCGGCCCCCATTCAACGTTGGGGTTCGCGTGTTTCTCCTCACCGATTCCAAACGCGGAGACGGAACGGGTAGCTATTACCCGGTTCGAACCAGTAACCACGCGGTCCGATTCAGTGCACCACATCACGGTTTTCGGGTGCGACGCCAGGGTTGAGGAGAGGTGGGGTGGGGTAACATTCGGAGACGGCTGTGCATCCTGGCAGTTCACGATGGCTGATAAAAATAAAAAAGCGCTGCCGTGTCGCGTGGTGCTGTACGCGTACGACAAAGGCGCCCGGGCGTTCGAAGCTCCGGGAGGCACCGCAGTGCACGCCGGGTTAGGGACAGGAATCACGCACATCATGTACCAGGTGCATTATTTAGCCCCGAAGGGCGAGACGCCGATCGATTCACAATCTCAATCTAAACCAACCCCGTGGGTCGACCGGAGCGGCGTAAGATTCGATTTGACGCACGGGTCTGAGAACATTGCGAAAAAGAACCTACAAATTAGATTAGGCATCCTAGCCACGATGCACACGAGAATGACCCTCCCTGTGAACGAAAAACAGGTTGACTTTGAGTACACGATCGGCCCGTTCGCGAAACGCATGGCGCCTGATTTTTTGGCGTCTGAAAATAATAAAAGCGAACCCGAAGTAACGCTAGTCGCGGCGCACATGCACGGCCACGGGATGTTGACGCGGTACGAGTTCGGGATAATTCGTGACAAAATAAAGCTACAAGCCGGGGTGCTTAACGACTACCGCGGGTATGGCGACGACCAATCCTTCAAAACGCTTCCGGTAGAAAGGAAAGAAGTAGGTGAAGGTGATAATGATGATACTGTTTTCGGGGGAATTTGGAGCGATGACTCGAAACAAAACAAGGTCACCATGCGCGGTACTGATTATTTATATGTCAAGTGTACCTTCGACACGTCGACTGGGGGTGGTAGTGGAGGGTCTATAACTCAAGGAAGTGGACCTCAGAAAAAACCCATCCCATATGGCGTCGGGCACGGCGAAGAGATGTGCGGCCAGCTGGTGTACTACTACCCGTTCGCAACTGCGGTTGACGAACACGGAGCGATGGTGCGCCCGGAACCGCGTGAGGACGACGTGAAGAACGTGCGTGACAACGACCTTTTCAACATCGTTTTTGGGGATCAAAGGGTGAACACGACGGTGGGGTAGAAGGGATGTAGTAGGAATTTGTAGTCTGATATTAGTCTGATAGCAACTCGTATTTATACACTACCTCGCTGCTCCTCGTTTCGGGCGCGGCGGGCGCCCTCGCACAACAGGCGGTTCCTTCCCTTCGCTCCCTTGCGAGTTCCCTAGCCTCGACGGCGACGGTGGAGTTTCTCGCGCACCTAGACTCCCGGGAGACCCTGAGCCGAACGCGGTGGGTACGCCGAACCCCACAATCGGAGGTGCGGCGGCACCACCTATACCCTGGCCAAACCCAAAATTCCCGACTGACTTTCCGCCCTCCGCGGATCCGGGTGACACGCTTCTCCCTGCACTGTTATTGCCCCCGAACAAAGGCGTCGGGCCGAGTAACCCCCGGGTGAGCTTCCGTGGTCTCGGATTCAAACTGTTGGGCAAGCTATTCCCGCCAAACGAATTCACGCCGTGGCTCCCAAAGTGCGACCCGCTCCGCGACCCGCCGCGCCCGCCGTGCGACTCGCTCTCGTCGTCGTCGCTATCCGTGTCCCCGTCGCTGTCGTCGTCGTCGTCGTCCATGTTGTTGTACGTGTCGTCATCGTCCATACCAAGCTCGAGGTCCTCCTCCTCGTCGTTCTCCTCTCTGCGCACCTCGCCTCTCCACGCGACGTACGTGATTGGAAGCCTCAGCAACGCCGCTGATCGTCGCAACAGATACGGGTCAAAGGGGAAGAACATTCGAAGCGGCCGGCGCTGCCGCACGGCTTCCGCGAGGTCGCCGCCCAAAACGGCGACGCTGGAGCTTGAACGACGTAAAGAAGGGTTCGTAGTAGTGTTACCTTCAGTCACGCCCTCTATGTTGCTCTTCGCTTCTTTCCGCTCAGCCTTGTGCCTCGTGACCAGCTCGTCGTCGAACCCGGGGAGCCCGGCGTCGCTCGCCCTGTGCAGAAACTCCAGCACCACTGAGGGCAAGCAGGTTTTCAACGGCTCTAGCCGGTTGTACAGCGCCTGTAATAGCGGTAATTTGCGTAATTGATCAGCCGGTTCATCCCCCAACCGCAGCACGTCCTCCATGCGATAAACAATCACGTACATCAAGCACTGACACGCGCTGTCGAACACCGCCAAAGTTGCGGCTGAGGCGTTTGCAAACTCTGATACGCCCGAGTTTCCGGGATCGTTGGGATCTTCACCCAACCCCAATCCCCCTTCACTCCCCCCGCTTTCCGACCCGCTTTCGTGAATCTTGAACGATGACCCGAACCCTCGCGTCAACCCAATGCCCGAGTTGCTCTTTTTCATGTTATTCTGTCTGACTTGTCCGACGGAAGTAACGCCGGCGCCGGTGACGGCGGCTTCAGACACGGAGACGCACCAGTTCGTAACCCTGCGCAAAGCTTTTGTCAAAAAAACAGGAGGAAGAAACGCGGCTCTTGAGAGGAAAGACGCCAAATAAGCTGCGGAGGCTAACCGGCCAGCTGGAGGGTGGTGTGGGTCCGTTATCCGCTCAATAAGCGCATCCACGATTCTTCCGGATAAACCGAATTGATTCCCGAAAGAAGCACTTCCCGTAAACACGTCTTGCGCTTTTTTGTTTTGAAAGTTCGTCGCGATCGCCGCCGCGTCCCGTGCGCAGACGTGGAACACCAGGAACTGCGTGAACTTTGAGGTGTGCGCGGGTAATAACGTGCCGAAGAATATTTGCAAGATGCAGTTCGCGACGTTCGCGCCGTCTCCCCGGTCAATACGTACATCAACGTGCGCCAGCACGGTTTCCATCATGGAATCAAGCGTGTCGGCGGTTTCGTCCACCGCGAATTGCTTTTGGTTGGTTAAACCCGAGGAATTCGTGGGTGAAGTCCCGTAGCCTGCGTTTCCTCTGTTTCGCCCGAACTGCCCGCCAGCCCGGTTTCGAGCATCCCGTTCCCACACCGCCGCCTGGCGCGTCATCTCAATCTCGATCGTTTTTTCGATGTCGTCCAGCTCGAACACCGCGTCCGCGGCGTCGCCGGACAAGTTATTTTCGTCAGAGGCCATGTCGTCCTCCACGTCGCTTTCGTTGTTTTCACTGTCGCTGTCACGACCCGGGTCTCTGATGTGCTCCCAGGTTATTTCCACGTCAAGCTCTAATAGATGACTCGCTACTCCTCGCAACAGCACATCCCGTAACCCCCTTCCCGCTTCCGTTTCGCAAACCTGGAACGCGCATCGTAGATACTGCGTTTGCGCCGTTTTGTGCTGCGACTTGTGCGGCACGTGTTGGAGCAGAATCTGTCTCAAAACCGACGCGGCTAACGGTACTAGGGTCAAAATCGTCTCCACGGCTTTCACCACGCCTTGGGTAACAACTTCCGGTGTCCTCAACGGGGGCTGGGATAGTGAGGCTGCAGTTTGTTGAGTTATTCTTGAGTCGCTGCGTCCAATCGCGTCCGTGTAGGTCGGACTCGCGCCTCGTACTTTCGGGTCCCATCGTCCGTCGCGCTCTAGTAAATCCAAGTCGTACCCCGGGGGAGGCACGAAGCTCCCCACGAGCATCTCAAGGCACGTATGCAACAAACTCCCGGTGTGCGTTGAGACTAAATTAACGCAAAACTCGTTGACCCAATGTGCCACCTCTTCCGTGCTTCGCCACGGGCTCACGCTGAGCACTTTCCGCAGCAACTCCTCGTGGGAGTTTTCATCTAAACTCGACACGCATTCCACCAGCACGGTGAGCATTAGAAGTTTGTCCTGAGACACCTCGGCATCCTCCAGGCCTTCTAAAGCTCCTAGCAGCTCGTAGTACTGCGCTCTCTCGCCGGAGCGTACCCCGTCCAGTGCGTGCTTCACGAACGCGCGGACCAATTGCTTGGCTTCATCCGCATCCAGATCGTCCTCATCCTCATCATCCTCGGTCCGACGGGATGCGCTGGCGCTGGCGGAGGCTTCGACCCTGGGGTTCACCCTTTGGCGCGCCACCACGGAGAGGTCCATCGCGTGACAGCGACCACCGCGACGCCTCGTGCGTCCACACCACGCCCAAGGCCACACGCGCGCGTCTCGCACTGTCGGCGGCGGAATTCTGCCCTAAAAGTTGTTGGGGAAAGCAAAAAAGAAAGGAAAAAGTGCTTTTGTTTCGCTCGAGCGAAAGTTGCGGAAATGCATTTCCCCCTATGGCCTTTTAGTTGGACATTCGTGCAGAAAATCTCGGCGAATCGACGGATATCGACGTGTTTCAATCGGTTGTGGATAATACTTTGACAAGTGTGAGGCGGATTGCGTGCGTGACGTGCCACACCGGACGGCACGCACGCACGCCACCCGACCACTCCATTGCATTGTACGCGATGGCGTTCAGCATGGCCTTCTCCGTTTCCTCGGCCTCGTTCGCGAGCGAGAAGGGTCATCGGCACACATGGGGCATGCTGATGATGAC
>MDSY01127063.1_pt1 | contig 16614 bp, 15 predicted proteins | sample 811131 | NCBI WGS metagenome assembly MDSY01 (sample SAMN05326643, study PRJNA326480) | marine metagenome | isolation source: seawater | place: Atlantic Ocean: South West | collected 2010
GCGTGACATTAAAGTCGGAGTGATTAGAAGTGATCAGACCAGCTTCCTTGGCTGCTTTAATTGGGCTTATAAAGTTAGCAGCCTCGCGACCGATATTTTTGATATGGACATCGCCCCAATAGTAAGTGTGCTGGGTGAAGTAGGCCGGTACTAAGCCCAACTCAGCGTATCGTGGTAAATGATCAGGACGCTGGAACTGAGAATGAACGATGACCGTTCGGTGATCATCGGTGGCGGTTTTACCGGCACTCTCGATGGTTTTAATCATCATATCGATAGCGCCATCGCCATTGGTGTGTATCTGCAGGGGAACGTCATGATCGAATAAAGTCTGAGTGAGTTGATCCAGTTGATTCTGACTGATCGACGACTCACCATGCCAGTGCTTCTCACCAGCGGGTCCACCGGTTAGGTAGTCGTGACTAACAAGTGCTGTTTTACCTTGAGGTGAACCGTCGAGAGTAATCTTACACGCTTGAATTTTGAGTCCGTTGTGGTATTCGCCAAAGGGATACTTAGGGTTGTCCAGCCAAGCTTCCATCTGATCGAAACCCGGTAGAGGTAGAATATCGAGAAATATTTTATTTTGTTCGGCCGCTAGCTGGAGAAAATCGAGGTCGCGAACATGGGTGTAGCCCTCAATCGCCTGTGTGTAGCCGTCACTGGCATATAGCATCTGTGCTGGTTCCATCAGTTCAAGCATTTCTTCTTGGCTCGGCTGCGGTATTTTTTCGAATACCGGCATATAGGCCATCTCCATGAGCAGACCTGCGGGTTCGTTACTGTCGGGGAGGCGCGCGATTATTCCGCCCGATGGGGTCTGGGTAGTTTCATCGATACCGGCCCATTTGAGTGCCTTGGAATTGAGCACTGCGCCGTGCATAGAAACGTGAATGATAAGCACTTTGTGATCGGGAAGAGCGGCATCTATATCGAGCTTGGTAATATGGCGCTTTTCGGTGAGTAGGTCTTGATCATAACCCCAGCCAACAATCCAGCCACCCGCAGGGATCTGGTTTTTATCCCGGTAATCTTGTAACTTTTTAATTAGCTGCGGAATGTCTTCAACCGTACCCATTGGCGGAGAGGCAACATTAACCTGCTGCACCATCTGAATGGCTGACATAAAGTGTCCGTGGGCATCAAGAAAACTCGGCATTAGAGTTTTGCCCTGTAAATCAACTTCTGTTCCTTGATCGCCAAATTTTTCCCGAGCGCCAGCTTTGTCACCAACATAGATAATTTTGCCATCGCGTTCGACCACCGCTTCTACATACTCAGGCTGCTCGCCATTCATGGTGATGATGTCGCCTCCAAAGTAGAGAGTCTGTTGTAACTGAGGTGGACTTTTTACAGCGTTATTTTGCGGGCTGGAAACTTCACTACATCCATACAGCGTGGTCATAGCCACGATTGCTAATAAGCGTTTAAACATCTTTTGTCCTTTTTAAATTAATAATAGCTAGATTGGTTTTTTAATAGATTTTTTAGGGATATGAATTGCTCTTTCGAGTTCAGGTTGTTGTTAATTTTTAGTGTTATCTTGTACTAGTTAACCGGCTTTTGGATTTTATTGATGATTAAATTTTTTTACCTAATGCAATAAAATGGGAGCGCTGTTAGCGCATTGTCTAACCAATAAACTTAGCAGCTCGTGATGGGGTGTGGGCCATTATTTAGGCAGCATAGCCGTAATAGAAAAACGCCCGCCCCAGCCTTCTGCGCCATTCTTTGGTGCCTCAGCCCAGTAACGCGCACCTACAGCAATGCTAACAGGCAATTTACCGATGCGTAGAATTTTAGAAAATATTCCATTGATTGGCACATTCCATTCTTGGCTTTCCCAGTCGTAAGTACTCTCGGTTTGTAGCGTATAGGTCCAACCCTGATTGGTATAAGACACAAATGGTTGAACAAAACTGGCATTGATATCAGCACGGTCATTCTCACCGGAATAATCCCAAAGGTGATTAGCGAGCAGGCCATAAGTCCATGCATTGTCCATTTTTAAAAACACGGCGGTGGGTCCAGCGGCCCATTTCTCTGTACCCAAAAAATCGTCACTGGCTGTAGGAATTAATAAAGCTGGGCCAGCACCCCAAATCCAGCCGTTGGCAGTAGGTGCTTTGGGAGAGAAAAATAAGCTTTGTACTATATCACCAGTACCCGACTGAGAGCCGCTGTTGCCGATAATATTATTTTGCTCTATAAGCGGTAAAATAGTACGCGAAATGACATTCCAGTTATTGTTTATTTCAATTGGAATAACAGGTTGAACATTGATCGCTATTCGATGACCGTCCTCACTGCCAAAGCCTGAGTCGTAATTGATTTGCACTGGCATACTGATCAAGTCAGCTACCGGGTTTGTTAGTTGTTTGGCTAAGTCGTCGACATCAGAATGAGCGCTAGTGCTTATTATGGCTAGCAACATTAATGAAAATAGTTTATTCATTATTATATCCGTATAAAAATATCCAGCTACTCATTTACTCGGTGCCTTGAATTATTAGTGCTTGAGCTTTTTTCTGAGGCAGTTAAGCCATGAAAAAGTTACCAATATTATGCTGTCTCAGCAGTTATAGGTAACGCGATAACTTTAATTCGGCAAACTGCAGGCTGAAATCCTCAGCAAGTAACTTGAAAACGATACACTGGCACTTTACGCTTTTAACTCAGTCAAAACAGTTATCAATAATACTTTATCTACTATAGCTGCATTATTAGCTTTTATTGACGTAAAAATATTGTAGTAGGCAACAGTATGAGCGTGCACAGTAAAATTTTATTTTTAATCTATCAATTTATTTGTACCCGCCATCGAACTGAGCCGGTGTTAATCCAAGTTGTACCTGTGCCCTAGCTCTTAGAGCTTCAGGGAGAGTAAGTAGACCTCGGTCAGACAGTTGCTGTTGAGCCTGTTCGGAATAAAGGTATTGCAGCAGCGATAGTAACTGGTTGGTATTAGCACCATCACTAAAGTTGGTATAGAGATACCAAGGGTCAGTTATGGACATTTCGCCGCTACTAATTTTTTCGAAGTCATTGCCAGCACTGTTTTCTGCAGTAAATACTGTCATCAATAGTTTTTCGCCATACCGCTGGGTCAGCTCGGCAATATTTTCATCGTTCCATTTATCTCGACTTATTGCCACCAGTGCATCACCCTTTAACAGGGCTTGTTGCGGGTTGCTTACGCTCAGTAGCGACAATTTCTCAAAGTCTTGCAGTGTACTTGCCACATCTGCACTGACAGCAATAGATAGATCGGGAACATTGGCCGAGTATTCTCGGTGTTGATTATTGCTGCAGGAGCAAATTAACGTTAAACAGGATAATGCCAATAAGATGATTTTCATAGAATTCTCAGTTTGGTCTATTGCGATTTTTGGAGGAGTTTTTGCGCGCTGTAAATAGACCAGCCGGTATTCACCTGGTTTTTACCTTGGTGTTGCAAAATCGCTCTGGTTCGGCGCTGGCGCTGATGGTTTAGCTCCTGGTTAACAAGTGCTGATTGTTCGGTGTAGATATGCCGATCAATGCGTTGCGATTTAATACCAAGGCGTATTAATTCTGCTGAGATACTGTTGACTCGGCGCAGTGCCAGTGCCTGATTGTATTCGCTTGCCCCCTCGGTACTAGTGTCGCCAATTAATTCGACTCTTGCTTCAGGGTACTGACTAAGTACGGATACCAATTCCAAGACGGTGGCGCGTTGGTCATTTCGAATTTCGGAACGATCGAAGTCAAAGTCGATACTGAAAACCTTGTTGTCGTTACCGGTATCCCATTCGCTGCAGCCTTTAACATCAACCTGAGATTCCAATGGCGTGTTTTTGCAATAATCACGTTGGTTGATAACACCATCTTTATCTGTGTCGGCTATATCGTCAAAGTGGGGCCGATCGACATTAGCATCGGGAATACCTGCGCAAGCACCAAGCAATAACACAGAGGTGCCGAATAACATTTTAAAAATACTCATCATTAGTCTTTCTCCTGCCATTGGTTTGGATAATCTACACGCAGCGAATAAAGTAATGAACCGATGGCATTATTCACGCGGTAGTTGGCATATTTGTGATCATATTTTGCGCTGATGTAGTTGCGCCGAGCTAAGAATAGTTCAACTTGAGAGTCGAGAACGTCTAATAAAGTACGGCGACCGAGGCGGAACTGTTGGATATATCCGGCATTTGCCTCGGTGCTGGCATCGACATTTTCTTGATAGAAACCAATTTGCTTGGCGAGAAAATTTTTGGCATTCCAAGCCAGGCGAGTACCCTCATCTACTTGCCGACGAGCCCGCTTAGAGATCGCCATGGCCTCATGATAGCGCCAGCCTGAAGCTTCGGCTTTATACTTGTCACGACCACCATTAAACAAATCATATTCCAAGCGCAGCATGAGTCGAGCATCTTCATCAGGGCCAGGGAGTCCGCCCATATTGTCATTGTCATTGACGGCAAGTTCTACCGATAGGCGCGGGTAGTAGCTGTGCTTGGCTGCTCGCTGCTCCTGCTTGGCGGCGGCAATATCGGCGCGCGCGACCAGCAGTTCTGGGTGATGATCTTTTGCTTGCTGCAATGCTGCATTAAGGCTCTCAGGAAGTAGGCGGCTGTCTCCTACAGGATCGATTAAGTCGCGAGCCTCGATACCCACTTCGCCGATAAACTCGGAGCGAAGATCAAATAGGTTATTCTCAGAGGACATTAACGAGGCCCGAGAACTGGCAAGGCGCGCTCTAACTTGGGCAAAGTCGGACTGACTCGACAGACCTTTTTCGGTGCGTTCGCGAATATCTTCAAAAGCCTTAATATGATCACGCACATTTTGTTTTGCTAGATTCGACGTTTGTTCCGCCTTAAGTAGATTCAGATAAATACGACATACCCTAAGGGCGGTATTTTCGGCACTGCTAATCAGTGCAAAGCGCTCTGATGCAGCCTCTTGACCTAGTCGTTCGACATCCGCTTGAGTTTTAAAGCCATTAAATAACAGCTGGGACACCGTTAAACCCAACTCTTGACGGTCGAGCTCGATTTGATCAAAGTCTTGACCAGAGTTGTAGTCGGTGCGCTCGCGACCATAGCCGCCGGTAACTTTTACTTGAGGAAAATAATCGCCACGCGCACTACTTTGTAAACTGTTAGCAGTTTGATAGCGTGCGTATTGTTGCAGTACGTCGGGGTTACTATCGATAGCTGTGGCTACAGCTTCTTCTAGCGTCATTGCTTGGGCGCTGGCAGCGGTTGCAAGTGCTGCCAGTGATAGGCTCGCTGCAAAAAATAATCGTCGCATTTAATATCGTTCCAATCGAGTCATTTAGTTAATGTGGTTTGACTTACGTTTGAGGCAAATCTATTGGGTTCTTTTTAGGGTTCCCGCATCGCGGTAGCTCTGGCACGTAATAGCGGTTTAAGCCAGTAATTTAATACGGTTTTCTTGCCGGTTAAAATGTCTACACCCGCCTGCATTCCAGGAATAATAGGCATGCGATGCAAACTTGCGTTGTGGGTTTTAACATGGGCTTCATAAAACGTCACGCCTTCGGGATCTTGCTGGGCATCGGCACTGACATAAATGACTTCGCCTTTTAATCCACCGTAAATTACAAAGTCATAGGCGGTTAATTTTACCGTAGCTTCTAGCCCTTCGCGAACAAAAGCAATGTCCTGCGGGGCTATGCGGGTTTCAACAATTAGCTGGTCATCAATGGGCACTATTTCCATAAGCGCTTCGCCAGGTTTAATAACGCCGCCAACTGAACGGGTGGCGATGTTTTTAACTTTACCGAGTATTGGTGAACTTAACTGAGTACGGCGTAGCTGATCCTTTAATTGTGCATGGCGCTCAGCCAGTTGAGCCAGCTGACTATCGGTCTCGGCCAGTTGAGCTTGAGCCTTGGAACGAAAATCACGTGCGGTATTGCGGTACTCGGCAATGGCCTGTTCACGAGCTGCCAGTAGCCGCTGAGTGGCAATACGTGATGCGCTGAGCTCGCCTTTGAGGCTACTTTGTTCGCGCTGTAATTGTAGCAGTTCAACTCGTGCGACAGCGCCGTTTGCTACAACTTGGCGTGTTAGTTCAACCTCCTCATCTACTAAACGCAGATTGTGCGATAGTGTTTGGCTGCTATTACGGCTTTCCACAAGTGACTGCACTTGTTGTTCTACCTGCTGGCGAGTTTGCTCCAGTTGAGCCATTAATTGCTCGATACGTGCAAGGTAACTGGCGCGAGCATTGGCAAGTGCCGCCGGCGATATATCCTTATCACTGAGTACTTGTTCTTTAATGATAATGCGAGCGCGCCAGTCACTCTGGCTTTTGTCGATGATAATGGTGGCGAGTTCTGCCACTAGGCGAGCGCGCCTAGCATACAGCGAAGTCTGTTCTTGCTGAGCTTCTTGATAGGCTGAGCGAAAACGCGTGTCGTCCAATTTGGCTAGCTCGGCTCCAGCCTCGACTATTTGACCTTCATAAACCTGCATTAGCTGGAGAATGCCGCCCTCAAGGCTCTGAATTTTTTGTACCGCTTGTGCTGGAACAACCTTGCCTTCGCCCACAACAACTTCATCTAATTGTGCCAGCGAGGCCCAGACAAAAGTTAGCAGAATTAAACCGCAGACCAGCCAAACCACTGAACGTGCACGGTAAGCTCGTTCTAATTGTTGCCAATACAGTCGACTGCTCATGGCTGCACCTGGTCATCGGTCAGTTCAGATCTGTTATCAGTTTGTTTAGGTTTGTCTTTCCGAGTAACGCTGACAGAACGCACACGATGCTTGTTGTTTTTTGGGCTTAGGTCGTCGCTTGGGCCGCTTAAGTTATTTGACTGCTGCTGCGCCAGTATTTGTGCGGCTGGCCCGTCGGCTATAACACGACCTTTTTCCAGCACAATGACACGACTGCAAAGCTGTAATAATTTGGGTTTGTGGCTAGCGATAATCATACCGCAGCTTTGAGGTTGTTGGCGCAGTCCTGCCAGTACTTGGTCTTCAAGCATGCGGTCCATAGCGCTGGTGGGTTCATCCAATAATAGTAAAGCTGGCTGGCGTATAAGCGCTCGTGCCAGTGCGACTGACTGACGTTGACCACCCGATAGGCAACGTCCTAGCTCGCCCACTTGAGTCTCTAGTCCGCTGTCGAGACGATCGGCAAATAGAGCAATGCCCGAGGCCTCAATGACCTGAGCTAGTAGTGTTTTGTCGAGTTGCGTGGCACCGAAGGCGATATTGTCCAAAACCGAGCCAAACACTAGTTGAGGCTGTTGGCCAACCCAGCCGCATTTTTGGCGCAGAGCATTAACTGGCCATTGTTGCGCTTCGATACCGTCAAAATAGATTGCGCCGCCACTGCTGCGGTATTGATAAGCGAGGAGGGCCAGTAGGGTACTCTTGCCCGCGCCGGCGCTGCCGATTAGGCCCACGCGTTCACCAGGTTGAATTTTTATCGAGATGCTTTCGAGGGCTGCAGATTCTTTATCAGGATAATTGAATACCACATTACGCAGTTCTATAGCGCCGCTGAATTCTTTCTGCTCCATGGCTTGGGCGGGATGCTGTTCCTGAGGGGTTTGCATCACGGTTTCTAACCCAGCAATAGCTGTGCGGGTCTGTTCATAGCGGACCAATAGCATCGATAACTGATTGACGGCAGAAGCGGCACGACCAGACAGCATAACAATAGCGATCAAGCCCCCCATTGATAATAGCCCTTCTGATATTCGGTACACGCCGCTGGTAATTAAGCCGATAGTCACAAAATGCTGAGCATTCATTATCGTGTAGGAGAGTGTATTAGAATAGTCTCGGCCCTTTGTCTGCCAGTCGGACAGCGCTGCTACAGTCTGCTCCCAGCGCTGTTGCGATTGCCCTTCGGCATTGTTTTGCTTGGTGTCTTCTAATAGCTGCAGTTGCTCGAACAGTATTGCTTGGCGCTGAGTCGACAGCCGAGAGCTCTCCTCAATAGTGCTCTTGAGCTTTTTTTGCACCAGCCAAGATAAACCGATCAGTGAAATGATGGCTATTATTGGTACCAAAACCATGGCACCACCAAGCCAAAAGATCAGCAGTAAAAAAAGCCCCGTGAAGGGCAGGTCTATGGCAGTGTTAAGTGTGGCGGAGGTAAGGAAGTCTCGCACACTGTCGAACTCTTGAATTTGTTTGGCGAAAGCGCCGGAGGATTGTGGTCTGTTTTCTAATGTCATGCCCAGTACTTTTGAATAAAGTATCGACGAGATTTTGACATCTATCTGGCGTCCAGCCATATCGGTCAGGCGTGACCGAGCCTTGCGTAGCAGCCAATCGAATACTATGGCAATGGTAACCCCAGAGGACAGTACCCAGAGGGTGTCGAAGGCCTGGTTGGGCACCACTCGGTCGTACACGTTCATAGTAAATAGTGGTACAGCAAGAGCCGCTATATTGATAACCAATGAGGCAATTAGCAGATCGCGATACCAAGGCTTGGCTTCAAAAACTGCTTGCAGCAGCCAGTGTCGCTGTTTGCTAGGCGCCAAATTCTCTGAGCGGGGGTCAGTAACCTTGCTGGGGGCTAACCACCACAGTGGCGCTACTAGAGATTGTTCGAAAAGCTTACGACTTAGCTGGCACTCGTTCATATCAGCGCCTGCCTGTAACAGTGTGACATTGTCGTCGGTCATTGCGATCACAATCACTGGTTCAGCGGCCGAGTTTTCGCCACTGCCGGGTAAATGCACTTGGGCTAAAGCGGGCAATGTGTCGGGCTTTAGTGTTGCGGCGGACGCGCGATGGGTGTCGAAGCCGGCTTGAGCCGCTGCTCGGGAAAATATATTAGCGCACAAGCAACCGCCAACCAACGGCAGACCCGCCAGCAGTTGCTGGGGGTGGCGCCGCAGCCCATAATGTTGACTTAGCCAGTAGAGGCTGGCGAGCCAAGGGTCGTCTTTGAGTAAGGCTTTATCCATTAAAGCCGCAGTCCCTTTGTCTAGTGTTCAGTTTAATGGTCATTTATCCCGTTATCAGCAGGTCGCTGTCAATCAAATTTTGTAAAAATTCGCTTTCATTATTATAGCTGACGACAAGGTCGGACATGTTGAGACCCTCTAATGTAATCTTTTGGGTAGTGCCAGTGGCACCGTCAGTGCGAATACTGAACTCGGTGTTGGAAGAACGGTAACTGCCGATATAAAAATAAATGAATTACAGGGTCTAATCACTAAGTCGTTGCGTTAATTTGGGCGGATGATTCTATTTACAATATTGATCACGTTAGTGGAAATCAAACTTTTAAAGTGTGGTGTCACTTTACTTACATTTGGACGTTAGTTTCTATATGAATACTGTCTGGCGTGTGCCTAAATCTTCGTAATTTATGCCAATGACCGCAGAGCTCTAGTTACAACACTCTATATTATGCATCATTCTGGTTACTCAACTATCAGTATTATCGTGCATGTTAGCTATTTATTGTTTTTCGATATGCATACGTAATCTATGAAGAGGGGCTCTTGTGCTAACGGCGTTGTAATTATGCTAAACTATCGGCCATTTTTAAGCTTAGAGCGCGTCTTTCATGCACTGCCCCTTCTGTAGCACTGATGAAACAAAAGTCATAGATTCGCGCCTGGTCGCCGAGGGTGAACAGGTGCGACGTCGGCGTCAGTGTACGGTGTGCAATGAGCGCTTCACTACTTATGAAATGGCCGAGCTGTTAATGCCCGCGCTGATTAAGCAAGACGGTACTCGCGAGCCCTTTAACGAGGACAAGTTACGTGCCGGTTTGACTCGTTCGCTGGAGAAACGCCCCGTTAGCCTCGATAAAATCGAAGCGACAATTGCCCATATTAAGCGCAAACTTCAGGCGACTGGTGAGCGCGAAGTGAAATCGCTGCTGGTAGGCGAGACCGTGATGGAGCAGTTGCGCCTGCTTGATGAAGTCGCCTATGTGCGTTTTGCCTCTGTCTATCGCAGTTTTCAGGATCTTGACGAATTCAGAGCAGAAATCGATAAGCTTGAACGCAAGCCAGAAATTTTATAGAGAGTAGTTGATGTTTACCTTACCCATAGCCAGTGACAACCAATATATGGCATATGCCTTGCGCTTGGCCGAACGAGGTTTGTACACCACGATGCCGAACCCTCGGGTGGGTTGCGTGTTGGTCAAGGACGATAAGGTGGTCGGTGCATCCTGGCACGCGCGCGCAGGTGAAGGTCATGCTGAAGTGAATGCTTTAGCCGCTGCCGGGACTAACGCTAATGGCGCCACCGCTTACGTAACCTTAGAACCCTGCAGCCATACGGGTAAGACGGGTCCTTGCGTAGAGGCGTTAATCGATGCTGGTGTTGTGCGGGTAGTTTACGGCATGGAAGACCCGAATCCGCTAGTGGCAGGCCGGGGCTTGGACTTGCTTGATGCGGCCGGTGTAGAAGTTTCTGGCGCGTTAATGGAAGAGTCTGCCCGCGCCTTAAATCGCGGATTTATTCATCGCATGCATTACGGCTTGCCGCTCGTCACCAGTAAATCGGCCATGAGCTTAGATGGCCGTACAGCTATGGCTTCGGGTGAGAGTAAGTGGATTACTAGCCCTAAGGCGCGCGCTGATGTCCAGCGGCTGCGCGCCCGCAGTTGTGCCTTGATTACTGGTGTCGATACCATTTTGTTTGACCATCCACAGTACACAGTGCGTGCAGCGGAGCTCGGTTTAGAGGCAGAAGAAGCCAAACTTGCCGCTGCCAAACAGCCGTTGCGAGTAATTGTTGATTCCAGCTTGCGCCTGCCAAAAAAATCCTTGATTGTGCAGGGTGGAGGTCCAATCCTGTTGGTGCACAATAATGCCGATGCGACTTTATGCGAGGGGTGGCCCGATCGAGTGGAACTGTTATCGCTGCCAGGCAAAGGTCAGCACGAGGGTCGAGTCGATTTGCTCGCCCTACTTAAAGAGTTGGCTAAACGCGAGTGTAATGAAGTATTGCTGGAAGCGGGTGCTACTTTGAGTGGTGGCTTTATGCGCCGGGGTCTAGTCGATGAGCTGGTCGTATATTTAGCGGCAACGCTAATGGGTAGCACTGCGAGGCCTTTATTTGAATTACCGCTGGACACTATGGCGGGCAAGTTAGAGTTGAAAATTACCGATGTCAGAGCCGTAGGCGACGACTGGAAAATTACCGCTGTACCCGATAAAGAGGCATAAAAATGTTTACTGGAATTATTGAAGCCGTTGGTACTTTAGTTGCTCTCGAGCCTAAGAATGGCGACTTACGCCTGCGGATTAAAACCAACGATTTGGATTTGCTAGATGTGCATTTGGGCGATTCTATTGCCACTAATGGCGTGTGTTTAACGGTGGTTAATCTACCAGGCGACGGCTATTGGGCCGATGTATCGGTGGAAACTTTAGATAACACGACTCTGCGCGATTGGAAGATTGGTATGCGCATCAATTTGGAGAAAGCGCTAACACCGCAGACTCGCCTTGGTGGTCATATGGTCTCGGGTCATGTTGATGCTGTTGGCGAAGTGGTATCGCGATCTAAAGATGCTCGTTCTGAGCGCTTTCGTATTCGCGCGCCCAAAGAGCTGGCCAAGTACATTGCCCATAAAGGCTCGGTCACCGTTGATGGCACTAGTCTAACCGTCAATGCTATCGATGGCGCCGAATTTGAATTGAATATTGTGCCTCATACGATCGCTAAAACGGTAATGTGTGACTATACGTGTGGTTCTAAGGTGAACTTAGAAGTGGATTTGATCGCCCGTTATCTAGAGCGTCTACTGTTAGGTGACAAGGCTGCCGAGCCGGCCAAGTCGGGAATGACGGAAGAGTTTTTAGCGGAACATGGATTTAGTTAGTTTAAAATAAAGTTGATGACCCAGATAAAGCTAAATATTTCATACCAGCTTGTCGATGGTGTCGCAGTTAAAGAATGCCAAGGGCCTTACCTTGGCGTGTCGGAATGAGAGATAAAGTTGATGACCGAGATGAAACTGAACACGATCGAAGAGCTAATTGATGATATTCGTCAGGGCAAAATGGTTGTGCTGATGGATGACGAAGATCGCGAGAATGAAGGTGACCTGATCATGGCCGCCGAGCAGGTGCGTCCAGAAGATATTAACTTCATGGCCACTCACGCTCGCGGCTTAATCTGTCTGACCCTAAGTGAGGAGCGTTGCAAGCTTTTGGAACTGCCGCTAATGGTGTCCGACAATAATGCCGCTCACTCAACTAACTTTACCGTCTCTATTGAAGCGGCTGAAGGAGTAACTACAGGTATTAGTGCCGCTGACCGTGCTCGCACCATTCGCGCTGCTGTTGGGCGCGATGTTCAGGCTCATGATATCGTTCAGCCCGGCCACATTTTTCCGCTAATGGCACAGCCTGGCGGAGTACTGAGCCGCGCTGGTCACACTGAAGCTGGCTGCGACTTGGCGCGCCTAGCGGGTTTTGATGCCTCGGCTGCGATTGTTGAAATTATGAACGAAGACGGTACCATGGCGCGCCGTCCCGACTTAGAGATTTTTGCCCGTGAGCACAATCTAAAAATTGGCACCATCGCCGATATGATTCACTATCGCTCGGTCAAAGAGAAAACCGTGGTGTGTATCAATCAGCGCAGCGTCGAGACTGAATTCGGGCCATTTGAGCTGCGCACCTACCGCGATGAAGCCCGTGGAGGGCTGCACTTTGTGATTAGTCGCGGTGTCGTTGAAAGCGATGATGCCACTTTGGTACGCGTGCATGTGCTCGACAGTGCCCGTGATTTGTTAGCGCTTGAGCGCCCTGAATCCGCCGGAGGCAAGTCGTGGACTTATCGCAGTGCGTTGAAAAAGGTTAACGAAGAGGGCGCCGGTATAGTTGTGCTAATTTGCCATGGTCAGAGCAGTACCGAAATTGAAGAGAGTATCGACTGGATGCTGAGCGGTAAAAAGAAGCGCCCATGCCAAGACTCAGTATACAAACAAGTCGGTACTGGTTCCCAGATTCTTAAGGATCTGGGCGTTAAAAAGATGAGGCTGATGTCGGCGCCAATGAAGTTTTCGGCGTTGTCGGGTTTCGATCTGGAAGTGGTCGAACACGTTATTTGCGAAGACTGAGAGCGTAATGCCGAGAGGTAAAACGCGCTATATTGCCCGCCTTTGGCGGAAATTTATAAATTTTTAGAATTGAGAGCTAAATATGTCTAACTACACGGTAATTGAAGGCGATTTTGTTAATACCTCTGGCAAGTACGCGCTGATCGTTAGTCGCTGGAACAGTTTTGTAGTTGAGGCGCTTAAAGACGGCGCTCTCGATACTTTGCGTCGCCAAGGTGTAAAAGACGAAGACATCACTATTTATTACGCACCCGGCGCATTTGAGTTCCCGCTGGTGGCGCAAAAGATCGCTTCAACTAAAAAGTTTGACGCTATTATCGCACTCGGTGCGGTGATTCGCGGCGGTACTCCGCACTTTGAATATGTGGCGGGCGAATGCACTAAAGGTCTGGCGCAAGTATCTATGGATTCTGGTATCCCAGTGACCTTCGGTGTACTGACCGTTGATTCTATCGAACAGGCCATCGAACGTTCCGGTACCAAGGCTGGCAACAAAGGCTGTGAAGCTGCGCATACCGCCCTAGAAATGGTGTCCCTTTTTTCTAAGGTATAGCCTGTCCTTTTCCCGTGAGATTCGGCGATGAGGTGCTTGAATCATCGTGTATTACCTATACATGATGGTTCTGTGCTCCCAGCTTTCTTATTCACAGGAAAATGCCATCGTTTCTCCCATCGGAAAATGGTGTTAGCAATCGAAATCGAGATTAAACAATGAATGTATCCCCCGCAATGCGCCGTAAGGCTCGCCACTACGCTATGCAGTCTCTGTACCAGTGGCATATGGCCGGTGCCAGCCTTAATGTAATCGAAAACGAGTACAAGAACGACAATGATATGAGTAAGGTCGATGTCGGATACTTTCACGAATTGCTGCATAATACGGCCAAGAACTTGGGTGATATCGAAGCCCTATTTGGTCCGCATCTGCAGGAGCGCTCGATTGCTGAGCTCGACCCGATCACCATGGCGTTGCTGCGTATGTCTACTTATGAACTAAAGTATCGCTTAGATGTGCCCTATAAAGTGGTAATTAACGAATCGGTTACTCTGGCGAAAAAATTTGGTGCTACCGACGCGCACAAATTCATCAATGGCGTACTCGATTGCACCGCTGCTGATACCCGTAAAGTTGAAGTTGCCGCGGATCGAAAGCGTTAATAGGAAGCTGCATGCTATCTATTAAATACCCGGTTGCTCCGGGTATTTTTGTATTAAATGAAAGGTCATTGTAAGTGGCGATCGGTGAGTTCGATTTAATTAAGTGTTATTTTGAACGCAGCGCGCCTAGCCCGGGCGTAGAGCTGGGGATCGGTGACGACTGTGCGCTGTTGGCGGTACCCGCTGGCAAGCAGTTAGCGGTGTCGATGGACACTCTCGTAGCCGGCGTGCATTTTCCTGTCGATGCCAGTTCTAGGCTTATTGCCGAGCGCGCTCTGCGGGTTAACTTGAGTGATCTAGCTGCCATGGGTGCCGAGCCACTGTGGTTTACTCTGGGGTTAACACTGCCTGATTCTAATCCTGATTGGTTAAAAGACTTTAGTGTCGGTTTGTTTGCCGCCGCCGATGAATTTAATTGTGTGTTAGTCGGTGGTGATACTACCCGTGGACCGTTGAGTATGACTCTTCAAGTTCATGGCGCGGTTGACAGCAAAAACGCTTTGCGTCGCTCAGGTGCCGGTATTGGTGACTTGGTCTGCGTCACGGGTTGTCTGGGGGATGGCGCCGCGGCGCTTGCTGTTATTCAAGATAAGTTGTGGCTGGGCGCGGATGCACGTGAGTATTTATTAGATCGCTTTTATAGGCCTAGGCCACAACTAGCTGAGGGGCAGCTGCTACTCGAACTGGCCTCGGCGGCGCTGGATATCTCCGACGGTTTTGTGGCCGATCTAGGGCATATATGTGAGTGCAGTAATGTCGGCGCTGTCATTGACATCGAGCGCTTGCCACTATCGGCGGCAATGCGCGCTAATGTTGCTGCCGTTCAGGCTAAGGCCTGGGCGCTGGCCGGTGGCGATGACTATCAACTCTGCTTTACTGTGCCTCCTGCCAAGCAACTTGCCTTGCAGGCACTTATTGATAGCGGCCAGCTGCAGGCGACGATTGTCGGCGAGATAGTTTCGGGTAGCGGTGTGATATGTCGTAGTGAGGGTGTCGAAGTTAATGTGTCTGCAACAGGTTACAATCATTTTTAGTCGCTTAATCTAAGAAATTATTATGAGTTCAATCAATACTCCCACCTTTAAACAGTTATTTAGCCATCCGACCCATTTTTGGGCTTTCGGTTTTGGTTCTGGTCTCGCGCCTAAGGCGCCGGGTACCTTTGGCACCTTGGCCGCCATACCCATCTATTTGGTGATTCAGGATTGGTCTCTGTGGTTTTATTTACCCTTTCTGCTGCTGACCTACGCTATCGGGGTATGGTTTTGCGATCGTTCTAGCAAAGATCTAGGCGTGCACGATCACGGAGGGATTGTCTGGGATGAAATGGTCGGCTATTGGCTAACCATGTTGTTAGCGCCTAAAGGCTGGCTATGGATTTTACTGGGTTTTGTGCTATTTCGTATTTTCGATATATTTAAGCCTTGGCCTATAGGCCCAGTGGATAAAAAAATTCACGGCGGCATGGGTATTATGCTGGATGATGTGCTGGCGGCAGTTTATGCTGGTATTGGGTTACAGGCGCTAGCTTGGTATTTTCAAGCCGGTATATTTACTGTCCCTGTTTTTTAAACAAAGGACAATTAAATGTTGCGAATCTTTTTTTTGCTGAGTGTTTTGTTACTGTCTGCCGGGCTCCAAGCCGCGCCTTCTGTACAAGTTAAAGGTTTAATTGGTGGCAGCGCGGTATTGCTGATTGATGGCCAACAGCGTCTTTTAAAAGTGGGTAAGACCAGTCCCGAGGGGGTATTGCTAATTGAAGCTGACACCAAGGGCGCGCTATTAGAAATTGATGGTGAACGTCACTTTTTAACCCTCTCTAATCGTATTGGCGGCACCTATAAAAAGACATTGGCGGCTGAAGTGCGTCTAGCCAGCGGGCATGGCGGCCACTACGTCACCCCTGCACGTATTAATAATCGCCCGGTGCAGGTAATGCTTGATACCGGCGCTACGTCGGTAGCGATGAATATGCAAATGGCGCAGCAGTTGGGAATAAATTATCGCGCCGGCCGCAAGACTAGTGTCGCTACAGCCAATGGCATAGCAGATTCTTTCGACGTTATGCTCGACAGCGTCACTGTGGGTAGTGTGCGGATTAATCATGTCGCCGCCACGATAATAGTGGGTGACTCTCCCGGTATTATATTATTGGGAAACAGCTATTTAAGTCGTGTCAAAATGTGGCGTGATGAAGGTGTTATGGTATTGCAGTCTAAGCTTTAAATTGTCGCATTTGTCGCTGTATGAAAGTATGTGTTTACTCTGTGATAAAAGTAACTTAAGTGAAGTTAAAGCGCAGTTGGAGTGCAGTAGAAGTGCAGTTTTAGCCATAATCTTCCGAACGCGAGTATAATCCAGTTGGGCTCAATTTGA
>MDSY01051321.1_pt1 | contig 16610 bp, 12 predicted proteins | sample 811131 | NCBI WGS metagenome assembly MDSY01 (sample SAMN05326643, study PRJNA326480) | marine metagenome | isolation source: seawater | place: Atlantic Ocean: South West | collected 2010
CCTTCGTTATCCTTTTTCTCTTTCTTCTTTTCTTTGTTGGTTTTTTTACTGCCGCACTTACCTTCACCGCACTTACCTTCACCGCACTTACCTTCGTGACCATCAGCAAGCATGTAACCGGTACCTAATCCTCTAATTTCAAAAGGATTTTCACTGGCATTTGCAATAGGGTTCAACGTTATACTAATTGTAAAACCTGCCCCAATTGCAACAACGTATGGATTAATTTTATTTTTTTTCAACATAATAAATCTCCAACAATTTATAAATACTATAAAAATATGACATTTTACGAATTAGATTGTTCAAATACCCTATGTTTTATTTCTGTCTCAAATGGGGAAACAAAATAACATCTCGTATTGAGGCTGAATCGGTTAAAAACATTACTAATCTATCGATACCAATGCCCTCTCCAGCTGTTGGCGGCATACCATACTCAAGCGCTTTTATATAATCATCATCAAAGTGCATGGCCTCATCATCTCCTGCTTCTTTATCTTCAACCTGTTTTCTAAATCGTTCAGCCTGATCCTCTGGGTCATTTAATTCAGAAAAACCATTTGCGATTTCTCGACCAGCAATAAAAAACTCAAATCTATCAGTAACAAAAGGATCATCGTTATTCTTTCTCGCTAATGGAGAAACTTCAGTAGGAAATTGTGTTATAAAAGTTGGTGTTAATAACTTCGATTCAACCGTTTTTTCAAAAATTTCTACCTGAATTTTACCTAATCCATAGCTATCCTCTATGAATACATCTAATTCTTTAGCAATACTGCGAATCTTTTCTAATGACCTTAGGTCTTCATCGGATATAGTCTTATTATATTTCAAAATAGATTCAAATAATGACAATCTCTCAAATGGTTTTCCTAAATCATAAACCTGTTCTTGATAAGTAACTTCGTGAGTATTGAAAAGATTTAAAGTCAACTCACGCATCATATTTTCAGTTAAATTCATTAAATCTTCATAATCAGAATAGGCCTGATAAAATTCAAGCATTGTAAACTCTGGATTATGCCTAGGAGACAATCCTTCGTTTCTAAAACTACGGTTTATTTCAAATACTTTCTCGATTCCACCAACAACCAAACGTTTCAAATATAATTCTGGTGCGATACGAAGAAAAAGTTCCATATCTAAACTATTATGATGAGTGATAAAAGGTCTAGCAGTTGCTCCTCCTGGAATAACATGCATCATGGGTGTTTCGACTTCTATATAATTTTCACTCTTTAAATATGAGCGTATAAAATCTATGATCTTTGATCTTATTTTAAATGTATTGCGTGTTTTCTCATTCATAATCAGATCAACATAACGTTGACGATAACGAAGTTCTTGGTCTGTTAAGCCATGATATTTTTCAGGTAGCGGTCTAAGTGATTTAGTCAGCAATTCAATAGAATTTACATGGATACTCAACTCACCTTTATTAGTCTTCATAAGAGTACCGGTAGCACCAATAATGTCACCAATATCCCATTTTTTAAATCCATCATTATATATTCCGTCTGGTAAATCATCGCGTCTAACATATAACTGAATTTGGCCAAACATATCTTGAATATGTGCAAAAGAAGCTTTTCCCATGATTCTTCTGCTCATCATTCTGCCAGCAATAGAAACCTTAATCGGAGTATTTTCAAGATCTTCTTTTGATTTATTCTCATATTTAGAATGTAAATCAGAAGAAAATGAATCGCGTTTAAATTGATTTGAATATGCAACGCCAGTATTTCTTAATTCTTTTAAATCTTGGCGACGTTGTAAGATTAAATCATTTTCGTTATCTGTAGTCATAATCCTATTAATTTATTAAAAATAATTTATCAAAAAAGAGATAGTAACAAAAAAGCTATATTCTATGATATGAAGATTATAGTCCACTTTTTAAACTCGCTTCGATAAATGCATCCAAATCTCCATCCAGAACAGCCTGTGTATTGCCTGTTTCTATCGATGTTCTCAAGTCTTTAATGCGCGATTGATCAAGGACATACGATCTTATTTGACTACCCCATCCAATATCAGCCTTCGAATCTTCTAGCACTTGTTTCTCCGAATGCAATTTTTGCATTTCAAATTCATATAATTTAGCTCTCAACTGTTTCATAGCATGATCTTTATTTTTATGTTGGGAACGATCGCTTTGACATTGAGTAACAATACCACTTGGAATATGAGTTAATCTCACTGCTGAATCTGTTTTATTAACATGTTGCCCACCAGCACCACTTGCCCTATATGTGTCTACACGTATGTCAGATGGATTTAAATCTATTTCAATACTGTCATCAATCTCTGGTGATACAAAAACAGAAGCAAAAGAAGTATGACGACGATTACCTGAATCGAAAGGAGATTTTCTAACTAGCCGATGCACACCGGTTTCTGTACGTAACCACCCATATGCATACTCCCCTATAAATTGAATCGTTGCACTTTTTATTCCAGCGACTTCCCCTGGGGATGCTTCTAATAAGTCTACCTTTAAGTTATGTTTTTCTCCCCATCGTAAATACATACGTAATAACATTTCCGCCCAATCTTGTGCTTCAGTTCCACCAGAACCAGATTGGATATCGACGAATGCATTATTGATATCCATCTCACCAGAAAACATACGCCTAAATTCAAGGTTACTTAATTTCTTTTCGCTATTATCAAGATCAGTAAGAACCACCTCAATAGTTTCACTATCGCCCTCTTCTTCAGCTAATTTTAATAATTCTAGTGATTCAGAAAGAGATTCTTGCAGAGAATCTATTGTTGTAACAATATTTTCGAGATAGGCACGCTCTTTTCCTAGATTCTGAGCATATTCAGCATTGTTCCATATATCAGGCTGCTCAAGCTCTCTTAATACCTCTACTAAACGCTCAGATCTTTCATCGTATTCAAAGGTACCCCCTAAGCAGTTCCATGCGCGCCTTCATATCAGATATTTTTGTGAGAAGTGGATTTATTTCGAGCATTTAATTCGAAGCCTTGAAATTTTGTTAAAATTTATTCTATAAGAACTATTCATATAGTATCAAAAATTAGTGTAGTTCGATATGTTCTATCAGTAATTGAATTTGATGATGACCTTGAAAATCATTTATTCCTAGTCGATATGTAGAAATAATGTTGTCTTGATTAGGCGGCCAATCCTTGTCATTTTTATTAAACGCAATAGCATCCAATGTAGTATTATCATTAACCAACTGAAGTTTAAGCTTTAGATGATTTTTTCCAACAATATACCTATCGAGCACCTTAAATTTCCCCAAAAATAGAGGCTCCGGAAATGATTGACCCCAAGGTCCAGCATCGCTTATAGCTTGAACTAGTGACATTGAAAAATCACTATTTGATAACTCGCCATCAGTTAAACAAATGTCTTCCATATCCTCCGTTGATATATTTTTTTTAACCATTTGATTAAATACATTTGAAAATTCCACAAATCTAGATTTTTTAATAGTTAGGCCTGCTGCCATAGCATGACCTCCAAACGCTAGTATTAAATCAGGATGCAGTCTTGCAATTTCATCAAAAACATCTTTAATATGAAGCCCGCTAATAGATCGTGCTGAACCTTTTAAAACTTTCTCATCATCTTTTGCAAAGATAACGACAGGACGATTAAATGTATCTTTAATTTTAGAAGCTAGTATGCCTACCACACCTTGATGCCAATCACTGTTATAAATACAAATACCATCTGGAACCTCTGCTGAGACGTTCTCAACATATTCTGATAAAATTGATAGTGCTTGCTTTTCCATGTTATTTTGAATTACACGTCTTTCTAAATTAATTTTATTTAGTCTCTCAGCAAATTTAATTGCATCTTCAACATTATCAGTAAGTAAACACTCAATGCCTAATGACATGTCAGTTAAACGTCCTGCAGCATTAAGTCTTGGTGCAACAGCATAACCAAGATCTGAGGCTGTTAAATTTTCTAACTGCCTTCCTGCTTGCCTGAGTAATGCTGTAATACCTACCTTAGATTTATTTTTTCTCATAAGTTTTAATCCATGCGCGACCATTGTTCTATTATTTTTGTCTAACGGAACAAGATCGGCAACTGTGCCCAAAGCAACCAAGTCTAAAAAATTTGCAAGATTAGGAAAAACAATATTATTTTTCTCAAACCAACCTGTTTCTTTTAGTTTTGAGCGCAAGGCAAGGAGGATATAAAAAATTACACCTACGCCCGCTAAATTTTTGCTCGGAAACTCGTCATCAATAAGCTGTGGATTTATAATTACATTAGCATTTGGTAGCTCGTTGCCAGGTAAATGATGGTCTGTTATCAATACACTGACCCCTTGATTTCTTGCATACTCAACCCCATTTACACTAGATATTCCATTATCCACCGTGATAATTAAATCTGGTTCGTATTCCAATGCAACCTTAACAATTTCGCATGATAGGCCATAGCCATGTTCAAATCGATTAGGAACGATATATGTAATATCCTTTGCACCCATTGCTGTTAAACCACGTATTGCAAGAGCGCAACTTGTTGCTCCATCTGTATCAAAGTCTGCTACAACTAATATTCTTTTTTTTAGTTTGAGCATTTCTTGCAACAGAGTAACTGCGCTATTAATACTGCTAAGTTTTTCGAATGAAACTAAAGAACTAAGAGAATAATCTATATCGTCAATACATTTAACATTTCTTGAAGCATAGATACGTTTCAAAACAGGGTGAATAGAATCTGGAAGATTAGCATCGACTGATACATGTCTTTCAACAATTTTTTTATTAAACACGCATAACCTCTTTATGAAATAAAACTTTTTTGGTCTCTCCAGAAATAATAACGACTATACTTACTGATATAAATTGAATTTATATCAGTCTCTATTATTAATTGATCAATATTTTTTCTCTCAAGGGCATCGGATAGTGGTGAAAACCAATTTATCTCATATCGAACCAGCATTTCTACCCATTCATCGAAGTTATGGTAGTTCCTAAATCTATCGAATTCACCTATAACAAAAAGATTAGAAAAATTTGAATTTATATCTTCTATTTCGTCAAATTTTTCTGGTAATTTCTTAAAAGGTGTTGCTGATATAATAGATAATCCTTCTGATATAACTTCATCTCCATATACCGATGACCAAGTTCTATCTATTATGCTGGGTAACTTACCACAACCCCAAAACCACACGCTGTTGATCGGTAATTTCTTTTCCTCTTCACGCTTAAAATTAATTTCTACATCATGCAAACTCATTTGAATATCGTTAATTAATTGTTCTATATTAATGTTGTTACTTTTCTTTGGCATATGAGGAAGAATATCTTGGCCGATAACTGAATCAATAGGAGTTGTGCTTAATTCCATGCCTTCATTTAATTTGATATACCACCGGAAAGGGCTTGGAACCTCTAATTGAAGATTATAGGACTCTAATAAACCATTAATTACTGCTGCGTACTCAAGTGCATCATGTTGTGTTATGTTGAATTGACTGCTATCTGATAACTTAAGTCTATTTCCATTTGTGCTCACATGAACTGGATCAACTCGAACCCAAACTCCATCAGGATATTGATCACTATCAATCAAACGTGATATTGAAGCAATCGGCAAATCATTCAGTCCGTTTTGCTTTAAACCAAATAGATCACACAACGCGTAACTGAATGAGTTTAATTTGCGCAACTTTGTTAAACCTTTTTTTAAAAACCAATTTAAAGCTGGTGCATTAGGTAAATCATCTGGGAAGGCAATACCAGATCCAAATAAACCAGGTATAAAAATAGTCAAGCTACGCATTAGCGAGCATCCTTTTAGAAAGAAACATCACAACTAATAATTTGTATTATGCGATAACTTATTGTCGCATCAATTTATTCTTACATATTATTTAATATAGCCGATTTAACTTGTGTTAGTGAAGCTTCGACTTTAACAACTGGGGCTGTACTTTGATTGATGGCTATATCTGGATCCTTAAGCCCATGCCCTGTCAATGTACAAACAATGCAACTATTACTTGGAATTTTTCCAGATTCTACATCACGTAATGCTCCAGCTAATGAGGCAGCTGAAGCGGGTTCACAAAATATGCCTTCTTTTTCGGCCAACATTTTTTGTGTTGCTAATATTTCATTGTCACTACATCTATCGAACCATCCACCCGATTCTTTATTAACAGTCCATGCATAATCCCATGATTGGGGATAGCCAATTCGAATTGCGGTAGCAATTGTCTCTGGCTTATCAACCATATCGCCCTGAATAAAAGGTGCGGCTCCGCTTGCCTGATAACCCAGCATCTTCGGACGTGTTTTAGCTATTTGCTTGTTTGAAAGATTACCGATTTTGCTAGTACACGCATTTGTAAACAAACTACTATCAGCACAAGCATACTCGCTATACCCAAGCCAATGGGCAGTAATATTTCCAGCATTACCTACCGGAAGACAATGGAAATCAGGCGCTCTACCCAATTGTTCTATAATTTCAAAAGCAGCAGTTTTCTGTCCTTGTAAACGAAATGGATTAATAGAATTAACAATTGTCACTGGCGCCTCATCAGCAACCTCCTTTACAAGTCGCATTCCATCATCAAAGTTACCCTTAACTTGAAGAATAATAGCGCCTTCTATCATTGCCTGTGCTAGTTTTCCCTGCGCAATCTTACCATCCGGAATTACAATAAATGCAGTAATGCCAGCTCGCGCTGCGTAAGCTGCTGCAGATGCTGAGGTATTTCCTGTTGAGGCACAAATAATTGCCTTCGCACCGTTCTCAACTGCTTTGGTAACCGCCATAGTCATACCACGGTCTTTAAATGAACAGGTAGGATTTAATCCTTCGTACTTCACATAAATATCAACATCTTTATCAAGTAATGACGGAATATTATGTAATTTAATTAAAGGTGTATTTCCTTCTCCCAAACTAATAATTTGAGTTGATTCACTTACGGGTAGTCGATCCCGATAGTGTTCTATTAATCCAGTATAAATTTTCTTTGAACTCATTTAATTATCCTAACCAAATGTTTCCATGCGAATTCGTATTACTTTTCCATTTATTGCATCTAATTTTTCAATTTTAGCAATAGCATTATTCATTTCTTTTTCTTTTATACATTGTGTCAAAAAAATAACAGGGATACAGCTTTCATTTTCCATAGGTTCTTTTTGTAAAATTGCCTCTATACTAATATTTGAATCGCCAAGTATTTTTGTTACACCAGCTACAACACCCGGTTTATCTATTACGTGCATACGAAGATAAAAGGCTGTTTCAGTTTCTTCAATTGGTAAGATATTAATATTCGATAATGCATCGGGCTGAAATGCTAGATGAGGTACCCGGTTTTCAGGATCTGTTGTTAATGCACGAACAACGTCAACAATATCTGCAACAATGGCAGAGGCTGTTGGTTCAGAACCAGCACCAGCACCGTAATAAAGTGTTGGTCCAACAGCATCACTTTTAACCAAAACAGCATTCATTACGCCATCAACATTAGCGATTAAACGACGTTCCGGAATTAGAGTGGGATGAACACGTTGTTCAACTCCATTTTTAACTTTACGTGAAATACCAAGGTGTTTAATACGATATCCCAATTCTTCTGCATATAGAACATCTTGCTTTTCGATTTTTGTTATACCCTCAGTATAGGTTTTGTCAAATTGTAGAGGCATTCCAAATGCAATTGAGCCAAGTATGGTTAATTTATGTGCGGCATCAATACCCTCAATATCAAAGGTTGGGTCTGCTTCAGCATAACCAAGTGACTGAGCCTCTTTAAGAACATCTTTAAAATCACGTCCTTTGTCCCGCATCTCCGTCAATATAAAATTACCAGTACCGTTAATAATCCCGGCAATCCATTCGATTTGATTTGCAGCTAAGCCCTCGCGAACAGCCTTAATAATAGGAATACCTCCAGCAACAGCTGCTTCAAATGCAACAGTCACCCCTTTTTTCTGAGCAGATGCAAAAATCTCATTGCCATGTAAAGCAATCAACGCTTTATTTGCTGTAATAACATGTTTGCCATTTTCGATCGCTTTTAAAACCAATTCTTTTGCTGGCGAATAACCGCCTATTAATTCAATAATAATTTCAACATCGGGATTATCAACAACTAAAAAAGGATCGTTTGTAATATTTGTAATCTTGTTTAAACCAACAATAGCATCTGCATCATATTCTTTTGCCGCAGCAAAAGTTATTTGAATATCACGACCTGCTCGTCTTGCGATTTCATCTGCATTACGTGCGAGCACACTGACCGTGCCACCGCCAACAGTTCCTAAACCAAGAAGCCCTATTTTAACAGGTTGCATAATATAAATTCTCTTACTTAATCTTTAACCAGCAATATTAGCCTTTGTATTTTCTTCTTTAAGCATCGATCGAATCGCACGTAATGCCTGACGTATACGATGTTCATTTTCAATCAGGGCAAATCGAACAAAATTATCTCCATAACTACCGAAACCAATACCAGGAGAAACCGCTACTTTGGCTTCAATTAATACCTTTTTTGAAAATTCAAGCGAACCCATTGCCTTGTATTGCTCAGGTATAGGTGCCCATACAAACATTGTGCCCTTCGGTTTGTCTATATTCCAGCCCATAGAGTTCAATCCATCACACAAGACATCACGTCGTCCACAGTACATATCCCGTATATCTGAAACACATTGTTGATCATCTTCAAGCGCGGTGATTGATGCAATTTGAATGGGTGTAAATGTTCCATAATCTAAATAAGATTTAATGCGTGAAAGCGCATTAACTAATGTCGGATTACCAACCATAAACCCAACACGCCATCCAGGCATGTTGTAACTTTTTGACATTGAGAAAAATTCAACAGCAATATCTTTTGCATCAGGTACCTGTAAAATGGATGGTGCTTTATATCCATCAAAAACAATATCAGCATAAGCTAAATCCTGTATTACCCATATTTTGTGTTCTCTCGCGATATCAATAATTTTGCTAAAAAAATCTAAATCAACGCACTGTGTTGTTGGGTTACTGGGAAAATTTATAAGCAGCATTTTCGGTTTTGGCCACGAATCACGTATTGATTTTTGAAGTTCTTCAAAAAAATCGACATCTGGTCCTATTGGTATATGTCTGACATCGGCGCCTGCGATAACAAAACCAAATGGATGAATTGGGTAGGCCGGATTTGGTACAAGTACAGCATCGCCACGATCAACGACTGCCATCGCCAAATGTGCTAACCCTTCTTTTGACCCGAGAGTTACTATTGCCTCTGATTCTGGATCTAGGTCTACATCATAACGTGCTTTATACCAATTACAGATGGCGCGTCGTAAACGCGGGATTCCCTTTGAAATAGAATAACCATGAGTATCGTCGCGTTGTGATGCCTCAACCAATTTTTCAACAATATGCTTTGGCGTAGGCTGATCGGGGTTGCCCATACCAAAATCGATAATATCCTCGCCACGATGACGAGCCTCCATCTTCAACTCATTAACGATATTGAATACATATGGCGGTAGTCGGTTAATTCGTGCAAATTCTTCGTTCAATTTATGTCTCTAAAAGCCTGAAAAAAATCAGATTATACGGTATAGCGTATCAACGATACAGAGGTCTTTCAGCTACCTGATTTTTTAAGATTTCAGTATAATCATTCCATGACCTATGCTGCTGCGATTCAAATGGTGTCGACTGATACCGTTAGTAAAAATCTCGAACTATCTGAAAAACTGATCGAAGAAGCTGCTATAAAAAAAGCTAAGTTGATTACTTTGCCTGAAAATTTTCCGCTAATGGGAAAACGGGATGAAGATCGATTAGCGATAGCCGAATCATTAAATAATGGGCCACTTCAATTATTTCTTAGTGAGCAATCAAAAAAACATAAAATATGGTTATTAGGTGGCACAATTCCATTAAAAAGCAACAATCCCGAAAAAGTATTTGCAACAAATTTACTTTTTAATCCTAATGGAGAATGTATTGCACGTTACGATAAAATACATCTATTTGATGTTATCCTAGATGATAAAACTGGAGAATCTTATAGAGAATCAAAAACCTTTGAATCAGGTGATAGTATTGTAGTAGCGCAAACAGAAATCGGAAATATTGGGCTCTCAGTTTGCTACGACTTAAGGTTTCCTGAGATGTACCGCAAAATGCATAATAAAAATGTTCAAATCATTACAGCACCATCTGCATTTACAGCAACAACTGGTAAAGCACATTGGAAGACTTTATTAAAAACTCGCGCGATTGAGAACTTGTGTTATCTTATTGCTTCTAATCAAGGAGGAGTACATGCGAGTGGCCGTGAAACTTGGGGGCATAGTATGATTATTGATCCTTGGGGTGAGGTACTAGCTGAAGTAGAAAATGAGACTGGAATAGCAGTTGCTAAAATTGATATTGATAAATTAATTTGTCTCAGAAAAAGTTTCCCAACACTAACACATAGAAAGCTGGATTATAATATAAATGAGTAAAGCACTAAATGTAGCTAAAAATATTTTTCTCGATAATAAAGGGCTTGGTGTTAATGATGTAGAAAACACATTAGGACGAGTAATGTCACCATCTATTGATCAAGCGGATCTTTATTTTCAGTCAACGCATGCTGAATCTTGGGTGCTTGAGGATCAAATCGTAAGAGAAGGTTCTCATAGTATCAATCAAGGTGTTGGTATTCGCGCAATTAGTGGAGAAAAAACTGGTTTTGCCTACTCAGATGAAATTATATTGCCTGCTTTAACGCAGGCTGCAACAGCAGCACGCTCAATTGCTAAACAGGGAAAGAGTGGTGAACAAAAAATTTTAGCTAGCGCGAACTCGCCTGTTTTATACACTGATAAAGATCCACTCAATTCGATCCCAACAGAAAACAAGGTGGATTTTTTAAAGAAATTAGATGAAGAGGCACGAAAAAAAGACCCACGAATCAAACAAGTACTAATTGGTTTAACAGGATCTCAGTCGACTATTTTAGTTGCAAATAGTGATGGAGTGTTGTGTGGAGATATCAGACCTCTTGTCCGGTTGAATATTAACATTATTGTTGAAGAAAATGGCCGTATTGAAAAAGGTGGTTCCGGGGGAGGTGGTCGGTTTGGGTATGAGTATTTTTTAAACGAAAATATGGCAATGTCCTACATTGATGAAGCACTTGAGCAGGCGCTGATCAATCTTGAAGCCGAGGCTGCGCCCGCTGGTTCGATGCCAGTGGTGTTAGGACCAGGCTGGCCGGGTATTCTTCTGCATGAGGCAATTGGACATGGTCTTGAAGGTGATTTTAATAGAAAAGAAACTTCCGCTTTTTCAGGACGTATTGGTGAACGAGTTGCTGCTGCCGATGTCACTGTTGTTGATGATGGAACAATTGAAAACAGACGTGGCTCATTAAATATTGATGATGAAGGGACGCCAACATCATCTACTACACTCATTGAGCGTGGAATATTGAAAGGTTATATGCAAGATAAACACAATGCAAAATTAATGGGTGTTCAGTCCACTGGAAATGGTCGTCGTGAATCTTATGCTCATCTACCAATGCCAAGAATGACAAATACCTATATGTTAGGTGGCGAGCGTAATCCAGAAGAGATTATTGCGTCTGTTGATAATGGACTCTACGCCGTACAATTTGGTGGCGGGCAAGTTGATATTACTAATGGGAAATTCGTTTTCAATGCCAGTCAGGCATATAAAATTAAAAATGGTAAAGTAACAACACCAGTTAAGGGCGCAACAATCATTGGCAATGGGCCTGATGTACTAACACGAGTCTCTATGGTAGGAAATGATATGGCACTTGATTCAGGAATTGGAACATGTGGTAAAGATGGTCAATCTGTGCCGGTCGGGGTCGGGCAACCCACAATTAAAATTGATGAAATCACGGTTGGAGGAACTTCTGTATAAAATGTAATGAAGTGATGCTCAAAATATTTTTCTTGTTTTTTTTATTATTATGTATCTAATCTAATTCAAAATAAGGCTAAAAGGTCCTCTTCTACTACTCCAAAAAAATACACCTCTTTAAAATCAATAATTTATAATAATATCCTTACATTTCACAGTAAAATTATTAGATAATGTATGGTTATGATTAATTTTTATCAAAAATCTATACAAGGTGTAATGATTGCAGGCGGCATCATCGCCAGCACACCGTCTGCCTGGGCGGACTCTTTTACCATCAACAGCGGTGAAACAGTAACGACTTCTCAAACTTTAGATGTTGATGGTGAAACAGGTTTGATTATCTCTGGTGGGTTTCTTAACGTAACTGGAGATGCGATTATTGTTAGCGGCGACAATGTTGTTATCACTAACAATGGCACGATTACTGCGACTCAAGATGCTATTGACGGACCTGCAACAGGCACTGTTACTACCATCACTAATAATGGCACGATTACCACAACGGGTGTGGGTGATGGTCCAACCGCCGACGCTATAAACTTCACCGGTGGAAACGCGCCTACTCTTATACTCACCAACAACGGAACCATTCAAACGTTTGGTAGCAGTGGGGCAGAGGCTGTTGTCGCTGGTGGCGACAATCATATTATTATCAATAACGGCACGATCGATACCGCAGGTGAGACTGCAGATGCTATTACCACATCTTGTACAAATTGTACTATCACGAACAACGGTACGATTATTACAAGAGGTCGTAATGCTCATGGTATTTTATATCTCAACGCTGCGGATCGGGAAACTATTACTATCACTAATACCGGTAGCATAATAGCGCAAGGAGATGTCTCTAATGGTATTCTGTTAAACAACACAGCTAGTACTGTTGTTAATAACAGTGGTCTTATCCATGCTTTTGATTCAACTGAGGAAGCAATTAGAGGTGGTGGTGGAGCTGATACCCTCAATCTACTTTCTGGTTCACAAATCATCGGTATTATCGATTTAAATAATGGCACCGATATCGTTAATATCTCCGGGGCAAACAATTCATCGACACTGACCTTAACTGATACTGAAGTGATTCATCTTGTAAATGATAATGGTTTAATAGTCGGTACTGTGGCAACCGTCGTTGACCCAACCGGACAATCAATCAGTAGTGCCGTACTTAGTAATACTACATTGGCAATACACAACAACGTTAACCAACGTCTGGCTCACCATAAGCCATTAAAACCAATACAGGTTGCGACACTTGAACTCACATCAGGGATGGTGTTTCAGGAACGTGCGCCACAAATTTGGGGAAGTGCCTTAGGAGCAAAACACTCGCGTGGTCTAGAAGGTATTGCCCTTGGCTATGATCATGATTATGTCGGTTTTACCGGTGGCTATGAGGTAAGTTTTTATAAAGCACGTATCGGTTTACTGGGTGGTTTTGTTAAAACAAATATAAAAACCACAGGTGATGCATTCGGCAGATTAAGATCAATTGAAACTAATACCGATAGTTTTTTTGCGGGTGCTTATAGTCAGTATTTTCTCGGTAACATAAATTTAACAACAACCTTAATGGCAGGTTATGAAGATCATGATAATGACCGTGTGGTGGTTGATAATTTGAATAATTTGAATGGTTTTGAAACCGCACAAGCTGATTTTTCGAGTTTCTTTATTAGTCCATCACTAACTTTAAGTTCAGCTTATGTTCTAGATGAGTATTTTGAGCTACGTCCTTCTACAACCCTCGCCTACAGCGGAGGTTGGTATGAGGGTTATGCGGAGTCAGGCACAACACGCTCTGATCTTGTTATCGATGACCGTGATGTCCATGCACTAACTGGACAATTACAGTTAGCCGCAGCATATTCTCCTTCTGAAGACAACGAACTTGAGCTGCGCGCAGGCGCTAAAGCACGCTACACAGATAATGATAATATTGATGTCAGTCTTGCTGGAACAAATTTTCAAATTCCCAACGCCAGTGATAATAATGTCTATGGTGGCTACATTGGGATGAATCTACGTATTGCTGTTAAAGAAAAAATTAGTTTAATTGCTAATGTCGAACAAGGTTTTGCAAGTGGTAATGAAAACCATACAGCTATAATGGTAAAGCTTGAAGGAAAATTTAATTAGATTACCAAAACCTTGACTCCTGTTAAAACCTCTACATAAAAAAATTATATTTTACATGCAATAACTTTTTATATTTTTGATTTTCTGTAATCTTTGAGGCCAATGAAGCCAATTACCATAGCACAGGTACTCATTAACGCTGAAAATAAAAATATTTCCATAGAACCCAAGCTCTCCCATAAATAACCACTAATTAATGTCCCAAAAGCAAGTCCTGCACCAAAGCTAACACTACTGTATAAGGCCTGACCTCTACCCTGATGCTCCCCTTTAAACTCACGATGAATATATTGAATGGCAACCGCATGGTAAATACCAAAAGTGGCGGCATGTAAACATTGTGTAAATATTAAAATAATCATGCTATCAACAAAGAAAGCTGTGGATAGCCATCGTATCGTTCCTAAAATTAAAGTAAGCATCATTAATGTACGCAATTTGAAATGACTAATAACACGATGAATAAAAATATAAACTAAAACTTCAGCAATAACACCAACAGCCCAAGCTGTACCAATAAAACTACTAGAATAATTATTCTCTTCCAAATAAATAGAAAAAAAAGTGTAATAAGGGCCATGTCCTGCCTGCACTAAAAAACAAACAATCAATAATGAAATAATATGAGGCTTAAATAAAACTGATTTGAAAGTGGCCTTGGCTGGCTGATACAACTTTGTCTTAATTTCTGGAATAGATAAACTATTCAACCAAACTAATGTCATTGAAAGTATCACTATAGGTACTAAACAGTAGATAGGTTTTTGTTCAAACAATTTTCCTAATAATACAACGGATATAATAAAACCAACTGAACCCCATAACCTAACCTTAGTGTAACTATCACTTTTCTCTCCAAGATGAGACAGTGTAATTGCCTCAATTTGTGGTAATGCCGCACTCCAAAAAATTGAAAATATAAAAAGGATAATAAAAAGAGACCAAAAATCTTGATAGAAAAAAACAAAAACAAATGAAACTACAGATAATAATGAAGTCATACGAATCATTTGAATTCGTTTACCCGTGTGGTCAACAATCCATCCCCAGATAAACGAAGAAAATATTTTATTAAAAACAATAATAGCTGATAAGATTCCAATCTCTTCAGCATTCATACCTAGTGATTTAAGATAAGGTGACCAATAAGGCATAAAAGCCCCAAGGGTTAGAAAAAATAGAAAATAAAAACCGGATAGCCGCCAATAAGGCAAACTATCTTTGACTACCATGACTATTTACTTGAAGGAATGATAGGTGTTTCTGAAGCGACATCGGCATTTTGTGCGCGGTGTCGTAGTGCATGATCCATTATCACAAGAGCAAGCATAGCCTCGGCAATTGGTGTTGCCCGAATACCAACACAAGGATCATGCCGCCCTTTAGTCTCAACTTTAGTCGCTTTACCTGATTTATCAACTGTATTACCAGGAAGACGGATACTTGATGTAGGTTTTAGTGCGACACTTACAATAATATCTTGTCCTGAGGAAATTCCGCCTAAAACACCACCTGAATTATTACCAATAAAACCTTTTGGTGTTATTTCATCGCGATGCTGTGTACCTTTTTGTTCAACGCAACCAAAGCCAATTCCCAGTTCAACTCCTTTAACGGCATTAATGCTCATCATGCCTTTAGCAATATCCGCATCTAAACGATCAAAAATTGGTTCTCCCAAGCCAACTGGAATGTTTTCCGCATGAATATTAATACGTGCGCCAACAGATTCGCCTTCTTTTCGAAGCGCATCCATATAGTCATCAAGCTCTGAAACACGACTCGCATCCGGACAGAAGAAAACATTATTTTCTACTTCATTCCAATCCTTATGTTCAATTCTGATTGGGCCAAGCTGTGACAAATACCCCCGAATAATTATCCCGAACTTTTCCTTAAGATATTTTTTTGCAATTGCGCCAGCAGCAACGCGCATACAGGTCTCACGTGCAGAGGCGCGACCTCCTCCTCGATAATCGCGAATACCATATTTTTGTTGATAGGTATAATCAGCATGGCCTGGGCGGAACATGTCGCTAATGTTACTGTAATCTTTAGATTTTTGATCTTCATTCTCAATAATTAGACCAATAGGTGTTCCTGTAGTCACACCATCCAATACACCAGATGTAATTTTTACCATATCGGATTCTTTGCGCTGAGTAACATGTCTTGATTTTGCAGGTTTTCGACGATCTAGATCAATTTGTATATCTGCTTCTGAAAGTGTCATTCCTGGGGGGCAGCCATCCACAATACCTAAATAACCAACTCCATGGCTTTCACCAGATGTGGTTAAAGTAAATAATTTTCCGAAAGTATTACCAGACATAATGTATATTGTATACGAAATGAAGATTCCTTACATTAACGCAGAATCAAATAAAATAACTTTTATGAATATTAGCTATCTAAAAAAAACAAAAATAATTCTTTTTAGTGTTCTTTTTGGTTTTAACACATCAATACTAGCAGAGGTAACAAAGCTTAAACTAACTAATATAAATGGCTCCGAACAAATGATGAG